>Ga0255052_10000656_pt1 | contig 27555 bp, 16 predicted proteins | sample JV7_2_21_MG_FD_188632 | JGI IMG/M metagenome (GOLD analysis project Ga0255052, IMG submission 188632) | Seawater microbial communities from Jervis Inlet, British Columbia, Canada - JV7_2_21 | ecosystem: Environmental > Aquatic > Marine > Inlet | place: Canada: British Columbia | collected...
AAGGTGATTCACCTCAGCCTTGGAGAAGAATCGCACGACCACGGCATCTGCATACAAACTGGCGTCAGAGAGCCGAATAACCATGATTGGCCAGACGCTCGGCCACTACAAGATTCTCGACAAGCTCGGCGAGGGAGGAATGGGAGAGGTGTACCGGGCTGAGGACACGACCCTCAGGCGCCAGGTTGCGCTCAAGGTTCTTCCCGCAGATCTTGCCTCCAGCCAAGAACGCTTGGAGCGATTCCAGCGCGAAGCGGAGACCTTGGCCGCTCTAGACCATCCGAACATCGTCCACATCTACACGGTCGAAGAGGAAGACGATGTCCGCTTCCTCACCATGCAGTTGGTGGAGGGGAAGCGGCTCTCCGAGTTGATCCCCAAGGGCGGGATGCCCCTCGACCGCATTTTCGACATCGCCACCCCGCTAGCCGATGCCTTGGCCGCAGCCCATGAGAAGGGCGTGATCCATCGGGATCTGAAGCCGGGCAACATCATGGTCACCGCCGAGGGCCGAGTGAAGGTGCTCGATTTCGGCCTGGCCAAGTTGAGACCTGAAGTGGAGGCTCCCGAGGCGACCGCGCTGCCAACAGAACCGCTGACCGAGGAAGGGCGCATCCTGGGCACCGTGCCCTACATGTCGCCCGAGCAACTCGAAGGCAAAGACCTCGACGCTCGCACCGACATCTTCTCGCTCGGGGTAGTGCTGTACGAGATGGCAGCGGGAGAGAGGCCGTTCAAGGGCGATAGCTCTGCTTCTCTCATCATGTCCATCGGCAGAGACTCGCCGCCAGAGGTAGATACAGTGCGGGAGGAGCTTCCGCATCACCTGGGGCGCGTCATCTCTCATTGCCTGGAGAAGAATCCCAAGCGGCGATATCAGTCGGCCCTCGACGTGCACAATGAGTTAGACGCACTGCGCAAGGAGGTCGAGTCACCGGTCGCACAACCAAGCAGTGCAGAAGTGCAAACAGTCCCGCCTCCCCGTCGGCTTAGATGGTGGCCTGTGGCTACTGGGGTCATGGGGATGCTGCTCCTCATTCTCGGCGGCCTCGCTCTGTGGCCACGCCTGGCACCCTCTAGGCCTGAGGTCGATGTACCGCCCACCTCAGAGGAAGCTCCCACTGACCGCAAGATGATCGTTGTCCTGCCTTTCGAGAATCTCGGTCCCCCGGAGGACACCTACTTCGCCGACGGGATGACGGAGGAGATCACCAGCCGACTCGCAGCTGTGAGCGGCTTGGGCGTCATTTCCCGGACCAGCGCTGTCCAGTACGACAGCACGGGCAAGACCCTCAAGGAGCTGGGAGCTGACCTCGGCGTGGATTTCGTGTTGGAAGGGACGGTCCGATGGGGTCGGCCGGCAGAAGGACCGAGCCGTGTGCTGGTCACGCCACAGCTCATCCGTGTCCTCGATGACACCCATCTGTGGAGCGACCGCTACGATCGTGAGCTCGAGGACGTCTTCGCCGTCCAGGCCGAGATCGCACAGCAGGTCATCGGCCTTCTCCAGGTGACCCTCCTCGAGCCGGAGAGACAGCGACTGGAGACTCAGCCCACCCAGAACATGGAGGCCTATCAGGCCTACCTCCGGGGCATGGCAAATGCCAGTCGCTCGGGACCTGGTTTGGATCAGGATTGGGAAACAGCAGTGACGATGTTCGAGCGGGCGGTACAGCTCGATCCCGAGTTTGCGCTTGCCTATGCCAGGCTCTCGTGGTCGCGATCGAGCAGTATTTGGTTTTCTGGTGCAGATCAGGATTGGAACCCAGCCCGTCAAGCCGCCGAGAAAGCCCTGGAGCTGCAGCCAGATCTGCCGGAGGCAAACTACGCCCTGGGCATGATTCACTACTGGGCAGAGGGCGAGTACGACCTCGCCCTCGAGCGCTTCTCAATAGCGGCCGCAGAGCGCCCAAGTGACGCCGAAATAGCCATCGGTATCGCCGCCGTGCACCGCCGTCGAGGAGACTTCGATCAGGCACTGATTGGGTGGCAGTCCGCCGCGGCGCTGGATCCGAGGTCCTCGGGAGTAGCCTCGGAACTCGGAGGGACGCTGTGGTGGTTGCGGCGCTTCCAAGAAGCCGATGCAGAGTTCGCACGCAGTATCTCTCTCGGTCCAGACCAGACTGGCGCTTACTCTGCCAGGTCGGACAACAGGATTCATTGGACGGGTAACCTTCAGGAGTCTCGCGAGATCTTGGAACTGGCTCCCCCCACCAGTCCCGGCCCCTACTCCCACTGGAACTGGTATTCCCAGCTGTGGTTGGAGCGGGACTACGAAGGCCTCCTCCGGCGCGTGAGGGAATCTGGTGAATTCCATTGTATGCCCTGCTCGGGGTCCTATCGCAGGTTGTACGAGGCAGCTGCCTACAGAGCATTGGGAGATTTCGGCCAAGCCTCGAGGGCTTACGAGAAGGCAGTGATCAAACTGGAGGAGGCAGCCCTCGAATACCCGGAAGCTCCTGGCCTTCGCGCGCGGCTCGGAGAGGCCTACGCAGGCTTGGGTATGAAGGAAGCGGCCATCCGAGAAGGGTTGCTAGCGGTGGAGCTTCTGCCGATCTCGAAAGACGCCATGCGAGCACCCGTCATGGAAGAGGCCCTGGCCAACATCTACTTGATAGTGGGAGAGACTGACGCCGCCCTCGATCTCGTCGAGAGGCTGCTCTCGATTCCCTCCATGGTCTCCGTTAACTACCTGCGACTCGATCCGACGTGGGACCCCCTCCGCGACCACCCCCGCTTCCAGGCGCTTCTGGAGAAGTACGGGCAGGAGGCGGGATGATACTGTCAACTTACGGTCACTAAAGCGAGATCAGCCCGTCGTGGCGGCCTCCGGTCTCAGCAGGCACACGTCACCTCGTTCCAAACACGGAAAGCGCGAGCTCGTAGTGTCCGATGGTTGGTTGCTCGCACTAGGTGTCGCCCGACTCGGAATAGATTCTGGATGACTCCATGGGCTGACAAGAATCGCTGCGCTTGAGCCGTGGATTTGAATCGTCGCATCTGTCGCTCACGCTGTCGGGTCGGCTGGTGCGAGACTTCGGCCCGATTGTTGGCGTATCGTTCCGTGACGTGAACGACCGAAGGCATGATGGTCCGGTGTGCCGCGCCATAGCTCCTCAGCTTGTCGGTGACCAGCCGTCGCGGTTCGCTTCCCTGGCCTATTAGTAGCTTGCGAAAGAAGCGTTCAGCCGCACGCCTGTTACGCCGAGCCTGGACGAAGATATCGATGACATCTCCGTCCTGGTCAACAGCGCGCCAGAGATACTGCCGCTCGCCCTGAGTCGTCACGAAGAGCTCGTCCAGGTGCCACGTGTCGCCCAAGCGACCTTCTCGGCGCTTGAGCTTTCGAGCGTACTCCGCACCAAACTTCCGAGACCACTGTCGGATGGTCTCGTAGGACACGATCACACCCCGCATGGCGAGGAGGTCTTCGACATCTCGGAAGCTCAGACAGAATCGGTAGTAGAGCCAGACGGCGTGGCTGATAATCTCGGGCGGGAACCGGTGTCCGTGGTAGCTCGGTGTTTTGGCGTTCATCGGCGTAGTCTGCCAGTCAGCACCTCAACTTGACAGTACCCTGCCCACATCTCGCCGCGATCTGCAAATCGTCACTGGACACCGGCTTTCTGAGGAAATCTCGCCCGAAAAGCTCAGGAGCCTCGGCTACATCCAGTAGGCGTGAGACGGACCAGGCACCCGCACGGCGCTTACCCGGAGACGGCGCTGCCGGTAGCGGTCTCGGCAAGCGCTCGAAGATCGGCTCCGGTCGGCGCCTGGAACGCCCGCAAATCGAACAGCGGCACGACGGCAAGGATGTGGTCGAAGATGTCGGACTGGATTCCCTCGTAGCGGGCCCAGGCCTGGTCGTTGCTGAAGACATAGATCTCGATGGGCAGTCCGCGGTCCGTCGGCGGAAGCTGACGCACGAGGAACGTCATATCCCGGTGGATCTTGGGGTGGTTGCGCAGGTAGGCCTCGAGATAGGCGCGGAAGGTGCCGACGTTGGTCATGTGGCGGCCGTTGACGAGCGTCGACACGTCGACCCGGGTCTTTTCGTTATACTCCGAGATCTCTTCCAGCTTCCGCTTCACGTACTCAGTGATGAACTCGATCTTCCTGAACCGTTCGAGCATTTCCTGGTCGCAGAATTTGATGCTCGTCACGTCGAGGTGCACGGACCGCTTGATGCGGCGCCCGCCGGATTCCTCCATCCCGCGCCAATTCTTGAACGACTCGGATACCAGGGCATAGGTCGGGATCGTGCTGATCGTCTTATCCCAGTTCTGGACCTTCACCGTGGTCAGCGAGACTTCCAGAACGTCGCCGTCGGCACCGTGATTGGGCATGGAGATCCAGTCGCCAGGCCGCACCATGTTGTTGCCCGCGAGCTGGATCCCCGCGATGAAGCCGAGGATCGTGTCCTTGAAGATCAACAACAGCACGGCCATGAACGCGCCGAGACCGCTGAACAGCACCACCGGGGACTTCCCGAGGAGGATGGCCAGGATCGAGATGCCGCCGACGCAGTAGAAGACGATCTTGATCACCTGTACGAACGTTCTGATCGGGACGCGTCTCGAAACCGCGAACGTGCCGTAGATCTCGAGCGCCGCATTGAGTGCGGCTCCGATCACGAACATTGCCGCGATCACGATGTAGACGAGGGTGCCGATGGTGACGGAGGACACCAATCCGGGGAATTCCGCAAAGACCACCGGGGCGACCGCCCGGATGATCAGCGCCGGCACGAGGTGGGCGGCCCGCGAGAAGACCTTCGCTTCGACGAGTGCGTCGTCCCAGGTGGTGCGGGTCTTGCGGGCAGCAGTCTTGACGAGCCGCACGATGACGTACTTGGTGATGAGGTGGCCCGCCGCGGCGGCGACCACCAGCACCACGGTAGCCACGGTCGCGCCAACGATCGAGGCGTACTCGGCGGCCAGGCCGAGCTCGATCAGCCAATCCTTCAGGGCTCCCATGCGTGCCTCCCGTTCAGCCCGCGGATACTACTACTCCGTCGGGCTCAACTCCAGGCTTGCCAAGAACCAGCCGACGCTGTTATCTCTGCTGTAGAGATGCCGCGCGCCTGCGGTTCGTTCTTTCTGGGCCGCGTTCGCCTGGACTCCTATTCTCCGGCGATGTCCCACGCTCTACAATTTCTCGTATTGGCCACGGCAGGTTGGCCGAGGAGAATCCGAGTTGGGACCACCCATGGATCCGCGGTGCGCTCCATCAAAGAGGAAAATCTCAACCGAGTGTCTTGGTCGGCGAAAGCCGCCGTTCAACGGCGCGAACGCCGGGCGGATGGGGTTTGCGACAGAGACAGGTGCAGCCCCCGGCCTGAGGCTCCACGGGGTTTAGTGGTGGACGTATGGAGGTGGCGGGCGCGCCGAGTGAACTGACAGCCTAGAATGGTTGAGCCACCCCTCGGCAAGCATCTGGCTGTTGCAAGAGGACAGGGCGCCTCGTGTCTCTCCCATCACCAGAGTGCCTGGGGCGGCTCGAATCCAAGCTACGCCCGATACATTGGCAAGTCAAATAGCGGCAAAGCTATTCTCTTCATCACATCTGTCCCAGCGAGTACCAGGCTACGATCTCCTTCCGCATGAGGTCTTGATCCTCGAACGCGAGAAAGTGCCTCCAGACAACCCCAGACAGGCTGGGAAAGGGTCTAGTTCTCTACTCCCACCCCATCGGGTGGTGTGGTCAGCGCCCGATAGGTGTAAACAAGAGTCACCTCGAAAGAGGTAAGCCAGCCGAAAGGCTGAGCGCACAAAGCCACGGACCCTCGTCTAGCCACAGACAAGGTCGCCGGGCTGCCGAAAGGTCGCTTCAAATGGATAACGTGTCGTGTTTGCTCTTGCGTGGCAGGCAGAGAGATGGCACCTGTAGGGCCTGGATAGGACCACCGGAGGTGGCAAGTGCTGAGTACCTACGCCGGACTACGATGGTCCCCCGATCGATATCCCTGCCGATGGCAGCGCAGTAACCGTGACAGCGGGTGGCGTTACCGATAGTTGAGACCAAGTGACCTCCTCGGACAAGTTCAAGACGACCCTTCCCAGCCGTGGAGCCGAGGACTCCACCGAGGCGATTCCGCCCGGAGCCAGGTCGCCCCGTGTGACGGTCCCCGGATACCGGCTTCTTCGCCGGCTGGGAGAGGGCGGCATGGGCGAGGTATACGAGGCCGAGCAACAAGAGCCAGTGCGCCGCACGGTAGCGCTCAAGGTCATCAAGTGGGGGATGGACACCGAAGAGGTGATCGGCCGCTTCGAGTCGGAGCGTCAGGCACTGGCCTTGATGGATCACCCCAACATCGCCAGGGTGTTCGACGCCGGAGCGACCGATCGCGGCCGCCCCTACTTCGCGATGGAGCTGGTTCAGGGCGTAGCGATCACTGACTACTGCGACCGGCACCACTTGAGTACGCGCCAGCGCCTCGAGCTCTTCATGCGGGTTTGCGAAGGCGTACAGCATGCGCACCAGAAGGGGATCATCCATCGCGATCTGAAGCCGTCGAACGTGTTGGTGAAGATCCAGGACGGACAACCGGTGCCGAAAATCATCGACTTCGGCCTGGCCAAGGCGACGGCGCAACGAGAGACGGAGCGGACGGTGTTCACCAAGCTCGGCCAGCTCATCGGCACGCCGGCGTACATGAGCCCGGAGCAGGCCGAGATGACCGGTCTGGACATTGACACCCGGACGGACATCTATTCCCTGGGTGTGCTGCTCTACGAGCTCCTCGTTGGGGCGCGACCGTTCGATGCCAAGAAGCTCCGCGAGGCCGGGCTCGACGAGATTCTGCGCCACATTCGGGAGGAGGAGCCGCGGCGGCCGAGCAGCCGGCTGAGTGAGCTGGGGAAGGACTCCTCCGAAGCCGCCGAGAACCGCGGGGCTGACCCGCACACCCTGGTGAGGAGCCTGCGCGGGGATCTCGACTGGATCGTCATGAAGGCTCTCGAGAAGGACCGGACTCGGCGCTACGAGACAGCCAGCGCCCTGGCACTCGACATCGAGAGGCACCTCACTGACGTGCCGGTCGAGGCGAGCCCACCGTCGACCACATACCGGATGAAGAAGTTCGTGCTACGGCACAAGGTTGGAGTGGCTGCCGGGGCCGTGGTCGTCCTGGCCCTGGTCCTGGGGATCGCCGGAACGACCACCGGCCTGATCCGGGCGCAGCGGGCCGAAAGGCGGGCCACCGCCGAGGCCGAGGCGGCCCAGGAGATCTCCGAATTTCTGGTGGAGCTGTTCGAGGTATCGGATCCCGGAGAGGCCAGGGGCGAGACCATAACGGCCCGGGAGATTCTGGACCGAGGAGCACAGCGCCTGGACACCGAGCTGGCGGATCAGCCGCTGATCCAGGCGCGGTTGATGGACACCATCGGCACGGTCTATGAGGAGCTGGGACTCTACGAAGACGCGTCCGTTCCCCTGAAAGAAGCCCTCAGCACCCGCGAGGGCCTGCTCGGCTCGGATCATCCGGACGTAGCACAAAGCCTCGACCACCTCGCCGGTGTCTACTTGTCCCAAGGCAAGTATGAGGAGGCAGAGCCGCTCTTCCGTCGCTCTCTGGAGATCAGAGAGACCGTCCTTGGTCCCGAGCATCCCGACGTGGCCGGGAGTCTCAACAACCTCGCCCTTGTCTACGATCATCAGGGCAAGTATGCGGAGGCGGAGCAGTTGCACCTCCGATCAATCGAGATCAGAGAGAAGGCGTTCGGACCCGACCACCCCAACATCGCAAGCGCCCTCGACAATCTCGCCATCCTCTACGACGATCAAGGCAGGTACGAGGAAGCAGAAACTCTGTTTCTTCGCTCTCTCGAGATCGACGAGAAGGCTCTCGGCACCGACCATCCCGATGTGGCAACGAGCCTCGATCACCTCGCCGGTCTCTACTGGGCCCAAGCCAGGTACGAGGAGGCCGAGCCGCTGTTCCTTCGCTCTCTCGAGATCAGCGAGAAGGTCCTCGGTCCCGACCACCCCGACGTGGCCGGGAGCCTCAACAACCTCGCCATTCTCTACGACGACCAAGGAAGGTATGAAGAGGCAGAGCCGCTGTACCTTCGCTCGATCGAGATCAAAGAGGCGGCGCTCGGCCCCGACCATCCCAGCGTGGGAGGCTCCCTCAACAACCTGGCAATTCTCTACGATAATCTAGGCAAGCCCGAGGAGGCGGAATCGCTGTACCTTCGCTCGATCGAGATCCAGGAGGCGGCGCTCGGCCCCGACCATCCCGACGTCGGCGACCCCTTGAGCAATCTGGCGATCCTCTACGAGGATCAGGGCAGGTATGAGGAGGCAGAGCCGCTGCACCTCCGCTCGCTCGAGATCAGAGAAAAGGGCCTTGGCCCAGATCATCCCGCCGTGGCAACGAGCGTCGCCAATCTCGCCATCCTCTACATTCATCAGGGCAAGCTGGCGCAGGCAGAACCGCTGTTTCATCGATCCCTGGCGGTGTGGGAGAAGGCCCTCGGTCCCGAGCATCCCGATCTCGCCTATCCGCTTCACGGTCTCGGCAACGTCTGTCGAGACCAGCAGCGCTACAGCGATGCCGAAGCGCACTACGAACGTGCGCTGGCTCTGCGAGAGAAGTCGCTGCCATCGGACGACCCGGATCTCGTCGGGCTACGGGAAGACTACGCGGCTCTCCTTCGGTCGACTGGCCGCGAAGAGGAAGCCAGGGAGCTCGAAGCTGGCGTGACAGGCTCGCCTCACCGGTAGCGCCCTCCGACGAAACTCTGCCAGCCGGCCTCGAACGCCTCGGTGGATAGTCCGAGGACCGCTGCTGTGTCCCCGTTGGGTGCGAAATATGGACCGGACTCTCATGCGGCCTCGCGATGGTAGTAGTTCAGGAGTCCACCGATGCGTTGACGCCGGTGAACCTCGACGTCCGGGTTCGCTGGTGGTGGCGCCCGTTCCAGCAGTTGGTTGTCGAGTCCCTGGTGGTTTCTCTCGCGATGATAGTGCTCGACGTACTCGTGAATCACCAGGCGCAAGTGGCCTTCACTGAGCACGACGACTCGGTTGAGACACTCCTCTTTGATCGAGCGCACGAACCTTTCCGCGTAGGCGTTTAGATTCGGACTTCTCGGCGGCAGCCTGATCGCCTGGACACCACCGCTCTTGAGGATCTCGCCAAATGCACGGGTGTAGAGCGGATCCCGATCGTGAATCATGTGACGCATATTGCGGAGAAAGCCATCGATCGCGTCGGTCAGATTCCGGGCCATCTGCTCCATCCACCCACCGTAGGGCTGAGGGTGGATGCCTGCAATCTTCACTCGACGTGTCTTCAGCTTGAGGACGAATAGCACGAAGTACCGCCTGAGCCCGATCAGGGCGAGCACCTCCACGGTGAACAGATCGGCTGCCGCCAGGCCTTCCCAGTGAGCCTGCAGAAACGTCTTCCAGTGTGTTCGCCGGCTCCGCTCGGGAGCCGGTTCGATCCCGTGGTCCTGCAGGATCCGCTTCACCGTATTGCGAGCGATCTCGTGGCCGAGGTTGGCGAGCGCCCCGCGGATCCGCGTGTAGTCCCACCTTGGATTCTCTACGGCCATCCTCACCACGAGTTCGGTGATTGCACGCAGCGTTGTCGGCCGGCCTCGACGTCTCCGCGCACTGCCATCGTATTTCTTGGCGATCAGTCTCTGGTACCAGCGGAGAATCGTATCGGGCGTGACGATGCTTGCTACTTGGGTTAATGCTTGCCGTCCGAGTCTCTTGCCTCGCACGGCAAGTCGGCGGCGCTGGGCGTCAGTCAGCCGAAGAGTCTTACTTCCGAGTTGCTCGCGGAGGATCCGATTCTCTTCTCGCAGATAGTCGATTAGGTCGTCTTGGTGCCGGTTCAGCCATCCGGCCAAGGTGAGAACGAGGAACTGCAGAGCATGTGGCATGCACTAAGACTACGCCGTTGGGATACAGTCCAGACCGGGCCATCGCCCGACGATTCGGCTGCCTCGGCCGCTTTTTTGCACCCTACGCCGTCTCCTGCCCGTACTTCTCCAGCAGCGCCTGGAATCGGGGGTGGCCGGGTACAAGGACTACTCGGGGAGGTTCATCCGCCGCAGCAAGTCCTGAAAGCGGGGTTCGTTGCGGAGACTGTCGTAGTGTGGGTCCACACTGATGTATGGCATGTTGGGGTTATGCTCCTCGAACCCGAGCTCGAGTGTGTTGAGGGCCTCCTGGTTCTTGCCGGCCTTAATGTAGCTGCTGGCACCAAAAGGTGCGGGCCAGTTGGCTACCCACCACTCCGCCCTTCTGGTCATCGCCCCCGTGAAGCCTCCCTCGGCGTAACCACGGTCCAACGCCTTCACTGCTCTGGGTTCACCCATCGCAGTGTGTTCCGCCTTGGCTGCTTCGAAGGACTCCTCATACATCCCTTTGTGATAGAAGGCTTGGACAAGACACCCTAGCGCCATCGGGTGGTTGGGCACCGTTCTGAGGATGTTGCGACACACATCAATAGCTTCGTCAAACCGGTGCGAGGATTGCAGCACTACGCCGTAGAGAGCCTGCAACAAGGCATTGAACGGGTCCAGTTCCAGAGCACTCTCCATTTGCGCCATCGCTTCGTCCGGACGTTTCATGATCATCAGGAAGTGGGAGTAATAGGCCCGGACATCCGCAAAGTTCGGGTCCAACTCGATGGCGCGCCGAAACGCGGTCTCCGCACCCTCCCAGTCCCAGTCCATCCAGGTTCTCATCAGTGCTAGTGTGTAATGCGCTTCCGCCAGCGTCTCATCCAACTCGAGGGCTCGCTGGACGGCTACCCGCGTCTTCGGCCCCGCCTCATGGGGCGACACCCACCCCATCTGCCCGCGACCGGCCCAGACGAGGGCGATCCCCGTCTGGGCCGGGGCGTAGTCCGGATCCTTCTCCAGTGCCAACTCGAAGTACTGCAGTGCGGTCTCGAGGTCGGCTGGAGTCAACTTGTAGACATGAAACTGCCCCTTGAGATAGGCCTCGTAGGCCTCCGGATTGACCTGACGAGCGCGGGTCAGGAGGATCTCCTCTCCGGGTGTCAGTGTGACCTGGATCTCGCGGGCGATCGCCTGCGCCACCTCACTCTGGAGAGCCAGGATGCTGGTCAGGTTACGCTCGTAGCGATCGGCCCAGAGGTTGCTCTCCGTAGTCGCCTCGATTAGCTGGGCGGTCACGCGTACCCGGTCCTCCTCCCGCAGGACGGAACCCTCGATCAGAGCTTCCACGTCCAGCTCTCGAGCGATCTCCGATAGTGACTTATCCGTGTTCTTGTATCGCATCGCCGACGATCGGGAGATCACTTTCAGGGCGCTGATCTTGGAAAGGTCGGTGATCAGCGCCTCGGTCATGCCGTCGACGAAATAGTCCTGTTCCGGGTCGCCCGAGAGGTTTCTCATCGGCAGGACCGCCAGCGAACGGATCTGAGGACCCTGGGTGGCGACCTCTGTCGACTCCCCAGGACCCTGACTCGAAAACCAGACCACCCCAGCCACGATCACCAGGATCAAGGCCGCGGCGAGCAGGACCCGGGCACCGACGCCGAGCCGGGCGGCCTTCGACCTGGCCCAAGAGACCTCCGCCTGTCCGGCAGTCACTTCACCTCGAAGTCCGACGAGCTCTGCGTGGAGCTCCCGGGTCGTCGGGAATCGTTCCTCCGGGTTCTTCTCGAGACACTTCTCTATCGTGTCGACCAGTCGCTGAGGGAGCCCGGGACTGAGCTCGGCGACGGGTTCCGGCTCGTCGCGCAGGATGCTCGAGATGAGGGTCGCCGAGTTCTCTCCTCCAAACGGCCGCTTCCCGCAGGCCATCTCGTACAGCACGATCCCGAAGGAGAAGATGTCGGTCCGATGATCCACCGGCCTTCCTTGAACCTGCTCCGGCGACATGTACGGCACCGTTCCCAGGACCATTCCCTGGCGGGTCAACTGTTCCGTCTCGGCCATGAGCTCGGTGGACATCTGCGTAACCACCGGGGCTTGCGCCTCCTGACGGGGCTTCGCCAGGCCGAAATCGAGCACCTTCACCCGGCCCTCATCCGTCACCATGACGTTGGCTGGCTTGAGGTCACGATGGATGATGCCCTTCTCGTGGGCAGAAGCCAGGGCATCCGTCAAGTCAATGACAATGTCGAGGATTCTCTCGACAGAGAGATCACCTTCTGAGATCACCTTCGAGAGCGTCTCTCCCTCGACCAACTGCATGGTGAGAAACTGGATCCCGTCCGACTCCTCCACCGAGTGAATGGACACGATGTTCGGATGGTCGAGGGCCGCGAGTGATCTGGCCTCCCGCTTGAATCGGGCAAGGCTCTGAGGATCAGCTGAGAGTTCCGCCGGCAGGACCTTGAGCGCTACCTCGCGCCTGAGCGTCGTGTCCTCGGCACGATACACCTCCCCCATCCCGCCCGCACCGAGCTGGTCGAGGATCCGATAGTGGCCCAGAGTCTTGCCAATCATGGTCCCTCCTGGAGTGAACCAATCCTACTCCTTCGACAGGCGAGAGAGCACCACCCGGACGGGCGGGGCTGTTGTTTACCCCTTCGGGTGATCAAGACTTCATGCAAGACGAGAACTGGGCTACCACTCCGGCACCTCCTCCCAGCCCGGAAAGGGGCCGATCTCGAGCTTCCAGCCGGTGGAGGACTCAGGATCCCGCACGGCCCGGAGATTGGTGAGGTTCTCGAGCTTGGCCAGCAGCTCTTCGCGCGGCAGAGTGTGCAGCGGCGGCTTATCCAGATCTGGTACTGGCCAGAGGCGGAGGGTCTCGTCATCTCCCGAGAACGCGATCCAGCGCCCATCCGGAGTGAAGGCCGAGAAAAAAAACCTTGGACCAGTCAGCAGGTGGGGCGCGCCACTGCCGACCCGCCCCACCCACGTGCCGTCGGCGCGACTGATCGCCATCACCGACAGGGTGTCGTCGAAGGCCAGATTCGCGTAGTACTGCATATCCGAACACGCAGCGAAGGTCCTGAGCTCTCGGGATTGGCCGGCCGCCAGGTCGTGCAGCACCAGAGGGCCGCACTCCCCCGCACGATCCCCTACCCAGGTGATCAATAGCTGGCGATTCCGGCTCTGCCAGAGATAGGCCACCTGGCCAGGCTTTGCCGGCACAAAGCGCTCGTGTGTGCCGGCCTCGAGGTCCCAGCGAAGGACTCCGGCCCCGCCCGCGGTAAAGAGGGTGGTCTCGTTCGCAAATGCGAGAGACATGACTTCGAGTTCATTCTCCGGTAACGGCAATGCGAAAGCCATGACCTCCCCCGTCTCGAGATCCCAAACTCGAAGCTCTCTCTCATCTCCCAAATTCCCATTCGCAGCCGCGACAAGACGTCCGCTGGGAGAGAAGGCGCCCCGGCCCACCCAACTGGTTACCCTGAAGCCTTCGAGGCGCCTCGGTTCTCCGCCTTCGAGGGGAACCACGAAGAGGCGGTTGCCGAGGCCGCCCACGAAGAGGCGCTCGCCCGCCGGGTCGACGGCCAGCCCCGCACGCGCTCCAGCTAACCACGGGATCTCCAGTTCCCGGATCTCTCGGCTGCCGCTCCCCGGAAGCGGCCAAAGCCGCAGCTTGTCTTGCCCCCAATAGGTCGCCAGCCACTTGCCATCGGGAGTGAACACCACTGGCCGCCAAGCGAAGGTGTCATAGCCGCTCACCACCGCGGGCTGCGGAGCACGCAGCGGCCAGAAGGAGAGCTCCGCCGTGCCATAGTTCGTAGATGCCACGACCCAATCGCCACCAGGGTGGACCTCGACGCTACTGGCGAACCAATCGCCCGACCTCTTGAGCTCGCGAGGATTTGCACCGGGAATAGACAAGGGATCCCAAAGCAGTAGCTTGCCGTTTCTTGTGTCCAGGTCGTCGTGCAACCAGCGGCCATCGAGAGCGGGTCGAACGGGAGTGCCTGCCTCGACTCCGGGCGGGGAGGCCACGACCCGCAGCGGCTCGGCCTTCGAGGCCGAAAGGGACCACAACCGAAGCTCACCGGTGGTGGCGTCTTGCGTCCAGAGGCGATCCAGATTGGTGGCTACTATCGACCCAAAATCGACGAGTCGGTCCGGAACGCCCTCCCGTACCGGAAGCGGCCGATAGAAGATCTCGTGGCCCTTGGTATAGATCCAGCCTCGTCCGTCGGGAGCGACACGGGACCACGTGGAGCCAAGGGCCTTTATGCCTTCAACGTAGCCGAGCTCTTCTGCCTCCCCGTCCGGCAGCTTCCACGATCGTAGATGGTAGGGCCCACCCGGTGATGTGGAGTCCTTCGGGAGGACTTCGGCGAGGAGATGTCCGGGGCCAACCCACCAAAAAGCGTTCGACCCAAAGTCGATTTCCCGCACAAGCTCACCGCCAGGAAACGACCAGATCCGGGCACGACCTTCGGTCCAGTGACCGGTGACGAGCTGATTCTCGGACGTCCAGCCGGTCCGAATCGCAGACGAACCAGAAACTCCATGCCCGCCCAAGACGACCGGACCGCTCCCGTCCTGATGCCAGACCAGCACTTCTCCCCCCATGCCGGCGAGCGACAGCCACCGGCCGTCGGGGCTGAAGGCGGAGCTTTCGAAGATTTCGCCTCGCTCCTCGTTCCTGAAGACCAGGACCGGCGGCCCGCTCCCTAGCGCTTTCAGCGCGAAGATCCGGCTCTCCTCGGTGTCGGCCAGCTCGAGGCTAGCCATCGCGTATGCCAGGGCCTCGGTGGGACCGGTCTCGAGTTGAAGCTGGGCAAGGGCCAGGAGCTTGCTCGCCTCGGCGCGACGGGTCTCGGCGACCGAACGCCGCCAGAAGCCGCCGACGATCGCGAGTACCGCGAGCAGCACCACAAACGCCACCGCCACGACGACTCTCCTCCTTCGCCTGCGCCGTTCGGCGTGAGCTGTCATGGCGCGAGCAAATCCCTCTTCGATAGAGGTCAGCCCGCCCGGGTAGCGCTCGCGCCACAGCTGGAATTCTCGGTAGGCTGTGCCGGTCCAGAGATAGTCCACCGAGCGACCGTGCTGCTCCCAGAGCTGGGCCTGGGCTCGCAGCTCGTCCCGGAGCTGTGCACCTTCCTGGTCTTGGGTTTGCCAGCGCACGAGGCGGGGCCAGGCGGACAGCAGGGACTCGTGGACAATCTCAATGCGGTGATGGGCGATGTCATCGTCGTTGGCGGCAGGCACCTCATAGGAGGTGAGCAGGCGGGCATCGATGAGGGTATCGAGTACATTCTGGTAGTGGTCGGCCTCTTTGCCGGCCTTTCCCACAGTTTGGCCGGAGAAAACCGACAGGAGCTCCTCCCGATCCCTCGCGGCCCGTGTCCCCTGCGCCGTCACCAGATTCCGAAACAGCTCACGGATAATCGGAATCCCGTCCTCGCCGATCTTCTCCAGCGTTGCCTCGGCATGCTGCGCGAGTGCTCCACCGACGCCGCCTATCTGGTCGTAAGCCCTGCGGGTCAGGAGCCCTGTGTCACGATCCCGCTCCTCCCACAACTGTGCGGCCGCGAAAGCCACCATCGGCAACGCCCCCCGCTCGCCTTCGACTTCGGCCAGCATCTCCTCGACGATGGACTCTTCCTCGAATCGGTAGCCGCACTTGAGAGCCGGCTGGACGATGGCCCGGCGCAGTGAAGCCCCGGTTGGCGGTCCGAGCGGGGTGATTTCCGAGAACACCGGTGCCAAGGGTCCGAGGGACTGGCAGTGGAAGAGGAAATCGTCTCGCATCGAGAGCAGCACATGGACGTCGGCCTTCAGCGGCAGGGTGCTCAGTACCTCGGCGAAGCGTTCCTGCACGTCTGATGGGCTCTGCGTAAACAGTTCCTCGAACTGATCGACGATGACCAGACAGTGCTCATGCTGCTGACTCCACTCCGATAGCAGTTCAATGGCGATCCCTGGCTCCTCGAAGTGCAGCAGCAGATCCTCAGCGCCGGGTGCATTGCCCAACTCTGTCGCTAGAGCCTGCGTGAGGTTGAAGAACGGTCGATTGCTGGGAGTCGCGATGATTGTCCGCCAGCCATCGGTCAGCGTTGGCAACAGCCCCGCGCGCAGGAATGAACTCTTACCCGCCCCCGAAGGACCGATCACGGCAGTGAGATGGGGCCTTCTGAGCTTCTTCAACAGCGCCTCTACCTCCAGCTCACGGCCAAAGAAGAAGCGGGCATCCTCTTGCTGAAACGCTGACAATCCCGGGTAGGGCCGCACGGTCTCGTCTCCAGCGGCCCGCAACGTGACCTCTTCCAGCGCCCGAGCCAGGCCCGAAGCCAGAGCAAATCGTTCCTCTCGCTCTGGAGCAACTGCCCGCGCGATGACCTTCGACCACGGGGTGTCGGCCAACTCGAGGTTCTCCCGATGAATCCCCTCCCAGACCTGTCTCCGATCCTCGAAGGAGTGCACGCCTCCCGGAGCGACCATCTCGGCCAGCAACACACCTGCGGAGAAGATGTCAGAACGCGCATCCAGCTCCCCACCTTGGGACTGCTCCGGCGACATGTAGGCGGGTGTGCCGGCAATCACACCGTCCTTGCCCTCTTGCAGCCCTTTTGCGATGCCAAAGTCCATGACCACCACCCGGCCGGTGCGGGTGACCATCAGGTTCTCCGGCTTGATGTCCCGATGAATGAGACCGGCCTCGTGGATGGCTTCCAGACCGGCGAGAAACTGGGAGGCGATCTCCCGAGCTTCGTTGAGCTCCAGTGGGCCTCTCTCTTGCAGGATCTGCTGGAGAGTCGTGCCATCGACGTACTCCATGGAGATGAGCTCTTGCCCATCGAGCTCTTCGAGATCAAACACCCGGCAGACGTTGGGAGAGATCACCTCGCGGGCGACCCGCACCTCCTGTCTGAGGGTTTCCAAAGCCCGCGCATCTTGGATGAGCTCGGTCCGCAATGCCTTGAGCGCCACATCGAGCCGTAGCTTCAGGTCGTAGGCCCGCCAGACCTCGCCCATGCCGCCCCGACCCAGAAGCGAGCGGATGCGGTACCGGTCTCCCTGAATCTGGCCCTCGGAGAAGCCATCCTCTGTGAACTGCAGGGTTCGAGCCTCATGGGGATCGGCAAGCATCTCCGCCTCCAGCGAGCTGTCCCCAAGCGCCATCTCCAGCAGACACTGCGGGCAGATTCCCTCGGCCCAGGGGTCCAAGGGAAGCTCGGTTCCACAGTCAGGGCAATGTGGCGTCTCGGACATAACACTCGCTCCCTCCGGCGGTATCGAACCGTCTCGAGCAGAGAAGACGGAAAAACGAAGAAAGGTTAAGCCTGCTGAGATCCCATGGCCCGATCACCTGGAGCATGTGCCGCATCTCGTCTTCGATCTCTGCCGGATTCGCAACCGTCTCGGCGATCTCCGCTCGCAGAACTCGCCCGAAACTTTGGCGTAGGTTGTGGACCGCCACTTTGACCGTGCCCTCGGCGATGTCAAGCTCTGCAGCCACCTCCCGATACGGCAGCCGCGGCTCCACTCCTGTGAGATGGGACCTCAAGAGCTCGAATCGCTGCGGCGTGTCCGTCTCGATCGCCTCTTGGCGCAGGCGGGCCAGGGTTCGCTCCACCACGGTCAGAGCCCAGCGGCGCTCGAAGACCTGCTCGGGTGTCAGCCGCTCCACGGGCTCCCAGCCGTAACGCACTTCGGCGTCCTCGGCATCGAGGGAGATCGTCCTGGTGCCGCCGCCACGCTTCTGGGCTCGGGCCTTTTCCCACTCGTGGGAGAGAAAGTGCCGCAGAGAGCTCAGCAGAAAGGAGCGGAACCGTCCCGCCGACGGCTTCACGTCTTTGAGGTAATCCTTCTCCAGAAGCTGTGCGAAGAAGCCTTGAGTGAGGTCGCGCGCCTCATCGGCATCGTGACCCTGGCGGCGAACATAGGCGTAGAGGGGAAACCAGTAGGTCTCACAGAGCGACTCCAGGGCCGCCCGAGCCTCGGTGTCGCTACCATCTCTGGCGGCTAGCACCTGGCTCCACTGCGTCGTCGCTACTCTCGCGCACATACTCCTCGACCCCCAAAAGAGTCAGGTGAGTATCACTGCTCGATCCCTCCAGGGAGATCGCAAGATGCTTGGGCTTCCAGTCTGGCAGATCTCAGCCTACAGAAAGGCGCTCTTTGACGAACCACCCGCAGGGGTGGGAACCAAAAAGGCAGTCACTCCTTGCCTATTTCAGTTATCGCTTGCCGGGCAGTGTTCCTAATGTACTCATTCGGGTCGGCCTTCGCGATCCTGTCTAGCGCCTCTAGGACAGGTCTAGCCGCTTCACCAAGCATGGCCAAGGACCTCACTGCTTGACCCCGGCTGGAAACATCGTAGTCCTCGAGCGCCCTGACCAGGACGGGCACCGAGATTTCAGCATAGGAGGGACCGATCCGCCCGAGGAGGCGAAGGATCTCGTCTCGACAACTCAACCGGGCTTCAGGGTACGCGTTGGCCAATCCCCGTGCCGCGGGTCCTGCGTTGGGCCCGAGTCGGGATAGCGCGTCTAAAGCACTTGATCGAACGCCGCTCACTTCGTCCCCGAGAAGCCGTCCGAGATCAGCTGCCGCTGCTGATGCTTCGGGTGCCAGCCAGCCCAGGGCCCGAGCGGAGTCCGTGCGCACTCCAGGACTCGAGTCATGAAGACCTGCTGTCAGAGCGAGGACAAGTTCTTCTCGGGATACGCCCGGGCCTAGGTCAAGGAAAGATCGGGTACTGACCAAACTCCAGATGCTGCTAGCTGCCTTTCGCCGATCTCCCTCGTCCGGACTCTGGAGTACCTTGAGCACCACTGGAAGTGCGTCCTCAACTCTGGTGCGGAACTCCAAGAGGCTCACTGCAGCCTCTCGCTTCTGCTTCACGTCACCGCTGTCAAATTGAGACTCAAGTTCGGCAATCTTTGCTTCCCGTTCTCTTTCACTGGCTTTCCTGGCTATTTCGTCCGCCTGCCGTTTGGCACGCGCCTTCTTTGCTCTCTGCTCTGGCGTGCCAACCCATTTTTCGATCTCTACCAGTCGTTCGATGGTTCTGTAGAGCTCCTCGAGCCTGTAGACTTCGCGTGCACCTGGAGGACCCCAATCTCGCCCGGGTCCTCCGGACCTGCCGATCCGCCCACAGATCCGTACCGACTTACGAGACTCGCCTCTCAACACTCCGACGAAGATCGGTCGCACATGAAGATGCCAGCAGCGGTACGATTCCTCAAGCGAGAAGAAGTCAGCAGCCTCGATAGCCTGTAGCAGCTCTTCAACGACTTCTGCGGGCACGTGCGACCTTTGCAGACCCTCCACCATGACACCGCGGCCACCTCGAAACTCAACGAGTCCTGAGCCGGAGATCCCCAACCAATACGCCGGATCTCGTTCGATTCTGTGCACTGTCACGAGAAGCGGAGTACCGTCACTGGTTCTGAGAATGTCTGAAGACAACTCCTTGTGTCGTAGCACTCCCTCGTACAACTGTCCTGATGCCTCAGCTGCTACGAACCAGACAGACAGCGCCAATACCGAACACCTCACGGTGCGCCCCACCATGGCAGCACCTCCTTTGCGATTTAGATCACGCTACACCCGGGTCAGACGCCGCGCACCACCCGCAGGGGTGGGCAGGAGATGAAAGCCGCGACCAGCGGCATGAGACGGGTAGTAGGGCCTCGAACCCATCGCAATCGCGTGTAAATGCATTTAGCGTGACGATCTTGTCGCCCCTGGTGTCAGAGTGCACAGACCGAAACCTGGCGAAGATCGAGCCTCAGAGGACGAATATGAGAAGGACTGCTGTCCCGATCCACAGGAGGTTCGAATCAAGCTCCCCTATCGCTCTGCTGGGAGAAGCCTGGGGGTCTTGTCATCAACATATAGAGGTAATCCTGGCCCGAGAGCGGTAAGATCAGTCTTCAGCGAGATGAAGAACAGACGCTTGGCGAGGGATCTCGAATTCCTCGCGAAAAGGCGATGATCGGTCAATCCATCGGTCACTACAAGATCCTTGAAAAGCTCGGCGAGGGTGGAATGGGTGAGGTGTATCGAGCGGAGGACACCACTCTAAAGAGACAAGTTGCCCTCAAGGTCCTCCCCCCTGATCTAGCCTCCAACCAAGAGCGTCTGGACCGTTTCCAACGAGAAGCCGAGACTCTTGCTGCCCTCGATCACCCGAACATCGTCACTGTCTTCACAGTTGAGCACGACGAGGACATCCACTTCCTCACCATGCAGCTGGTGGAAGGCAAACGGATATCCGAGCTGATTCCGCAGGGCGGGATGCCCTTGGATCGGATCTTCAGAATCGCCACACCACTGGCAGATGCCCTAGCAACTGCCCACGACAAGGGCATCATTCATCGGGATCTCAAGCCTGCGAACGTCATGGTGACCAATGAGGGCCAGGTGAAAGTTCTGGATTTCGGGCTCGCCAAACTAGGGCAAAAGGCTGTGCCACTTGATGCCACGAATTTGCCCACCGAGCCCTTGACCGAGGAAGGACGAATCGTCGGAACTGTTCCCTATATGTCTCCAGAGCAGTTGGAGGGAAAGGAGGTCGACGCCCGAACTGATTTGTTCTCCCTGGGAGTGGTTCTTTACGAAATGGCAACAGGCGATCGGCCGTTCCACGGTGACACATCGGTTTCACTTATGTCTTCGATCGTCAAGGATACGCCTGAAGCACCCGATTTACGGCGTCCTGAACTTCCTCATCATCTGGGGCGGATAATCCAACGATGCCTTGAAAAGGAACCGTCTAATCGCTACCAGACGATGCGCGACGCGGTTCTCGAGCTGAGCAATCTCAGAAAGGAAACAGAGAGTTCGACAGTCTCAGGAGTTGCCACCCAGGCTTCCCATTTAGGAGAGACACCGTCGCGTCGGCGCGGATTTGCCTGGATTCTTGCTGCGACGATGATTTTGTTCTTGGGATCGTTCGCTGTCTGGAAGTTGGCTGACAATTGGAGTGCCGCTTCTCTCGAGGACACCAGTTCGACAACTCCCTCGGAGAGGAGAATATCGGACCCCAAATCGAGAGTTCTGTACGAGCAAGCCGAGCAGTACCGCCGTGACGCAGAATCGATCGCGCAGTGGGAGCTCGCCGAGACAACCCTGAGGCGGGCGCTGGGGCTGGAACCAGAGAACCCTTGGCTGAAAGCCGAGCTGGCCGGTTACTTGGTCGATCGTCAGCAGGCACATCCACAGGCTGAGAGAAAGGAGGAAGCTCTGAATTTGGCCGACCAGGCTCTGCAAGCGGACCCAGATTTAGCGGCAGCCTGGGTAGTAAGGGGCAGGCTGGCGAAGTTGGAGGGGGACTACCAGACCGCACTGGAAGCGGCTCGACAAGCCAGGAGCATCGACCCTATGGACCACGAAGCTGCCTACCTTCTTGGTCGCACACTCATCAGCCAAGGGTCCAAGGAGGAGGGTCTGGCCGAAATCAAACAGGCGACTGAATTGGACGATGACCCGGCTAATGTCCACTTTGAGCTGGGCTACGCTCTTCAGAACCTGGGCCAGTTGGATGAAGCCATTCTCGAGTACAAACAGGTCACAGAATACGCCCCAGGGCACTCTTCCGCCTTGAATAATCTTGCCGTCTGCTACTTCTGGATGGGGCGCTATCGCGAAGCGGTGCCAGTATTTCGACGCCTCCTGGAGATCCAACCCGAGGATGCAGGCGTGGCCTCTAACCTGGGTACGGTTTATTACTATCTCGACCGCATGGAGGAGGCCATTGGAGCGTACGAGGTTGCCCATCGGTTAGACCCCGGCGAGCCAATGATCCAGAACAATCTGGGGGATGCCCACACCAAGCTGGGAAACCTGGAAAAGGCTCGCGAGTGGTATCTGAAAGCGATCGCGAGCGCAGATCAAGGCCTGTCCCAAGGTGGCAGCAGGCTGGGACTGCAGCAGCTGAAGTACCTCTGCCTGGCAAAGGTGGGCCGATTCAAAGAATCCATTGCGGGAGTAGAGGCAATGGCGAAAGACCATCCGTCGGATTTCGAGGTGCTGTACACCTCAGCCCAGGTCTTCGCACTCGCCGGCGAGAAAGCTCGCTTGTTGGAGTACACGGAAAGGGCGATTCGTGCCGGGTATCCACGGGAAGAGTTCGGACGGGCACCAGAATTTGGAGCCTTTGCGGACGATTCGGATTTTCAGGAGCTGTTATCGGCTGACCTTGAGAGCCGTTGACGGGCACCCCCGCTTCCAGGCGCTGCTGGAGAAGTACGGGCAGGAGGCGGGGTAGCAGGCCTCCCGACCTTCTTCTTCACCTGTAACGCCCCGCCCCCTCCCGAGAGTAAGCAGGTATGGGCGATCTAGAGATCCGTTTCCTACTGCGCCAGCTCCGCAACGTACATCCCGCCCCAGGTTCAGAGGCCAGGGTGATGGACCTGTACAGGGAGTGGGCTCCAAGGCCAGCCGAACGGGCCAGACGATGCGGAGCTGGGCCGCAGCGTGGCGGCGAGGGCCGCACTACCGGCGGATGTGGCGGTTTGTGGACACTGTGCTCGGGGCAGTATCTAATCGAGTAGAGGGAGACCGACAATGAGTTGTGGACAAGCGATCCTCGTTCTGGGTATGGCGGCGGTAGTGCTGCCCTCCTGCGGCTCGGCTGCGGAGCCGGGCGAACCGCACGAGGGTCCTTATCTGGGCCAGAAGCCGCCGGGTCCGACTCGCACGACCTTCGCCCCTGGCTTCGTCTCCACCCGGGCCCGCGAGCTCAACGCCACGTTCACTCCAGACGGCGACGAGCTCTACTTCACCCGCCGGATCGATGAGCGGATGACGCTGATGGTGAGCCGGCGGGTGGAGGGGGTTTGGACGCCGCCGGCGGTCGTCGGGTTCTCGGGGGTGTTCGCCGACGTGGATCCATTCGTCTCGCGCGACGGCTCGCGGCTCTACTTCTCGTCGAAGCGGCCGCTCGAAGGCGACGGCGAGGAGAAGGATGCCGATCTCTGGTTTGTGGAACGGCATGCCGGGGGCGGCTGGGGCGAGCCGCTGCATCTTGACGAGCTGGCGACCGAGGACAAGGACGACTACTACACCTCGGTTTCGGACGAGGGGGTTCTGTACTTCTCGATCTTCGACTCGGATGGCAAGGGCGACATCTACCGCGCCCGGGAGGAGGACGGGGGGTTCGGTGCGGCGGAGAAGGTGGGAGCCCCGATCAGCACGGAGGCCACGGAGCACGATCCGTTCATCGCCCCGGACGGGAGCTACCTGATCTTCACCTCGGATCGCGCGGGAGGCCGAGGCAGCGGCGACTTGTGGATCAGCTTCGCGGCCCCCGACGACTCGTGGGCCGAGCCGGTCAACATGGACGCGGTGAACTCGCCCGGCTACGACTTCTGCGCCATGCTGTCGCCGGACGGGCAGTACCTGTTCTTCACCAGCAGCGTGGACCGCGAGAACGATGTCTTCTGGGTCGACGCGTGGGTGATCGAGGAGCTGAGACCTCCAGGCAACTGAGCTGCCGCCCCCCGAGAATACGTCGCCCAGCTGATGGCTGAGGAGGCGCTGGAGTGACCCTCCCCCCAATATCGAGTCCAGCTTGAGCGTTAGGATCTGACGCTTGAAGTTGGACTTGGAAAGGGGGTTTAAGTGGCAAGAAAGCGTTACACGGTAGAGCAGATCATCACGAAACTCAGAGAGGCGGAGGTGGAGCTGGCGAAGGGTTCGACGGCGATTGAGTTCTGTCGCAAGCTTGGTATCAGTGAGCAGACCTATTACCGCTGGCGCAAGGAGTACGGTGGCTTGCGAACGGATCAGGCTCGGCGTTTGAAAGAGCTCGAGCGCGAGAACGCTCGTCTGAAGAAACTTCTGGCAGAGAGCATGCTGGACAACGCCATCTTGAAGGAGGCCGCCTCGGGAAACTACTGAGCCCGGCGCGTCGGCGCCGGGCCGTGGCTCATGTCCGGCAGAAGTTGGACGTGCCCGAGCGTCGGGCTTGTCGCGTGCTGGGTCAGCCCCGCTCGAGCCAGCGATACAGGGTCTCGATCCCGAATGATGAAGCAGAACTGGTGAAACGGATGACCGAATTGGCGACAGAGTACGGACGTTATGGCTACCGGCGGATCACTGCCTTGTTGCAGCGCGAGGGGTGGCGTGTGAATCACAAGCGAGTCGAGCGTCTGTGGCGTCGAGAGGGCTTGAAAGTGCCTCAGAGACAACCTAAACGGGGCCGCTTGTGGCTCACGGACGGGTCGTGTATCCGGCATCGGGCCGAGCGTAGAGGCCACGTCTGGTCGTATGACTTCGTCCTCGAGCGCACCCATGACGGTCGAGCGATACGGACCCTGGTCGTGGTGGATGAGTACACTCGGGAGTGTCTGGCTGCCAGAGTGGCTCGCCGGCTGCGTTCAGAGGACGTGATCGACACTCTGGCGGATCTATTCGTGCAGCGAGGCACGCCCGAGTATCTGCGGTCGGACAACGGGTCGGAGTTCACCGCCAAGATGGTCAGAGAGTGGTTGGAGGCGCTGGGTGTGACAACACTCTTCATCGCACCGGGCAGTCCGTGGGAGAACGGCTACGTCGAGTCCTTCATCGGCAAGCTACGGGATGAGCTCTTGAACGGAGAGATCTTCTACACGCTCAAAGAGGTGCAAGTCCTGATCGAACGATGGCGTCGGGAATACAACCAGGTGCGGCCGCACAGCTCACTGGGCTATCGGCCACCAGCACCGGAAGCGATCGAGTGGCCCCCGGGGGCCACTCGAAGAGAAACGCCCGTTATGGGCGGTTTCCTAACATAATGGGTGGTACATACACCGGGGGCGGGTCACAAGCGAAAAAGCGTGCCTAGGTGGCGCACGCCAGCCCGGCCTCTTCTTTGCCTGCATTCCCCTGACGCAGCCCCCATCAAGCCAGGATCTCGCCTTGCGTGAGGTCTTTGGACTCGTGGTGCGGCGTTGTTGCACGATTCGACCCCAGCGCGATTTGGGCCGCTTTCCCAGCCCCTCCCTCACGACACCACGGCTCCTGAGGCCACGCTCGTACTCCCTCCAGTTTCGGATTCTGTACTTCGTCTTGTACTTGCGATTGACTCGGCTCGACTTCCGTGCGGCCATGGCGTCGCCCCCTCGGCCTCCGTGATTGATCGGGATCCCGAGCCGATGCTAGCCTGGAGGCCGACACCGAATCATGCACCAATGCCTTTGTTGAGCACAATTTCATGACAATGTTCATGTCACTCCGTCGGGATCAGTCGTTCCAGCTCGGAAAACCAATCGAGCAAGAGCACGAGCTCCCGCGCCACCATTTCGCCCTCCGGCCTTTGGCGCATCAGGAATCGACGCCCGTCCGGCGACAGATCAAAGCTGAGAGCACTTTCATGACTGACCTCGAAGGAACCCTCGAAGAGAAGACGCTGTCCACTGATCCCGAGCCCCGAGGCGGTCGCGATGTCGACCGCGAAGAGACGCCGTCCGTCCTCGCTCTGGAAAAACAGCTCGGAGCCGTCGAGGGACCACACGGGACCGGCCCCTCCTCCCGTCGAGACCCGCTTCTTGTACCCTCCGCCCGGATACTCGGAGACGTAGATCTCGTAGGCGCCGGACTCGTCCGACTGATAGGCGAGCCAGCGACCGTCCGGAGAGAAGGCCGGCTGCTGTTCGTTGTGCGGACCGCTCAGAGTGGTCGACAGCTCCGCCCCCTGTTCCGGGGAGTAGAAGTGGATGTCGGCCTCGGTGTCGGGTTGATAGGTGTTATATGCGAGGACACCGTCCGGACCAAAGGACCAGGGCACGACGCCCCAATGGCTGGCAGCGCGGAGGAGAAGCTCCGCCGGCTCCCCACCATCGACGGTCTTGCGATAAAGGGCGCCCTCACCGATCGAGGCCGTCCCGAACACGATCTCGCTGCCGTCGAGCGACCAGACGGGGTTGAACCAGTAGATGCTCGGCGCCTCGGCCAGGCTGGTCGCCACGTTGCGCTCGAACTCGAGCACCTCGATTCGGGTCAGGTCGGCTTCCCAGCGCGAGATCGCCGCCCTTCTCCCGTCCGGCGAGAGGCGGAAGAAGGGGTTCCCGCTGGACGACCTGATGTGCTGCACCTCTCCCTCGCGGCTGACCCACACCAGATTCTCCTGCCAGAAGCTCTTCTCTTCCGGGATGTAGACCAGAGTTCCGGTCCTTGAGACGGCCATTTGAGCGACCGCGTCCGGATAGGGCGGTTGGTCGATCCACACCGGAAGGCCGACGGGCCGGGCCGGTCCGGCGAGCTCGAGCCTATTGACGTCAAAGGCTGCAGCCATGACTGCGTTCTGACGTCGAAAGAGAAGGTGGCCGGAAGCCAGGTACTTCGGTTTTCCGCCGTTTTCGACAATCACCTTTTCGGAACCGTTCACCGTCGACCGTGCGACGATGCGCATTCCGTCGGGAGACATCTGCTGATAAAGGACGGTCTCGGATCCGGGTAGCACCTCCGGTTTCGCGTGCCACTCGTCCTCGGGAGTGGAAAGGTGCTCGATCTGGCCTCCATCGCTCGAGATGCGTTGCAGCCCGGAGGTCCAGGCCGAAAAGATGATGTGATCGTCGTCGCCCCAGGTGCCGAAGGCCCATTGGCTGTTGGCGACGCCTTCGAGGATGGTGACCGGTGGGCCTCCTCCGAACGACACCTTCTTGAGCTCCCCCGTCGGGGTGAAGAACGCGAGCCACCCACCGTCAGGCGAGAAAAAGGGCTGCCAACCGTCTTCGGCACCCGGGATTGGCTCGAAGCCGAGCTCTTCGAGGGTGCGGGTGTAAAGCCTGGGTTGGCCAGTCGGATCGCTTGCGACATAGACGAGACGATGGCCGTCAGGGGAAATCGCCACACGCTGCACGCCTACTTGGATACCCAGCGGCGCTGGTGCCTCGTCGGGCAGAGCCAGGGAAAAGGTCGCCGAAGACGCGGCTCTTGCGATCGGCTTCCTGCGGATTCCAGATGACAGAGAAAACCCGATTGCGATCCCGACCGCCAGACCGGCGGCAACACCGGCCGGGAGCAGCCCGCGCCTTCGAGGCGAGCCCTTCGTGACCCCTTCGTCGCCTTGGTCTCTCGCCTCCAGGATCTCCAGCCGGGCGTCGCCAATGTCGCGGAGCCTGTCGTGCGAGTTCTTGGTGAGGCAGCGCCGTAACAGCTTCTTCATGGACCCGGGCGTATTTGCCGGCACGGACTCCCAGTCCGGCTCACGCTCGATCACGTGGGCAAGCACGTCGGTCGCGGTCTCACCCCCAAAGGCGCGGCGACCCGAAAGCATCTCATAGAGCACCACGCCGAAGGCCCAGATGTCGGCCCGCCGGTCGACCGGCTTACCGCGGGCCTGTTCCGGGCTCATGTAGGCGGCGGTGCCGAGGAGGACGCCGGCGCGGGTCATCTGGGCGGTCAGGGTCGGAGACTCGGCTATCGACTCCGGGCTCGAAGAAGCGGAGACACGCGGATCAAGCGCCTTCGCCAGGCCGAAATCGAGCACCTTGACCCGGCCCCCGGGGTCGACCATGACGTTGGCGGGTTTGAGGTCGCGGTGGACGATACCCGTCTCGTGCGCGGTTTCGAGGGCTTCCGCGATCTGGAGGGCGATTGGCAGCGCTTCGTCAACGGGAATGGGGCCCCGGTTGATGCGATCGGCAAGGTCTACGCCCTCGACGAGCTCCATGACGAGGAACGTCTGAGGGGGTGG
>Ga0255052_10000658_pt1 | contig 27530 bp, 28 predicted proteins | sample JV7_2_21_MG_FD_188632 | JGI IMG/M metagenome (GOLD analysis project Ga0255052, IMG submission 188632) | Seawater microbial communities from Jervis Inlet, British Columbia, Canada - JV7_2_21 | ecosystem: Environmental > Aquatic > Marine > Inlet | place: Canada: British Columbia | collected...
TATGCGCCCCTGCGACCAGCGCCTTGGCGATATCTCCGGAATAGCGTATGCCGCCATCCGCGATAAACGGCACGTCGGTATTCTTGAGAGAAGCCGCAACATCCGCAACGGCCGAAATCTGTGGCACACCCACACCCGCCACGATTCTTGTCGTGCAAATCGACCCGGGCCCAACGCCGTCTTTGACACCATCTGCGCCCGCTTCGACAAGCGATTCCGCCGCCTCGCCCGTGACGATGTTGCCGCCGATGACCTGGATATCAGAGTTGGCGTCTTTGATCTTGCGCACCCGTTCGATGACACCTTTCGAAAAGCCGTGCGCCGTATCGACAATAATGACGTCGACACCGGCTTCGATCAGAGCATCGACGCGATCGTCTGTGTCGTAGCCAGTACCGACGGCAGCACCAACTCGTAACGCGCCGCTCCCATCCTTACAAGCCTGTGGGAAATCTTTGGCTTTCTGGAAATCCTTGGCCGTAATCATGCCCTTGAGTTCGAAGTCGTTATTGACGACCAGTACTTTCTCAATGCGATGCCGGTGCAACAGCGACTTCACTTCGTCGTTGCTTGCGCCTTCCGCAACTGTGACGAGCCGCGTCTGCGGGGTCATCACCTCGGAGACAGGTGCGTCCATACGGGTCTCGAAGCGCAGATCGCGACCGGTAACGATACCGACGGTTTTCTTGCCGTCGACGACCGGCACGCCCGAGATACCCATCGAGTGGGTAAGATCGAGAACCTCGCGTATCGTCATATCCGGCGACACGGTAATCGGATTGCGAACGATGCCGCTTTCGAATTTCTTTACCTGGAGAACTTCACGCGCCTGCTGCTGAATCGGCATATTCTTGTGAATAATGCCAATGCCGCCTTCCTGCGCAATCGCGATCGCAAGCCGCGCCTCGGTCACGGAGTCCATCGCCGCCGACACCAGCGGAATATTGAGCCTGATACCCCGAGTCAGCTGCGTACTCAGGTCGACCTCATGGGGTAAAACCGACGAGTATCCTGGTTGCAGGAGTACGTCGTCGAACGTCAGGGCTTCCTTGGCGATTCGCATGGGTGGCTCAGGTCCTTGGAGTAGGTTAAACGGTCAATTGTACGCTGATGAGTTTTTCGGCAAAAGCTATGCAGCCTTCGTTATACTCGCGAGCATGGAAAAAGCGGGCCAAGCGAATGCAATGGCGGCCGCGATCACCGTCAGCCAGCTCAATCGCCAGGTCAAGGCACTGCTCGAACAAGGGATCGCGCGCCTCTGGATTGAGGGCGAGATATCCAACATTGCGAAGCCCGCCTCGGGCCACGTCTACTTCAGCCTCAAGGACAAGACTGCGCAAATTCGCGCGGCTTTTTTCCGTCAGCGCCAGCATGGCCCCACGATCGGGCTCAAGAATGGTGATCAGGTACTCGTGTTCGGTCGCGTCAGCCTGTACGAGCCGCGCGGCGACTATCAGCTGATCGTTGAGCAGATCGAACCGGCCGGCGAAGGGGCGCTGAAGCGCCAGTTTGAAGTCCTGAAGAAAATGCTCGCTGCAGAAGGCCTGTTCGACGAAGATCGAAAGCAAGAGCTGCCTGAGCTACCCACCCGCATTGGTGTGATTACCTCACCCACCGGCGCCGCGATTCGCGACATCATCAGTGTGCTGGGACGGCGTTTTCCGTCCATCCCGGTCATTATTTATCCGGCCGCCGTGCAGGGCGACGCAGCGCCGGCCGAGTTGATGTCAGCACTGAAAACCGCTATAGCCCGAGATGAATGTGATGTCCTGATCATAGGTCGTGGCGGGGGATCACTCGAAGACCTCTGGGCTTTCAATAACGAGAAGCTCGCCAGGGCAATCGCAGCTTCGCCGCTACCGATCGTCAGCGCCGTTGGACACGAAGTCGATTTCACGATCGCAGATTTCGTCGCGGACGTGCGGGCGCCGACTCCATCGGGTGCCGCCGAACTCGTCGTTCCGGACCGCGACGAGTGGTTGCGGTCGATTAATTCGCTTGCCACACGTATTGCCAGGCTTGGGCAACGTGCGATCGAAGATCGCGGACAAACACTGGATTGGCTGGCCCGACGATTGGCGCAGAGCAGTCCGGGTGCCATGCTGCAACGTTCAACAACAAGGCTGCGCGATTCAAAGCGACGCCTCAGCGCCGCCGTGCACCGCTCTGTCGCCGACAACAAACACCGCCTTGAGCTCGCGATGCGCGGCCTGCACTCTGTGAGCCCTTTGGCAACCCTCGAACGTGGCTACGCGATTGTCGAGGACGCGAACACGGGCAAGGTCTTGATGCAGGCGAGCGATGTTTCTGCGGGCGATGACATACGGGCACGACTTGCAAGAGGTGAGTTGATCGCAACCGTGACCTCTGTCAAGGACGAGCAAAAGTGAGATTTGCGGCTACAATTTTGTTCTTATGCGCCAGCTCTGTGGCGTTTGCGCAAGCTTCATCTTGGCCGGGCGGCGTCGCGTTCATCGATCTCGGAGTCGCACTGGGCGAGCCACCCAAAATCGAGTTCAACGGCAAGCGCGTGCTCGTCATGAACAAAGACGGACACTGGCAAGGTGTCGTCGGAGTTCCCTTGAGTTCGAAACCGGGATTGGCGTCGATTACGCTGCCTGACGGCACGACTCGAGAATTCTCTGTTCGGGAACACGCATACCTCGAGGAACGATTGAAAGTCGCCCAGAGTTACGTATCTCTGAGCGACGAAGACCTCGCGCGCTACAACAGGGAGCGCAAGATCATTGATGCGGCTCTGAATTCCTGGCGCGAGCAGCCGCTTGACGATATTACCCTTGCCGCACCGGTAGACGGACCGCGCAGCTCGTCATTCGGCAAACGCCGTTTCTTCAACGACGAGCCGCGATCTCCGCATAGCGGCATGGACATCGCTGTTGCCGAAGGCGAGCTGATTCAGGCACCGCTCGATGGCGTGGTAACGACAACGGGCGATTTCTATTTCAATGGCAACACCGTTTTCATTGATCACGGCCAGGGTTTCATCACGATGTTCTGCCACCTGAGCGAGATCGGCGTCGCGGATGGCCAGACTGTCGACGCAGGAGAAACCATTGGCCTGGTTGGCAAGACCGGGCGGGTGACAGGAGCACACCTGCACTTCGGCACTTACCTGAACGGCACTGCTGTCGATCCCGCATTACTGCTGGCTGAATGATGCGGTAATCCACGATTGTCAGGGCAAATTGGCCGGACTACCGTTTTGCCGAAAACAGGGAGGACGAAACAATGAAATTGGTGAGACTGTCGAAAGTCGGTGTTTTGGCTTTGGGTATCGGACTTTTCGGCTGTGACCGGGAGGTCAGCTTCGCCGACGATATACAACCAATCTTTGTGGCATCTTGCGTGGCGTGTCACGACAAGTCTGCTGAAGGCTATGAGACGAGTGGCTTCAGTTTGAGAGACTATGACAGCGTCATGAAAGGGACCAACTTCGGGCCTGTCGTCGTTCCCGATAGCAGCATGTCCAGCTCCCTGTATCTGCTGATCGCTCATAAGACTGATCCGCAAATCCATATGCCACCGCACCACGAGGACGCATTGGCCGAGGGCCGCGGTGCTTCATTGTCCGAGGAACAGATCGAGACCATTCGAGCCTGGATCGATCAGGGAGCGATGGACAACTAATCGAAGCGCCGCTACTGGATTATTGTTGCAGCACCCAAAGATAATCCTTACAGGAACGGCTCTACGTAGCTCTTGTGGACGCGGTTCGCATGTTCCTGTGCTTCGGCGAGCATCGTTGCGTCCAGTCGATCGGCGACGACGTCTTTCGCCGTACTGGCATCTTCGCGCCCTTGCGTAGCAGCCGCACTTAACCATGCAAAGGCCAGCCCATAATCCTGACTACCACCCTGGCCGCTAAAATACATCACGCCAAGATTGTACTGGGAGTTAGCGATACCCTGATGCGCAGCTTTCAGAAACCACGCTCGCGCCTCAGCATGGTGCTGCGGGCCCCCTAAACCGATGGAATACAGATTCGCGAGATCATTTTGCGCCTGGGCTAAACCTTGTTGGCCAGCCAATTCATACCAGTATCGCGCCTGCGCGTAACTTTGTGGGCCGCCTTCGCCTGATGCGAACGATTTGCCGAGCTTCCATTGGGCTGCGGCCAGCCCTTGATCGGCAGCAGCGGCAAACCACTGTCGTGCGCTGGAATAATTTTGCGAGCAACCATCGCCATCGGCATACAGCAAAGCCAATTGGAACTGGGCATCGGCGTTACCACGTTCAGCCCGTTCTTGGATCGCGGCAAAAGCTGATTCCGATTCGCCAGGCAGCGCCTGCAAGTTCGCGGCCAGAAACAACAGACCGGCCCCACATACCAGCGCAATCCTTGCTACGGAAATTAATTTCAAATTCACGATACACGCCCCAACCAACTTTACTCACTAATCTTCTCGCGTTGCTTGTTACGGTCAATTATGGGATGTACCTAGGCGGATACTGGCTCGTGATAGGCTATCGCCCGTGACCACCGTCGGACATAGCCTGACCGGAATCTCGATCGCAGTGCTGTCGCTGCCGCGAGGAAAGTCGCTCCTTTGGTATCTGGTTGTCGGCCATTTCTACGTTTTTTTCGCCAACGCGCCAGACTTCCCGTTGCCAGGCTGGGGGCACGACTCGTACCAGGTCAGCCACAGCATCTTCTTGACTGCGCTGCTCGCCTCGCTACTGGCTTTATTGTTGCTCCTGCCACGGATTGGTGAACAGCTCGGCAAGAGGGTAATAATCACCTGGGCCGCCGCCTGGTTCAGCCATATGCTGCTGGACTCGATGTACAACCACGGTCAGGGTATCGGCATCTTCTGGCCGCTTTCGAACGCGCACCTGGTGTTGCCGTTGCCGTGGTTCGAAACACTGACGTGGCCACCGAAAACACAGCAGAACCTGCAGGTGTTTCTAATCGAACTTGGATTCTACGGCGCGTTGCTGCTTGCTTGCGTCTGGGTCCGTTCGAGAAGCAAGTCACGGAATTGAGTCTTGTCAATTGCTTTTAACATAACGTAACCCAGTTTAATCCTTACGAATTCATCAGGTATTCATCACTGGATTATCAGGTACTTACAGCCCTCCCCCGCGAAACTGAGCATCACGATTCAGTAACAAAGCCATGCACGCGATAGGGAGAGAATGATGACTAGGAATAACGGTTTCAGAAAAACAATCTGTTGGGCCACGATACTCAGCCTCGCGGCAATACTCGGTGGCTGCGGTGGTGGCGACGACAAGAAAAAGAATCAGGATAGCTGCACGGACAATATTCTGTTCCTGTTCTTCTGCGTTTTGCCATCGTCGGTTGATACAACCGGGTCGAGTGACGCAAGCAGCCTGGCTGCTGTCGCTGAATACGAACCCAACAACGTTCTCAACAATGCGAATATTGTGAGTTTGCCCGCAGGCAGCCAACTCGAGGGCAGTGTGAGCAGCATCGACGACGCATCGGACTTCTATATCTTCACACCGACACGGTCGGGCACGCACACGATCCTGCTATGCGGCGAGACCTGCGATACAGGTGTTGAAGACGATGCCGCCTACATTATGATTTATGATCAAAACCAGACGACGATTGCCAGCACGCCGATAGGAACGGTCGCCAATCAGGAGATCACTGCCGAATTGACCGCCGGGTTCGCGTATTACGTCGAAGTGAATGGCTACAACGCCGGGGCGTTCAACTATGACTACCGGCTCGCAGTTCTTCATTGATTAGCAGCACTCGCCTTCCAGGAATTCGCAAATAACCGGACGAAATGCATCCATATCGACGAGGAAGGAGTCATGGCCGCGGATGCAGTCCAGTTCGATCAATGTTGTATCGTCACAGACTGCGCTAAGACCTTCAGCAAGATCCCGTTGTTGCTGTATTGGAAAGAGAATATCGGTCTCTACTCCTATGATGAGTGCACGCTCAAGCCGCAGATGTTTGAATCCGGACTTGAGAGAACCGCCATGCTCGGCGAGATCGAACAGATCAGATGCTCGTGACAAGTACAGGTAGCAATTCGGATCGAACGCACCGCTGAATTTGTTCGCATGGTTCTCGAGATACATTTCGACCGAGAAAGCGATTTTAAACGGATCGTTGACGTTCTCTTCCGTTGCTGTCGTTCGCTGGCGGCCGAAGCGTTGTACCCACTCCTCCGGTGAACGGTAGGTCATCATGCCCAGCTTACGCGCCAGACGCTGTCCAACCAGCGGTGGATCTTGCAGGTCGTAATTGCCAGTCAGCCACTTCGGATCCGAGCGTATCAACTCGCGCTGCAAAGACCGCACTGCTATCGAGAACGGCTCGGCTCTGGAAGCAGAAGATATCGTCACGAAGTTACGACTTGCCTCCGGATGCCGCACGCAAAATGCCAGCCCGCTCATGCCGCCCATCGAGCAACCGATGACCGAATGCAGTTTTTCGATACCGAGCCTCTGTATCACGCCGTAGGCAGCTTCGGCGATGTCTTCCAGAGTGAGCGTAGGGAAATCCAGCCGGTAGACATCGCCAGTTTCAGGATTAATCGACGCTGGACCTGTCGACCCAAAGCAGCTGCCGAGAGAATTGACGCAGATAACTTGGAAGCGATCGCTGTCGAGCGGCAAGCCTGGACCGATCATGTCCTCCCACCAACCGACCGACGGGTCTTCCGCTGACGACGCTGCATGTGCCGATGGCGACAGCCCGTTGAAAATCAGGAGCGCGTTGTCCCTGGCGTCATTGAGTTCACCCCATGTCTCGTAAGCCAATGTCGGCGACTCGAGATAGCCGGCGCGATGCATTTTAAAGCGCCCTTCAAGAGTGATTGTTTTTGTCGCGGGTCCCATGGCGCTGTTATATCACGCTTATTGGCCGCTGGGGCGGGCTGCAGTACACACAAAGCCTACTTCTTGGCGTGCCTCATCAGGCGCTTGCGCTTCTGCTCCTGGCGCGGTGTTAATTTGTTGCGTTTGCCCTTGTAGGGGTTCTTGCCCGTCTTGAACGACAAACGCACCGGAGTGCCTTTGAGCTTGAAAGCCTTGCGAAAGCGATTAATCAGGTAGCGACGATAGGCTTCGGGGACTTTTTCTGTCTGATTTCCATGAATCACGATGACCGGTGGATTACGACCGCCCTGATGTGCATAGCGCAACTTGATTCGACGACCTCGTACGAGCGGCGGTGGATGCGCTGTGACTGCACTTTCAAGTTCTTGCGACAGGTCGGTCGTCGACATGTCGAGAACAGCCGCACGAAAAGCACGCTCGACCGCCGGCAGTACGTCACCAACCGCTGTCCCGTGTAATGCCGATATTGTAATGCGCTCTGCAAAATCGAGGAACGGCAAACGACGGTCCAGCTCATCTCTTACGTGCTTGCGATCTTCCGCACTCATGCCGTCCCACTTGTTAGTCACGATGACAAGGGAACGGCCGCGCTCAAGCACGAGTCCAAGCAGGCTGACGTCCTGTTCGGTAACGCCTTCGTGTGCATCCAGGACCGCTATGACGACCTCGGCATGCTCGATGGCCTGCAGTGCCTTGATGATACTGAACTTCTCAATAGCTTCGTGAACTTTGGCCTTGCGCCGAATGCCGGCCGTATCGATGAGTTCATACTTGCGATCATTGCGTTCGAACGGCACCGATACACTGTCACGGGTCGTGCCCGGCTGATCGAAAACCACGAGTCGGTCTTCACCAATCAGCCGATTGATTAATGTGGACTTACCGACATTCGGTCGACCGACTACCGCAATCCTTAGCTCATGCTCGTCATCGTCGTAGGAGGGGACTTCTTCGTCTTCTGCATCGACGTCATAGTCCGCTAACACGGCTTCCATCAACGCACTGATTCGATCGCCGTGTGCGGCCGATACGGCATGCGGTTCGCCCAAACCCAGACCGTGGAATTCTCCTGCTGCGATTGCCCGATCAAGACCTTCGGCTTTGTTGACGACCAGCCAGGTTTTTTTGCCGTTCCTGCGTGCCAGGTCTGCGACATGCTCATCCGCCGCCGTAAGGCCTTCGCGGCCGTCGACCATGATTATTGCTGCATCGGCTTCTTCAAGTGCGACCACGCTCTGATCGACCATGAGTTCGAAAACACCGGCTTCGCCACCGGCAACGCCGCCGGTATCAATAACGAGATAGGGAATCGGTCCGAGCTTGCCGAAACCGTACTGGCGGTCGCGTGTCAGCCCCGGGTAGTCTGCAACGAGTGCATCACGAGATCGTGTCAGGCGATTAAATAACGTTGATTTACCGACATTCGGTCGACCAATCAGCGCAATAACGGGTAGCATCGGAAGAACCAGTCTATGGTGGATCAGGCGCCTTCGTCTGACGTATCGGGCGCGTTGCGTGAACGACTCTCCTGCACGGCGTAGGCGGAAACCTTGCCCGAATCGCTTTGCACGTACAAGCGATTGGCAATAACGACTGGCTCGTTCGAAATTGCCTGGCTGCCGAGACGCACACGAGCCACAGCTTTACCGTCGAAATTGCTGAAAAAATGCAAATAGCCTTCAAAGTCGCCAACAACGACCGTCGTGTTGAACGCGACCGGGACTGTCGGCTCACGCCGGATCAGTGAATTCTGACGCCAGGACTCATCGCCATTACGACGTGACAAAGCGACCACTGTACCTTCGTCATTGACCATATACAGATTGTTCCAGTCGGCAGACACGCCCTCGTGCGACGATACTTCGCGCGACCAGAGAATCTGGCCCGATTCCGATGCGACAGACGCGACACTGCCCTGGTAGCCCGATGCGTAGACATCCTGCCCTACCACACTGATCATGCCATCCACGTCAGCCAGTCGTTCGAGGTCGGAGCGGCCGCTTGGAGGCGACAGCATGGCTTCCCACTCCGTATCGCCGGTAGCGAGATTGACTGCTGCCAGGCGGCCATTGTCAAAGCCTGCGATGACTGTTGTCCCCACAACGACCGGCGTCGCAGAACCACGCACAGTAAGTCGTGGCGTTGACTGCTCGACAGTCCAGCGTTCGCTGCCGTCAAATGCGGAAACGGCGCGCAAGCGATTATCGATCGTTATTGCGACGACGAGGTTGTCTTTTATAAGGGGTTTGGCAAGCGTCTCACCGGCAATGGACGTGCGCCATTTTTCAGATCCGGAGTCCGCGTCGAGAGCGATCAGATAACCGTCGGCCGCAGCAACAATAACCAGGCCCTCGCCGACGCCTGGACCAGCTGACAACTCAATGTCGAGTTTTGCGCGCCAGGATTCCTTACCGGTCTCCGGATGCAAAGCGACAACGTTGCCATCGCGACTCGCTGCGTAAATTCGATTGCCGTCACCCGCGGGCTGCAGTGCGACTCGAAGGAATTCTGCGTCACCACCAATATTTGCATTCCAGAGCCGCTTGATATCGACTGTCGTTACAATCTTGGTGAGCTCGGTCGGCTTCAGTTCTTTCTCGTCCTTGTCTCCAAACAAACTACAAGACGAGACGACCAATGCGCCAATCAGGACGCTGGCGGTGCGAAATGCGAATTTCACTCTGCTTCTCCAGCCTCGTCGTCTGTGCCAGCTTCATCTGACATCGGCTCTGCATTCGTTTCGGATAGCGGTTCGATAACTGGTACCTCTGTGTCAGGCACGCTCGGAGCGACTTCGGGCAAGTCCAGCAGTTTCATCTGTACAAGTCCGCGACTGACCGTTTGTGAGGTATCGGCCAACGCGATTCTGTAGGCATCACCGGCCTCCGCAATTTGGCCCAGCGCGGCATGGGCATCTCCACGGACCTCCGCGTACAAACCGGTAAACGCCGGGTTATCGTCCTGGTCAGCCAGCAAATCGATGACTTCCTGAGGTTTGTCCTGGTACAGCATGATCCGCGCAAGCCGCAGCCGACCCACATATCTAAGCGCTTTGTTGCCACGCATATCGATGAGTTCCGATAATACATCGGCGGCGTCCTGATCACGGTTCTTATCCATGTACAGCCTTGCCATGGCCAATTTGGACTGCGCGGCATATGCGGTATTGGCGTAATTGCTGGCGATCTCACTCGCAACGGTCTCGGCATCGTCAAGATCGCCATCGGCGACATGGCCGCCGAGCGTTTCATACAACACCGATGCTTCCATTTCGGCCGCAGTCTTGTTGCTTTGATGCTGATTAAATCCAAACAGCAGCCCAACTGCGATGACCACACCGGCAATCACATAGCGACCGTACACGGTCCACCACGCCCGCATTTCTTCAATTTGCTCTTTTTCTGACTGTAAATCGTCCACGAACTACGCCTTTCCTAGTAATCCCGCCAGCGTTGCCGCCAGCTCGTTAAATGCAATACTGCTTTGATCATCAGTACTGCGTAATGGTTTCAATCCAACGCGTTTTTCTGCAAGTTCCTGATCGCCCAGAATCAGCGCATATTCCGCGTTGCTCTTGTCCGCTCGCCTCAGCTGCGACTTGAAGCTGCCGCCGCCAAGATTCAGTTCAACGTTTATCCCAACGACTTTGTCGCGCAATTCCTCAGCCAGCGCAAATGCCTGTACAAGCGCATCCCCGCCGACCGCAACAACATACACATCGGCGTCCGTTGCCGGTGTTTCACCACCACATGCCTCAAACAGGGCGACAAATCGCTCTATGCCCATTGCCCAACCCACGGCGGGCGTCGCTCGGCCACCGAGTTTCTCAACCAGCCCGTCGTAGCGGCCACCCGAACAGACCGCACCCTGCGAGCCCAGCGCATCAGTGACCCACTCGAACACCGTCCTGCTGTAGTAGTCGAGACCGCGAACGAGCCGTGGATTCACTGTATAACTGACACCAGCGGCATCCAGCAACCCCTTAAGTGCTTGAAAATGCTCAGAAGACTCGTCATCGAGGTAATCAAGCATGAGCGGCGCCGCAGCAACGATCGCCTGCATTTCGGGGTTCTTGCTATCGAGGATTCGCAGCGGATTTTGCTCAAGGCGCCGAATACTATCCTCATCAAGCGCATTTTTCACGCCCGAAAAGTAGTCCACAAGAGTTTCGCGGTAATGTTTGCGGGATTCCGCCGTGCCAAGTGAGTTGATTTCGAGTGTCAGACGGGAGATTCCGAGAGCCCGCCACATCCTGGCGCACATAATAATCAGTTCCGCATCGACATCCGGTCCTTCGAAACCAAGTGCCTCGACATCGAACTGGTAGAACTGTCGATAACGTCCTTTTTGCGGCTTTTCATAACGGAACATCGGCCCGGTGGTCCAGAGTTTTTGCCGCTGGTTGTGTAGCAACCCGTTGGTAATTCCGGCACGCACGACACTTGCAGTCGCCTCCGGGCGCAGCGTCAGGCTCTCACCATTGCGATCGAGAAATGTGTACATCTCTTTTTCGACAATATCGGTGACCTCACCTATGGAGCGCCGAAACAACTCGGTCTGCTCGAGTAGAGGCAGGCGTATTTCAGCGTAACCGTAAGATTGCACGATGTCGCGCACAACGGACTCCAGATAATGCCACGTGCCGGAAGACTCCGGCAGGATGTCATTCATTCCGCGTATCGCTCGTGGTTTCACGTGAACTACTGACCCGTTATGGTCAGACGCGCAGTACGACTGCCCGGGTTGGCGGGCGAGATGGGGTAGTCGTTGCCGGCGACACGAACGCTGACGTTTTCCGCGTTGCCAAACAAGACGGCAAAAGGCGCCTTGCCGGTAAGTTCAACGTTGCTGCCGGCGCGACCCATTTCAAAATACAGACGACGGCCTGTTGCATCGCTGATTTCGGCCCAGCAATCGCCGGAAAAGCTGAGCGAAAGACGAATCTCACTTTCGGGCAAGGCATCAGTCGCTGCCGGAGATGAATCACTCACAGTTGCTGCTGCTTCACTAACCGGTTCGTCGTCAGGCAGCGCAGTCGCTATCACCACGTCTTGCTCAACGGGTTCTGCCGCAAGATTGCCCCGCTCGTTCGGCGCCAAATCCGTCTCTGGCGAAGTGGCCTCTGACTCGATGGCGAACCACCAGTAGGATGCAGCGGCCACAATGATAACGATAATCGTGGCGATCCACGGCCCGGGAGACAGCTCCCGACGAGCTTTGGGTCTGCCCATGACAACCGGCGGCAAGCTCTCGGAACGAGTCAGCTGATAGTAGTCCACAAACACATCATCGGGGTCGACACCGACAAGCTGGGCGTACTTGCGCAGGTGTCCCTTGGCAAAAACTGGCGCACCCAGTACATCGAAATCGTTATGTTCCAGCGCCCGGACTTTGGGCTCATCGAGATGCAGTTCCTTGGCGACTTCAAGGACACTGATTTGTTGCTCCCGACGCGCCTCAGCAAGACGCTCACCGCCTCGCGAGCCCGCCGGCTCCGCTTCTGGCGCTGCTTCGTCAGTTTTGTCCTGCTCGTCGCTCATGCTTATCCCGTTTGTAAAATTCGACGCGCTTCCGGTGACAGTGGAAAATCGCGCAGGATCTGATTCGAGTAGTCGGTGCGTGCACGTTCGTCACCGAGTTCTTCCTCAATACGTACACCGAGGAACAGGACGCTGGCCGAAGGCACGTTGCCACTCAGATAGCGCTGCAGAAATGCGCGTGCGGCAAGATAATCTTCTGTTGAGAATTTCAAAAGGCACAGCTGAATTAACGCCTCACCGTAGTTGCTTTTCCGATTCAGGGCTTGTCGAAAATAGCTTTCAGCAAGCACTGCGTCAGGTGCTTGCATCATGCAGACACCTGCATTCGTCATCGTGATTTCTGCGTTGTCATTATTTTCAGTTTCGATGGCGAGATCAAAATGAGCGCGCGCTCCGTCGTATTGGCCCTGATTGCACAGGAACACGGCATAGGCGTTTTGCACGTTGAAATCGTGTGGCGCGATTCGTACCGACATTTCATACGACTCCGTCGCGAGACGCAGATTTTCAAGCTTCTCGTAGGTCAACGCCAATGTGTAATGGGCAACAGCATTTTCCGGATCAAGCCCGATTGTGTACAGCAGTCGATCTCTGGCCAGCTCGTAATTGCCACTGCGGTAATAGCGAGCGCCGAGCTGATAATTGAGTTCGGCCGCATCGCCTTCGTCGGCGTCAGGATTCACGCCACCGGTTGTCGTCGTCGTCGTCTGGACGCAGCCGATCATCAACAGGCATGCAGTCAGTCCCGCTAATACTCTCTCGCTCTTATTCACGCTGTTACCATCCTTATCTTTTTTTGGCTCAGGCGCTTGCGCACCCGATCGCTCACTTTACCAGCCAATTGGCCGCATGCCGCATCGATATCGTCCCCGCGGGTCTTGCGTGTCGTCGCCACCAGACCGCGCGCTCTGAGCCGGTCCTGGAACTGCCGAATCGTCTCGCTCGAGGAACGTGCAAAATCGTTGCCAGCAAACGGATTGAACGGAATCAGGTTAACCTTTGCCGGCCTGCCATCCAGCAAATCGCACAGCTCATCCGCTTGCGCCGTCGAATCGTTTACTCCCTGCAGCATCACATACTCGAAGGTAATGAATCGATTGGCGCGTTTTTTTGCGTATCGCCAGCATGCATCCAGCAAATCCTCAATTGGATGCATTTTGTTTATCGGTACAAGTTCATTGCGCAACACATTGTTAGAGGCGTGTAATGACACGGCCAGTGACACATTGCACTCATCACCCAGGCGATCCATATTCGGCACCAGCCCCGACGTGCTAACGGTCACCCGGCGGCGCGAAATGCCATAGGCAAGATCGGAGATCAACACCTCGATCGCCGGCACGACACTGCGGTAGTTCGCCAGTGGCTCGCCCATGCCCATGAAAACAACATTGGTCACGGCGAAGTCGGCATCGTCATTGTCCCGTCGCGGCAAAGTCTGATTGGCATGCCACACCTGGCCAATTATTTCCGCGGCGCTCAGATTGCGATTGAAACCTTGCGCACCGGTTGCGCAAAAAGCGCAATCCAGCGCACAGCCAACCTGTGATGAAATGCACAGCGTGCCGCGCCCTGTCTCCGGAATAAAAACCGCTTCGACGGCTTGACCGAAACCGCTTTCGAACAACCACTTGATCGTGCCGTCCTTCGAGTCGTGTTGCGACAGAACCTGTGGCAGTTCGATCACTGCCGTATCCTTGAGTTTCTGCCGCAAGGATTTCGACAGGTCTGTCATCTCATTAAAGTCGCTGACGCCGCGCTGGTACAGCCACTTCATCAACTGTCGGGCATGAAACGGCTTTTCGCCAAGCTCGGCGAAAAGCGTTTCTAGCTCGCCTTGCGACATACCCAGAAGATTTGGTGTTACGGCTGGCAATGCAGATACTTATCGGGTTCTAGGGCATACGCCGTCATCACCGAAGAAGAACGCAATCTCAACAGCAGCCGTGTCGGCCCCGTCCGATCCATGCACGATGTTCTCTTCGATGCTTGCGGCAAAATCGGCACGTATCGTGCCGGGATCTGCATCAGCCGGGTTCGTAGCGCCCATGATCTCGCGGTTTTTCGCGATCGCATCGTCGCCCTGCAGGGCCTGCACCATGACCGGACCGGACATCATGTAGCTGACCAGATCGTTAAAAAACGGCCGTTCTTTGTGGACGGCATAAAAACCCTGAGCCTGCTCAGTCGTCAGGTGCATCATCCGTGCTGCAACCACTTCGAGTCCTGCCTTTTCGAAGCGACTGTAAATCTCGCCAATCAGGTTCTTTTGCACACCATCGGGCTTAATGATGGAGAGCGTTTGCTCAACGGCCATACGTAATTCCTTTCAGTTCAGGGAGGGGTCAGACCGCATTTAATTAAATGGGGTCTGACCCCAATGGGAAAATAAGGGGATAAACGGATAATTTTACTTCAGATTGCTTCAGATATTAAAGCTTTCGCCACAGCCGCATTCGCCCGTGATATTCGGGTTTTTGAAGCTGAAGGCCTCATTCAGGCCGTTTTTGACGAAATCGACTTCTGTGCCGTCAATCAGCTCCAGCGCCTCGGGATCGACAACGATTTTCACGCCTCGATCCTCGAAAACGATGTCGCCGCTGTCGACAGCGTCGGCATAGTTGATCACATAGGAATAACCGGAGCAGCCGGTCTTGGTGACGCCGAGCCGCAGGCCCACACCATTTTCGCGCAACTCGAGGTACTTGCTCACGCGTGCAGCTGCCGATTCCGTCAGTGAAATTGCCATGTTCAGTTCGTCTCAGTCAGATGATGTCGAAGCGTCGCGGACGGTATTGCCAAGCGAGCGCACTGCATCTTCAATGACGAGTATACGTCCAGTCTTCTCCACGGGTACAGCGAGACTTTGCATAAGGTCGGATGCTGAAAATTCAAGCAGCTCTGCCACTGGCCGGCCCTCGAAATCGGCGCAAAATGCCTCGGCCGAGGCAATGACATGCGGACAGCCCCAGGCGAGGAATCTCAAGGCCCGAACCTCACCCGCGGCGACTTCCGCTGACAGTTCTATCCGCACCCCCTGGTCGTCGGCTGCCACGCGCAGCGGGCTATCAAGTTCGCCGGCGTGGGCAGGCGCACAAAAAAGCTCACGAACGCGTGCACTGTAAGGATCAGTACTCATGCAGCACGCCCTGGCGCAATGCTGCGCAGTTGCTCGACTGCTTTCCTGTAACGCGCAATGGCGAAATCGACATCGGCTGCTGTGGTTGGCCGGCCGAAGCTGAATCGAATTGCGCTTTGAGCAAGATCGTCACTCCTGCCGAGCGCTCGCAAAACATAAGAAGGTTCCTGGCTCTTGGAGTTGCAGGCCGAGCCGGTTGCCACGCAAAGTGGCTCGAGTGCGAGCAGCAGGCTCTCGCCTTCTATGCCCGCAACGCTGATATTGAGGATTCCAGGAAACGCGCACTCAATTGCGCCGTTCGTCATTACGCCCGGAATATCTGCGACTCCTGACCAGAATCGATCGCGCAGTTTGCTCAGATGTTTAATGTCATCTGTCATCCGTGACTGTGCGATCGCCGCCGCCGTTCCGAAACCGACAATTTGTTGCGCCGGCAATGTGCCCGGCCGCAACCTGCGTTGCTGTCCTCCGCCGTATAGCAGCGGTTCAACATGTACTCCGGGCCGATCCGCGATGTACAACGCGCCGATACCTTTCGGTCCATAGACTTTGTGGGCGGTCATCGACATAAGATCGACCGGCACGGCCGCAAGGTCGATCGGCAGTTTACCGACCGATTGCGCCGCGTCGACGTGAAATAGAATGTCGCGCTCGCGGCACGTGGCGCCCAGATGCTCGATGTCCTGTGTCACCCCGGTCTCATTGTTAACGTGCATGACGGATACCAGCTGCGTGTCCTCGCGCATGGCCGTCTCGAGTTTGGCTATATCCAACAAGCCGCTCTCTTCCGGGTCCAGCCAGGTCACCTCAAAGCCCTGTTTCTGCAGCTCACTGAACGGATCGGTTACTGCCTTGTGTTCAGTGCGCATGGTAATCAGGTGCCGGCCACGCTCCCTGCGATAACGCGCTGCACCGAGAATGGCCAGATTATTGGATTCAGTCGCGCCCGAGGTCCAGATCAAGCGATCCACGTCTGTATTCAATAAGCCCGCAATTTGCCCAGCCGCGTGCCCGATGTATTCAACGCTGCGCCGACCCGCGGCGTGGGTTGACGACGGATTGGCGTAATTACCATCGGCCGTCATCAACGCGCTCATCGCTTCAGCGACCCAGGGATCCACCGGCGTTGACGCTGCGTAATCGAGGTACAGAAGCTGGTCGTCTTCAGCCATTCCTATTGCCCTTTTTGTCCACCGCGGTCAGGATGCCGCGCAGGATATTAACTTCATTCTGATCCGGATTCGCGCGAATAAACAGCCTGCGCAGGCGGCGCATCAGATGTCGTGGATTCCCGGGGTCGAGAAAGCGCAATTCGGTGAGCACGTCCTCAAGATGCGCATAGAAATGCTCCATGTCCGCGCTCGTCGCCAATGCTGCGTCCGCTTCGTAGTTCGGCAAGTTGCGATCAACTCCTGCCGCCCGCAACTCATACGTCAGAATCTGCACGGCCATTCCCAGATTCAGTGAGCTGAAGTCGGGATTTGTCGGAATCGTCAACAAGGTATCGCAAAGATCAAGCTGCGCATTGGTCAGACCGTATTTCTCGGGACCGAAAACCGCGGCAACCGGGCCTGCCTGGCTCTTGTCGAGTAGTTTTTTCGCGCATTCCCGCGGCTCCATACAAGGCCAGTTGATTGTTCTGGAGCGGGCGCTCGCGCCCGCCGTGAACACACAATCCTTGATCGCCTCATCGAGTGAGTCGACAACGGTGGCATTTTCGAGGATATCGACGGCTCCCGACGCCCGCGCCGTCGCATCCTTGTGCGGAAATTTCATTGGCTCCACGAGGGCCAGATCAGACAAGCCCATGTTTTTCATCGCGCGCGCGCAAGCACCGATATTTCCGGGATGTGTGGTGCCGACCAGTACGATGCGAATAGACATTTGTAGCAATACTTCCCCAAAGTTCGCTATTCTAGCGCCGTGGCCCGCCGGGGCCGAGTTCTTTCACACTGATGGAATCGTTTAATGCACGCACTACTTAACGTAGCGGTGATGGCGGCACGACGTGCCGGTAGCGCGCTCATCAAGAAAATGGTCAATCTTGAGAAGCTCAAGGTCGAACAAAAAGGTCATAACGATTTCGTCAGTGACGCGGACCTCGCCGCCGAAAAGGCCGTAATTAACTGCATTCTAAAACACTATCCCGACCACGCGATCCTCGCTGAGGAGAGCGGCGTCCAGGGCGAGTCGGACACCGTTTGGATTATTGACCCTCTCGACGGTACTACCAACTACCTGCATGGATTTCCGGTATTCGCCGTGTCTATCGGTGTGCAGATCAATGGGCGGATGGAGCATGGTGTTGTCTACGACCCTTTACGCCAGGAGCTGTTTACGGCCTCGCGCGGCCAGGGTGCACACCTCGAAGGCCGGCGTATTCGAGTCAGTGGTCAGAAACAACTCGAGCGCTCCCTGATCGGCACTGGATTTCCGTTTCGCCAGGTTGACGCCGATTTGCAGCCTTACCTCGACATGCTGGGCAAAGTTGTGCGTGCCACTGCGGGCGTCCGGCGACCAGGAGCAGCTGCGCTGGACCTGGCATATGTCGCAGCTGGCAGGCTGGATGCTTTTTGGGAAACAGGGCTCGCACCCTGGGACCTCGCGGCCGGCAGCCTGATCATTCGTGAAGCCGGTGGAATAATGAGTGGCCTGGATGGCAGCGAAAACTTTCTCGATGCCGGCCACGTCCTGACCGGCACGCCGAAGATTTACGCAGGCCTCGCCAAACTCTGCGCCGCCGAAATAAAACGGCTGGTGTAAGAACTCGATTCAGCCAGCCGTCAGCTTGGCTACACGGCTCCGCAGCTGGCGTCATTTACGAACAGCCTGCGCTCGCGATGCTTCTCTCACTCATGGCTCCCTTCGGTCCGCTTTACTTCGCTCGATAAGCATCCCTCTCGCAGGCTCTCCATACATCGGCAGGCCCGCGGGCGGGATGTTCTTTGTCGGAAATAAAGCGCAGCGCAGCGAGCCATTCCGACAAAGAATATGCCGGTTGCGGAGCCGTGTAGATAACTCGAGCGCAGGCTGTACGGTAATAGCTACGGAGCCGTGTAGCCAAGCTGACGGCCGGCTAGTGGGTCTTACGGCAGGTCGTCGATCAGGTCGGGGTCTTTAACGGGCTCGAGCAGGTCCTGCGCATTCACGCCCAGGAGCAACGCCGTGGCGCTTGCGGTCCAGATTGACGAATACGTACCGACAATAACGCCGATGATTAATGCGATCGAGAAAGGCGCAATCGACTCGCCGCCGAGTAGCAGCAAAGCCACCAGTACAAACAGGGTCGTCACGCCCGTAATCAACGTTCTCGCGAGCATTTCATTGATCGACGTATTCATCGACTCTTCTGCTGAAACGCCACGCAATTTGAAAAAGTTTTCGCGAATTCGGTCGAACGCCACCACCGTGTCATTCAAGGAGTAACCGATGACTGCCAGTACGGCGGCAACAACGGTCAGATCGAATGAAAAGCCAAACAATGAGAAAACCCCCACCGTGACGATAACGTCGTGCGCCAGTGCAGCGACTGCGCCAGCCGCGAACTTCCATTGAAAGCGGATCATGACGTAAACAAAGATCAACAGCATCGCGATGATCAATGCCAGGCTACCGCGTTCGGTGAGTTCCTTACCGACTTGAGGGCTGACAAACTCCACGCGTCGCAAATCGACACCTGCAGTTCCAACCGCGACCGCGCTGCGTAATTGCTCACGCAGCTCATCAGGGTTCACGCCCTCCTGTGGCGGCAGGCGCACCAGCACATCCGTGTCGGCGCCGAAACGCTGCACCTGGACGTCATCAAACCCCGCATCAGCCAGATTACTGCGAATGCTGACAAGATCAGCCGCTTGCGGATAACCCACTTCAAGCAAAATGCCGCCCGTGAAATCGATGCCGAACTCGAGACCCCGCGTCGCCAAAGATCCAATCGACACGATGACAACGATAAGAGAGAAAACGAGCGCGATCTTGCGTCTTGTCTCGCCGAGAAAATTAATATGCGTTTTATGTCTGAGAAATCGCATGATTCAGAAGCTAAACCGGCACCGCGGTAATCTTGCGACCGCCGAAAATTAGATTGACGATTGCGCGTGTTCCTACAATCGCAGTGAACATTGATGTCAGGATGCCAATCATCAGTGTGATCGCAAATCCCTTGACCGGACCGGTGCCGAAAGCGAGCAGCACAATAGCAGCAATTAGCGTCGTGATATTCGCATCCGCAATCGACGACAAGGCCTTTTCATAACCCGAATGAATCGCAGCCTGGGGTTGCGCTCCGTCGACAATTTCCTCTCGTATTCGTTCGAAAATAAGTACGTTGGCGTCAACGGCCATACCAACCGTCAAAACGATGCCAGCGATACCCGGCAGTGTCAGCGACGCACCAACCATGGACAACACAGCAACTATGAACACCAGATTCGAGAACAACGCGATGTTCGCGATCAGGCCGAACCAGCGGTAGTACACGGCCATAAACACAATAACGGCGAGAAAACCGATCTGAATCGCGCGGAAACCCCGGTCGATATTGTCTTGTCCGAGGCTCGGACCGATCGTACGCTCGTCAACTTTGTAAACAGGTGCTGCCAACGCGCCAGCTCGCAGCAAAACCGCAAGGTCGCGCGCCTCAATGGGAGTCAAACCTGTAATTTGAAAACGGTTCTTGAATACACCGCGGATTGTTGCCGTGTTAATGATCTCTTCGGTTTTGACCTTTCTCTTTTCAGTTCTGCCAGCGCGCACCACATCTTCTTCACGCCATTCAATAAACAATGTGGACATTGGCTTGCCGACATTATCGCGCGTCGTCGCCAGCATGCGTTCGCCACCTGCCGAATCCAGCGTAATGCTGACAGCTGGCTGACCCTCGGGAGTATAAGTAAACCCCGCGTCCACGATTTCGTCGCCCGACGCAATGACTTCGCGTCTTAGTACTGCCGACGCTTCGCCGCTGCGGCCCGTGTAAGTACGGGACCCCGGCAAATCGCCGGACTGATCGACAAGCCGAAATTCGAGTGTTGCCGTCGCGGTCAGGATTTTCTCGAGCTCTGTTGGATCCTGTACACCAGGCAGTTGTACAACGATGCGGTCGACGCCCTGCCGCTGTACCAGTGGCTCCGCAACACCAAGCTGATCGACGCGATTTCGGAGCGTCGTCATATTCTGCTCGATCGCGAAGTCCTGTCTTTCCTTGATTTGCACTTCGGTCATCCGCACTATTAGTGACTTGCCGTCGGCGCCATCACCAATGATCACATCCGGATCAGCATCGCTAATAATGCGGCGCGCAACCTCCGTGTCTTCAACACTGGTCAGGCGAACCGTGACAATCTGATTATTAAGTTCAACCCGGTGACGAATTCTGGCCTCGCGCAAGCGTTCATCGAAGTCCTGCTCGTAGCCCTGCAGGCGGTTATTGATTGCGGTGTCCATATCGACTTCGAGCAACACGTATACACCGCCGCGTAGATCAAGACCAAGACTCATTGGGTTCAGACCCAGATCGCGAACCCATTCGGGCAAACGTGGCGCCAGCGTCAGCGCAACGTTCGTGTTTTGCCCATAACGTTCTCGAAGGCGCTCACCCGAGCGCTGTTGATCCTCAACCGAATCGAATCGGATGACCGCGCGACCATCGACGATGTATGCGGCTTCCGGGGCAATACCATCACCCTCGAGCGAGCGTACGAAGTTGCCCAGCTGCAACTCGGTGATTGGATTCGCGTCAGCGTCCGCCAACTGCACGGCGGGCGCACTACCATAGATATTCGGTAATGCAAACAGGATGGCTGCCAGCACAGCGACGAGCACGAGCATGTTTAGCCAAGTTGGATACCGGTTCAAAGATTACGCCCCTGATTCTTCAAGCGAACATGCAAGTAGTAGACATGAGAAAGAACAGTCAGGCGTTCTCAAAAGTGTCTTTCGGCACGACTTGAGAAACACTCGATTTTTGAATCTTGACTTCTGTGTTGTCCGAGATCTTGACGATCGCGTAGTGCTCGCTGATGCCCGTAATGACACCAAGAATTCCGCCAGCGGTTAATACTTCGTCGCCAGCTTTAAGGTTTGAAATCAGGGCGGTGTGCGCTTTTTGCTTCTTTTGCTGCGGTCGAATCAACAGGAAATAGAAAGCGCCGAAAATAACGACCATTGGCAGCAGGAAACCGAATGGGTCGGCTGCTTGTGCACCCTGCGCGTAGGCATTTTGTATGAAGAAATCCATGAGTCTCTTTACTTTTGTTGCGGGCCGTCTGGGTGGCCCAGAAAATTAGCGCGGTATTATGGCACAGAGCTATCGAAATAAGGGCGGGAATGGCGATCCCAAGCCTGACGAAATGAAAAAAGTCGATCAAGCGTATCTCGCTCGCAGCTCAGCAACAAGATCAGCCAGGGTCCCAGCCTCAATTGCAGCGCGAAGATCTATCATAAGTTTCTGATAATAATGAAGATTATGCAGCGTCGCGAGGCGTGGACCCAACATCTCGCCGCACTTTTCGAGATGCCGCAGGTAGGCCAGGCTGTAGTTCTGACAGGTATAGCAGCCACAGTCCGGGTCCGGGGCGGAGGTGTCATCGACAAATCGGGCATGGCGAAATTTCACCGTACCCCGTGAGGTAAAAAGCTGACCGTTTCTGGCGTGCCGGGTTGGGATAACACAATCGAACATATCGATTCCCCGCAACACCGATTCGGCAATATCGACGGGCGTGCCCACGCCCATCAGGTAGCGAGGTCGATCTGCAGGCATTCCTGGCATAAGATCGTCCAATACCGCGATACGCTCATCTTCAGGCTCACCCACAGCCAGACCACCAACAGCGTAACCGTCAAAACCGATCTCTTGCAGACCCGCAAGTGACTCCTGGCGAAGATCTGCGTAAACACCGCCCTGAACAATGCCAAACAATGCCTCACCACGATCCGGATTGGCATCGCGAAGCTCGTCAAATCGTTTTCTGCTGCGACCGGCCCAGCGCAACGACAATTCCATGGATTCACGAGCTTGGGTTTTGCTCGCCGGGTACGGCGTGCATTCGTCGAAGACCATTGCGACATCGGCATCAAGATCGTGCTGAACTTCGATCGACTTTTCCGGCGACAGGAAAATTTCGTCCCCATTCACAGGCGATTGAAAGCGCACACCCTGTTCGGACAGCTTACGCATGGCGGCCAGCGAGAACACCTGAAAACCACCGGAATCGGTCAGGATAGGACCGGGCCAATTCATGAACTCATGCAGGCCGCCGTGCTTCCTGATGACGCCGGTACCCGGCCGCAACAACAAGTGAAAGGTGTTGCCGAGGATGATGTCGGCGCCGCTGCCAGCGACCTCTTCCGGCGTGACGCTCTTGACTGTTCCATAGGTTCCGACCGGCATGAAAGCCGGCGATTGCACGTCGCCACGACGAAACCTCAAGGTTCCACAACGCGCCGCACCGCACTCGCTGTGCGTAGCAAATTTCATGCGCCTGAGTTTGGTGTAAGTAACATCGAATCACCGTAACTGAAAAAGCGGTATCTCTCCTCAACCGCATGTGCATAGGCACCGAGAATTCGTTTAGTCCCGGCGAAAGCGGCAACCAGCATTAGCAATGACGACTGCGGCAAGTGGAAATTTGTCAGCATGGCGTCAACTACACGAAATTCATAACCCGGCAGGATAAATAGATTGGTTTCACCAACATGAGGCTCGAGTTCACCGCCGCGAGCCGCGGATTCAAGCGCGCGCACCGACGTAGTACCAATGGCAATTACACGACCACCTGCAGCGCGCGTCTGTTTGATCGCCGCGCAACAGGGCTCGTCGACGCGCACGCGCTCACTATGCAGGCGATTTGCTTCGATGTCTTCATGACGCAACGCCTGAAAGGTCCCCGCACCCACATGCAGCGTGACGTAAGCGTGGCGAACTCCGGCCGCCAACGTCGACTTGAGCATGGCTCTGTCAAAGTGCAGCCCGGCTGTAGGAGCAGCAATCGCCCCTGGGTCTTTGGCATAGACCGTTTGATAGCGCTCATCGTCCGCCGCTTCGGCCGCTCGATTGATATACGGCGGCAACGGCATTTCACCGCTGCGATCGAGAAGCGGCATGACAGGAGCCGAAAACGTCAGCGAGAACAAATCTCCCTCACGACCTTCGACATTGGCTCTTACACCACCCTCAAATAAAAGCGTTGATCCCGCTTTCGGTGATTTGCTCGCACGCACCTGCGCCAACGCCGTGTGATCGTCTTGTAGGCGCTCAATCAATACTTCGGCCCGGCCCCCTGTTTCTTTTTGCGCTCGCAGCCGGGCGCGAATGACGCGCGTGTCGTTGAATACCAGCAGATCACCTGGACGAAGCAAACCGGGAAGGTCAACGAATTGCCGATCGTACAAGGAATCACTGACGTCGAGCAGGCGGCTGGCGCGGCGCTCGGGCGTCGGATACTGCGCGATCAGCTCATCAGGCAATTCGTAATCAAAGTCAGAAATACGCATGGGCTCGCATGGTATCAGAGCATAAAAAACGGGGTCGAACCGCAATTATTTAATTGCGGTTCGACCCCATTTGGCGGGGAAAAAACCGCTTAGGTTCTTTCGCTGCCGGGGGACGGCGCCCGGCCAGGTCGTGGTGCCGATGCCGGCCGCGCGGGCGTTGGGCCCTGGAACAGGATGCCGCTGCGATCATCCGGTAATTCAATCTCGAGCGTGCGTTGCTTCTTGTCGCGCAGAATTTCGAGTTTCAAGGTCTCGCCAGGCTGATACGAACTCAAGATACGCATGGCATGCCGGACCGAAGTTGGCTCGCGATTGTCGATCTTGCGAATTACGTCACCGTCTTCGAGCTGCAGGGCATTCGACTCGGGCGCACTAACAACCAGCACGCCTGAATCGGCACCGAAGTACTTGCCCAGCCCCTCGTTCAATTCGACCAGCTCCATGTCGCTCCAGACATTGCCCGACCAGACGTAGGCAAATTTGTCGCCAAGATTCTCGATGCCCTGAGGCGAGACATATACCTCCGGCATGCTGAAATCTTCGGGAAAACCGCGGAACGCATATCTCTGATGGTGCACCGGCCGCGGTTCAACTTCGACCGAACCGACTTTGCCCTCACGCAGATACTCGACGTCGAGAATATCGCCCTCCTCGACACCTTCCATGAACTCCAGAACAAGGTGCGCAGCTGCATCCGACTCACCAGCACTCATGGGCTCATTGTTGATCGCCGTAATAATGTCTCCGGCTCGCAAACCTGCTTCCTCAGCCGCACTGCCTGGAGTAACGCCGACAACCAGTACGCCTTCTACCGGCCCGCCGGAATCATCGCCGCCGATATTGATGCCCAAGCGCGGGCGGTTAGCGCCGATGATCTGAATGCGGCGCTCTATTTCGCGCAGCTGCGGCAGGCGCTCCGACGTCAACTCGGCGATCTGTCGGGCTGCCTCGGCCATCGTTCGCTCCGCTTCCTGCAACTTCTTCGCAACTTCCGCCTCACGCCCCTCCATCGCATGCACCGCAGCTTCTTGCTCTGCTTTTTCCGCCACGCGTTCTGCCGCGGCACGTTTCTCCGCGTCACTTTGCGCAGCGGCCTGCCCGGCCAGTAGCAATATTACTGCTACAGGAATCAAATACTTCAAGGTCTTCATTTCAAGAATCTCCTGATTCGCGCCTCAAGAGGCGCTCCAACACTAATTCGCTGATTCGCGCCTCAAGAGGCGCTCCAACACTAATTCGCTGATTCGCGCCTCAAGAGGCGCTCCAACACTAATTCGCTGATTCGCGCCTCAGCGGGCGCTCCAACATCAAAACGTTGTCCGTTGCACCTGCGCATAGCGCAAACCGACAAGCAATTTCATCAACCTGACGCGTTCGCGCCAGAAAATCTCTTCTTCATCGGTCGTCATTTGAACGGCCGGGTCGTTGAGCTGGTAATCAATGGCCGCGATGCGGTCCTCAATATCGGAAATCGTTGCCACCGTGCCCGCCTGCCGCACTCGCGGCTCTTCCGGCAGCGAACGCAGATTATTCTCGAGCTGCCGTGATTCGACCATCAAGGCTTGCAGGGCGTTGACCTGTAACGCGTTTGTTGGCTCTGTCATCGGCGGCTCGGTGACACCGTTCGGTTCGGGCGTATTCATCATGACCGGTACCAGCACAGCAGCCAGCGCAACCGCCGCAGCCAGCCCCACACCGCCGTGCCAGGTCATTGGCCGGCGCATCGGGACCTGACTGATCAATCCTTCACCCTCAGCCTGCTCGCGTATCCGCTGCCAAACGGCGCGGGGCGGCATGGCATCCGGCAGCTCATTGAGCCCCAGCTGCAACAGGTCGCGTTCGTCCGCGGTCAATCCACAATTCATCTCGTCGTCCTTCTCATTAATCGACATTGTCAGCAACCCCTTAATGCTGCGCTTTCGCCGCGCACATCCTCGCCGGGAACGGCAAGCATGGGTCGCAGGCGTTGGTAAGCCCGTGATAACTGCGACTTCGAAAAGCTCTCTGTTCTACCCATCAACGCAGCTATCTCTTTGTGCGTAAATCCTTCGACATCGTGCAGCCACACAACCGTACGTGCGACCGATGGCAAATTCGCCAACGCGGCGTCCAAATCGAGAGCCACATCCGGGTGACTCGACACACCGTGGCTCGCCACATCGCCCGGCGTCACATCGTCCCAGTCATCTGCCAGCGACTGGCCGCGGGCGGTCCAGGCAGAGCGCAGATACATCAGCGCTTTGGATACCGCGATTCGGCGAATCCAGCTGCCCAGAGCGGCCTCCCCGCGAAACTTCGCTATTGACCGCATGATCTCGATAAACGTCTCCTGCACGAGATCTTCTGCCTGGGCAGGTATTCGCGTGAAACGCAGGCAGATCGAATACACCGGTGCCGCGAACGCGCGATAAATGATCTCGTGAGCACGCACGTCACCGCGCGCGGCCCGTTTGATGATCCCGGGGTCAATCTGGATGTCAGCAAATTTGCTCATATCTCGGAATATTAGATGCCCAGTCGCGAGAAAGGGTCGCATATCGACGATTTATTTTCGGCTCTGGCGACTTCGATGAACCACGCATATACTGTGCGCCTTCCGGCTCGGGGCGGCCCCGTTTGTGCCCTGTCGGTAGAGACCTGCCGGGGTGGCGGAACTGGTAGACGCGCCGGATTCAAAATCCGGTTTCCGAAAGGAAGTGTGGGTTCGATTCCCATCCCCGGTACCACTAATACAAAAGGTTCTACGCAGCCTGGAATTTTCCGAGGATCGCGTGAATCTTCTCCCGAATCGGATCGGGCATCGGTTCGGGTCGATGGTTCGCCAGAATCTCGCGCAGATCGTCGTCGATTCGCTCGAGCAGATCCTTGTCAGGATCGACGCTCGAACCCAGAGGGAACGCGGCTCCAAAATAACGGCTATACCAGTAGTTGTCTCGGCAGTGCTCCATGGTGTGACCCTCTCCGAGATAGTTGCCCCTCAGTCCCACGGACCGGGTGACATCCAAAGCAAGGTGATCATCGTCGACGGGGACCCCCTTCCACAGACAGCGGAGCTTTCCGGCAAGATCGTCGCAGAGCAGCAATGAGTGCAAAGAAAAGGTGATCCCTGAATCGAGCTCGCCCAGGTAGCTCAACATGCCCGGCTGCAGGTAGAACGCTTCCATCAAGCCGATTCCGACCTGCATAGTCGCATCCTGGTTGAAACGTCGCGCAGAAGAACCTCCGCCACCCCCGGCAAGCGGGGGCAGTCCGTAGTGACTCCTGACCTGGCGCATGGCCATGTCGGCCAACAGATCCGGGGCCTCGTTCCCCCGGTTTCCCGTCGCGGGTTCCATGAAGGAGTTTTCCGAGCAGCCGATGCAGAACGAGCCCTCTCGAACGAGTTGCGACAGAACCATGCCGGCGAAGTCAGTGGCCAAGCTGTGGGTCATGCAACCCGCGATCGTGTAGGGAGCCGTGCCACCGCCGATCGAGATAGTCCCCACCGTCACCGGGATTCCGCACTCGGCGCCCCA
>Ga0255052_10000659_pt1 | contig 27529 bp, 23 predicted proteins | sample JV7_2_21_MG_FD_188632 | JGI IMG/M metagenome (GOLD analysis project Ga0255052, IMG submission 188632) | Seawater microbial communities from Jervis Inlet, British Columbia, Canada - JV7_2_21 | ecosystem: Environmental > Aquatic > Marine > Inlet | place: Canada: British Columbia | collected...
TTCAACTGTCACAGGTTCCGGCTGTGTTCAGGAATGCTGGCTTTCAGGCTGGCACAAGCAGACCCCTTGCTTCGTACCGGTGCCCTGGCCAGTAACATAAGCAATGTTTAAACAACGTTGCTGGAATTTAGAGTTAGGGCTGGGCGGCCTGTCCCACAGTCCTGATAACCACCCGGCTGTCCGGTTTGTACCCGGTCCAGATATTGAAACTCTTCGCGGCCTGCTCCACCAGCATACCCAGACCATCAATATAGTCCTGCCCCATGTCTTCACACAGCTTTCTCAACGACCGGCTGGCGGCATGGTAGTTGAGGTCATAACACAGTGCGCCGCTTGCAAACACGGATTTGGTCAACGCAGGTGCCTCCCCATGGTGGCCGAGTGAGGTCGCATTAATGACCAGCTTAAAACTGCCCAGCGCCGGTAAATCCTGCCATCGAACAACGGTTATTTTGCCGACGGTACTGAATCGTTCCGCCAACGCCCTGGCCCGGTCCTCACTGCGGTTAAGCAGCACAATTTCCCGCGTACCGCCGGCCAATAAATCCCCGAGAATTCCTGCAGCCGCACCGCCTGCCCCGATGATCAGTATCCGCTGACCAGAGAGCTCAAATGCGTGGTTGACGGTTAAATCCGCCATCAACCCGGCACCATCGGTATTGTGGGCGAACCATCCGGAAGCTGGCTGAAATACCAGCGTATTGGCAGCCTGGGCCTGGTTAGCTTGTGTTGTGGCGCCGCCCGCCAGACGCCAGGCGTCTTCTTTCAACGGCAGCGTTACATTACATCCGATACCACCGGCATGCCGGAAATCATCCAGCTTGCCGGGGAATCCATCCGTTCCGGTTTCAAATCGCTGATATTCGATCTCCAGGCCGAACTGACCGGCAAACAACCGGTGGATGGCAGGCGACAGGGATGACTTGATCGGCCACCCGAACAACGCCAGTTTGATCAAACCGGACTCTTTGCGAACTGCCGGGCTTACTCCCGGTCCCTGATCCACGCTGCTGCCTGTAACGCAAAGTAAGTCAGGATGCCGTCGGCACCTGCTCGCTTGATACTGGTCAGGGCTTCCATAACGACAGCTTTTTCATCCAGCCAGCCATTGATGGATGCGGCTTTCAACATCGCGTACTCGCCGGAGACCTGGTAAACATAGGTCGGTACGCCAAACACGTCCTTTACCTGCCGGACCACGTCCAGATAGGGCATACCCGGCTTGACCATCACCATGTCGGCACCTTCATCAAGATCCAGGGCCACCTCCCTGAGCGCTTCATCTGAATTGGCCGGGTCCATCTGGTAGGTATATTTGTTACCCCCGCCAAGCGCACCCGCGGAACCTACCGCATCCCGGAAAGGACCGTAAAAAGACGACGCATACTTGGCGGAATAAGCCAGTATCCTGGTATTTATGTGCCCATCCTCTTCAAGGGCCTCACGCAGGGCGCCGATGCGGCCGTCCATCATATCGGATGGCGCCACGATATCGGCGCCGGCCCGCGCGTGTGATACTGCCTGTTTAACCAGCGCAATCACGGTCTCATCATTGACCACGTAACCGCGTTCATCAATTAGACCATCCTGCCCATGGCTGGTAAACGGATCCAGTGCCACGTCAGTAACCACGCCCAATTCGGGAAATGCCGTCTTGAGCGCGCGCACCGCCCGCTGGGCCAGGCCATCGGGATTCCAGGCTTCCGCCGCATCATCGGTCTTGGCTTCGGGTGCTGTCACCGGAAACAGGGCAATGGCCGGAACACCCAGACGGACACACGATTCGGCCTTTTCAAGCAGCCGGTCTATCGTCAGACGCTCGACGCCGGGCATGGACTCGACCGGTTCGCTCCGGTCTTCACCTTCAATCACAAACACCGGCCAGATCAGGTCATCCGCCGTCAAAACCGTTTCGCGCATCATACGCCGGGAAAAATCGTCTGCGCGCATCCGGCGCATGCGGGTGGAAGGAAAACTCATGCTAATAATCCTGTGTCTTGCGATAATGTCGCGGGGTGAATTTTACCCTGAATATTATACGTTGTACCCATACCAGTCGCTAAGCTTATCAACCAGTTCCGCCAACCCGGTCTTTTTGCTGGCAGAAAATATCTGGGCACTGCCGATCACCGGTAAATCACGCCGGACCCTGAGCAGTGTCGATTGCGCCGGTCCGCGTTTTATCTTGTCCGCCTTGGTCAGCAGCACATGGCAGGGAATACCCGCTGCTTCGCACCAGGCCAGCATCATCTGGTCGAACTCGCGCATCGGGTGGCGGATATCCATCACCAGTACAACACCCTTCAAACACACGCGGGTCTGAAAATATCGCTCCATCACATTGCGCCAGTGCGCTTTGAGCTTTGGCGGAACCCTGGCGTAGCCATAACCTGGTAAATCGGCAATTCGCCGGTCCTGATCCAGTTCAAAGATGACGATTTGCTGAGTACGCCCGGGCGTCTTACTGGTCCGGGCCAATGATTTTTGATCCGTCAGTGCATTGATCGCACTGGATTTACCGGCATTGGATCGACCGGCGATAGCGACTTCGATTCCACCGTCCCTGGGCAGTTGTTTCAAATGGTGAGCACTGAGCGTGTAACGCGCAATTCTGAACGGGTTAACTCCATTAGCCTGCATGGTGCACCACCCGGCACTGGGCCAACCACTCATCAATTGAATTGCAGAAATAATATGGCATATTTATCCTTACTGCTGGAACGCGTGCACCGAAAACCGGATAATAGCTGGCTACTTCGATCATTGTACGCAATCAATCCTGGAGAGTACGAAATGAAGCATTTATTGCAATTCGCGATCTGCATGTCATTGCTGATCTCATTGCCCGTTTTCGCGGCAGGCGATGCAGGTGCCGGACAAAACAAATCAGCGGTATGTGCCGCCTGCCACGGCGCGGACGGAAACAGCGCCGTCCCTAACTGGCCCAAGATCGCGGGCCAGCACGCCGCCTACCTCGAACGCCAGTTGGTTCTGATGAAACATGGTGAACGACCGGTTCCCGAGATGGCCGGAATCGTCGCAGGACTTTCAGACCAGGACGTGGCGGATCTGTCCGCCTTTTTTGCCACGCAAAACATCAAGCCGGGCGTCACTGATACAGGATTGCGTACAAGCGGCGAACGCATTTACCGTGCGGGTAATCCCGAAACAGAGGTACCAGCCTGTATGGCCTGTCACGGAATCGCCGGCGAAGGCAATCCACTTTCAGGTTACCCGTCACTTGCAGGACAACACGCTGTCTACACTGATAAGATGCTGACCCGCTTCCGGGCCGGTGACACCTGGGGTGTCGATGATACGAACAGCAAGATCATGACCGATGTTGCCCACAGGTTGTCAGATAGTGAAATCAAGGCCGTATCAAGTTACATCCAGGGTCTGTATGCTGTCTCGGGACAGGCAGAATAAACAGCTTAAATAGTAGTCGGATGGGAACATCGGGGCCTGGACGCGGTCTTTTAAGCCGACACGAACATGTTGAGGAGAGATAGACAATGATTCGAAAAACAATACTTGTACTTTGCCTGCTACTTGGCAGCCAAGCAGCCCTGGCACAGCAGGGTCAATCGGACAAGTACGTGGAAGGCATCCATTATCACAAAATAGACCAGGCACCGACCGCTACGGGTACTAATCGTGTAGAAGTCACTGAAGTCTTCAGCTATGCCTGTTCCCATTGCAATACGTTTGAACCCTATATGCAAAGCTGGAAAGATCGCAAACCGGAGCACGTGACGCTGAACCGGCTTCCGGTTGTCTTTGGCCGCCGTGCCTGGGAAATGATGGCGCGCGGATACATCACCGCGGAAATGATGGGGATTGAAGAACAGAGCCACATCGCCATGATGGACGCCGTGTGGAGAAGGAACATCCAGTTTCGTTCGGTCGATCAACTGGCCGATTTTTATTCCGGTTTTGGGGTCGAAAAAGACAGCTACCTGTCACACTACAATTCGTTTGCGGCCGACAGCCAACTGCGCAGAGGCCAGCGCGATGTACAACTTTTTGGCATTACTGGCACCCCCACCCTGGTCGTAAACCGAAAATACAGGATTACCAGCAGTGAGTCCGTGCCAACTTTTGAAGCAATGCTGGCCGTGGTTGATTTTCTTGTTGCCAAAGAAACCGTAGCACTGACAACAGCGGGCTCCTGACCCGAAGGGCGGCGGGAACAGAAAAATCATTCTGGACCCGCTGCGATTCCACGCGGCGGGCGCGGATATAAATTGCCGCTGCACAAGGCGACTTAACCCGCATATTTCACCAGTCGGTAAAGGGCCTAACTGCATGTTTATGAATCAGTTGGATCAAATAGCATTTTCACCAGGAAATTTCGAGGGGCACTTTGTACCCGGCCCGATACCTATCCTGGCCCTGGCTTGTCCATGCACGGCTGGACTTGAGCTTCCCTCAACCAATAGCTAAGGCTATTGGTTTCAGTCCCGCCCTGCGCCCAGCCGCACCTGTCCGGCGCCATCATCCGGGATACTGGTGAAATATGCGGGTTAACAGGAGGTTGACTCACCGGCACATTCCGGTATTCTGTTGTTTCCTTACCACAATTGAATCCCTATGTCGCAAGCGCAAATCCTGGTCGTTGATGACGAACCTGATATTCGGCAACTGGTTCAGGAAATCCTTGAGGATGAAGGCTATACCGTGCAAGTCGCGAAGGACGGCGAAAGTGCGCGCCACGCCTGGGTCCAGCAAAAGCCCGACCTGGTCCTGCTGGACATCTGGATGCCGGATGTCGATGGAATTTCACTACTGAAAGAATGGTCGGCCGGCGGAAACCTTGACTCACCGGTGGTCATCATGTCAGGCCACGGCACACTTGAAACCGCGGTGGAAGCTACCCGCCTGGGCGCTTTTGATTTTATCCAGAAGCCATTGTCGCTGGCAAAATTACTGGCCACCGTCCGTCAGGCACTGGATTCCAAACCACGGACACAGGCTGACAGGACACCCAAACGTCAATCACCGGTGGTGGAGCCAATCGGCAATAGTCCTGCCATGCAACTGTTGCGCAGCAATGCAAAACAGGCGGCCAACCATGTCTCCCCGGTGTTGATCAGCGGCGAAACCGGTAGCGGCCGGGAGACCTTCGCCCGTTACATACATCAACTGTCATCGGCAAGCGGCGAAATGGTCATACTCGATCACAGCCAGGCCAGTGGTGAAAGCGCAAGAGCTTATCTTTTCGGATCGGTGCAGAGCGGCGAATTTATCAGCGGCTTGCTGGACGATGCCGCCGGTGGCGTGTTGTTCATCCCGGATTTACATAAACTGCCGGTTGAAATTCAAGAATTTCTCAACAACGCGCTTGAATCCGGCGGCTATTCTCCGTGTGCCAGCACCAGCGTGAAACCAGTCGCGTGCCGTATCATCTGCAGCGCCGGCGACGAACTTGAGAAACAGGTTAAAGATGGCCAGGTACTCGGCCCCCTGTATTTCCGACTTAATGTGTTGCCATTACATGTCCCCGCCCTGCGCGAGCGTCCCGAAGACATACCGGAACTGGTGAGGTATTTCTCCGACTGGTTTCCAAACCAGCAAGAGCTGCCCTACCGGCAGTTCTCAGTGTCTGTACAAAACCGCATGCGTAACCACCGCTGGCCGGGCAATGTGCGTGAATTGCGCAACCTGGTACAACGATTACTTGTAATCGGCGGGCAAGGCGAAGTATCTCTGCAGGAAATCGAAGATGCCCTGGGCAGTAGCGCCGCCGATGCAGAATCTGCGGGCCCAGACGGCGGTGGACTGTTCGACTTGCCGCTACGCGAGGCACGGGAGCAGTTTGAACGGGACTACCTGACCTATCAGCTCAAAAAGGCCGGTGGCAGTGTCGGCAGGCTATCCGAGTCGGTCGGCATGGAGCGGACACACCTGTACCGCAAACTGCGCTCGCTGGGCATTGATCCAAAGTCGGTTGCACGCGGTAGGGGCGACAAATGAAAATTGTTATTCTCGGCGCCGGGCAGGTTGGCTCCACCGTGGCCAACGCGCTGGTCCACGAGGACAACGACATTACCATCGTTGATATCGATGAACGGCGCCTGAAAGAACTCCAGGACCAGATGGATATACGCAGTGTCCTGGGCCACGCTTCCCATCCAAAGGTGATGGAACGCGCGGGCATCGAGGATGCCGATCTGATGATCGCGTTGACCAACTCGGATGAAGTCAATATGGTCGCCTGCCAGATTGCCTATTCGTTGTACAATGTTCCCACCCGCGTTGCTCGGGTACGCTCGGCTGAATACACATCACATTCAGAACTGTTTCACCGCCGCCATTCACCGGTGGATGTCCTGATCAGCCCGGAATTATTGCTGACCCAGTACATAACCCGACTGATTGAATACCCCGGCGCCTTGCAGGTTCTGGACTTTGCCGATGGAAGGGCGCAACTGGTGGCCACCGCGGCTGAGGCCGGCGGTCTGCTGGTCGGGCAGAAACTGTACACGCTACGGCACCATATGCCAGCCAAGACAGACGCACGCGTGGCCGCAATTTACCGCCAGGGAACACTGATCCTGCCCGATGGCGATACGGTCATTGAGGAAAACGACCTGGTATTTTTCCTCGCCGCGAGACGCCACATTCCGATGGTCATGAAAGAACTCAGGCCAATGGATAATCCCATCCGCCGCGTTGTCCTGGCCGGCGGTGGAAATATCGGCAAAAACCTGGCGCGGCGGCTCGAGCGCGACCATCATGTAAAAATTATTGAGCGTGACCCGGTCCGGGCCGAGGCCATTGCCGAAGAACTGTCAAAGACCATTGTGCTGGTCGGCGACTGCGCCGATGAAAACCTGCTCAGGGAAGAGGCGGTCGAACACACGGATGTCTACTGCGTTCTGACCAACGATGATGAAGCCAATATCATGTCCGCGTTACAGGCCAAGCGGATGGGGGCCAAGAAGGTCATCGCCATCATCAACCGGCCTTCATATGTGGACCTGATGGAATCGGGCACCATCGATATCGCCGTATCGCCACAGCAAATCACCATCGGTTCCCTGTTGACCCATATCCGCAGGGGCAGCATGGTGCGTGTTCATTCCTTGCGCCGTGGTGCCGCCGAGGCCATCGAAGCGATCGCACTCGGCGACCGGCGTGCCTCAAAAGTGGTTGGCCGTTCAGTGGACGAACTGGATCTTCCGAAAGGTACGACCATCGTTGCGATCGTCAGGGGTGAAAAGGTTATCATCGCCCACCATGATACGGTGATCGAAGAACACGACCACGTACTTTTGTTTGTGCCGGACAAGCAACAAATCCATGCGGTAGAACAACTGTTCCAGGTCAGCGCGACATTCATATGAAACACCGGAGGACGGCAACCGTACAACGGGTTGTGGGGTTCCTCATTGCCAGTGCCAGCCTGATGATGTTCCCGCCGGCACTGGTCTCATGGTGGTATCACGATGGCACAGCCAACCTGTTCCTGCTCAGCGCCGTCATCCTGTTTATCGCCGGTATGGCCATCTTCCTTCCCGTACGCCACGTCCACCAGGAATTGCGCTTGCGTGATGGCTTTTTGATCGTGGCAGCCTGCTGGCTGGCCCTTGCACTGGTCGGGGCGCTGCCGTTTTTATTGCTGACGCAACCCGAAATATCCTACGTGGACGCGGTGTTCGAATCCATGTCCGGATTAACAACAACGGGTGCCACGATCCTGACAAATATAGATGACCTGCCGCGCGGTGTTTTGTATTACCGTCAGCAGTTGCAATGGCTGGGTGGACTCGGCATTGTGGTCCTGGCTGTCGCCATCCTGCCCATGCTCCGCATCGGTGGTATGCAACTCTACCGGGCGGAAACACCAGGACCGCTAAAGGACAGCAAACTGACCCCGCGCATCACCGAGACCGCCAAGGCGCTATGGCTGATTTATCTCGGCATCACCGTGTTGTGCGTGCTCGCCTACTGGTTGGGCGGCATGAAATTATTTGACGCTGTCGGCCACGCATTCAGCACCGTCGCAATCGGTGGGATGTCGACGCACGATGCCGGCTTTGCCTGGTTCGACAGCCCGACACTGGAAGCCACCGCCACTGTCTTCATGATGATTGCCGGGATCAATTTCGCCGTCCATTTCACTTCCTGGAAACGCGCAAGTGCACAACCCTATTTCCAGGATCCGGAACTGAGGGTGTATGCTTCCTTGTTGCTGGGCTTTGTAATCCTGACCACCTTTGCCCTTTACCTGAACGGAACCTATGGATCGATCGCAGAGTCCGCGCGTTTTGCAAGTTTCCAGGTCGTTTCGGTGATGACGACAACCGGCTATACCACCACCAACTTTTCCCTGTGGCCCGGGTTTATTCCGATAATGCTGATTTGTATCGCTTTCATCGGTGCTTGCGCGGGCAGTACCTGCGGCGGTATGAAAGTGATCCGGGTGATGTTGTTATACCGCCAGGCTGTGCGGGAAATCCGCCGCTTGATTCACCCACACGCCGTGATCCCGGTCAAAATCGGCGGCAGAAAAACATCCGCCACTGTCATGGATGCAGTCTGGGGATTCTTTTTTCTGTACGTCGCCAGTTTCGTGATGATCACCATTGCCCTCAACGGCGTCGGGGTTGACCCGGTTACGGCATACGCTGCCGCGGCTGCCTGCATCACCAACCTCGGCCCGGGGCTCGGCGATGTCAGTTCCAACTACGCCAGCCTTAACGCCACGGCCAAGCTTATTCTGAGTTTTGCCATGCTGATGGGCCGTCTGGAGATTTTCACTCTGTTGGTATTGTTTTCTCCTGCCTTCTGGCGCGATTAGATGGCTTGATGCGGCAGGGGCATCACCGTTTATAAATCGATTTCTCACCCTCCGGCCGGTTTCTGAAGCGTTTGTATGCCCATAAATATTGCGCGGTATCTACCTCGATACACTGTTCAATGCCATGGTTCACCGCCGTTAATGCGGCTCGCATGTCCACCTTGTGCATGGCTTCGTCCGCTTTGAACAAATGCACACGGTAACGACCGCCTTTGCGCCGTTCACAGGTGGCAAAGAGTACCGGAGCACCTGTTCGTTGTGCCATCCGTGGCATTAATACGCCGGTCAAAGTCTCGACGCCAAAAAACGGTGCGAACCCTCCCTGTCCGAGGGTGGGTTCCTGATCCGGCACCATGGCGATGCACTGGCCGGATTTGAGCGTTTTGAACATGGCCCTCAGCCCTGCGGGTGTCGCTGGAACCAATTCAGCGCCCGCCCGCCGGCGTTTTTCCAGCAGCATTGCCTCGACGTCCGGGTGTCTGCCGGGCTTGTACAAAATCGATCCCTGCAGCACTTTTTGCATATACAGGCCCAATAATTCCCACGCGCCACCATGTGTTCCAGCCAGGATCACACCCTTTCCAGCACGCTCGGCATCGAGGTAATACGCCATGTTTGGCGTTTCATCGAAGCACGCAAAAATTCTGTCCAGATTCCAGTGCCACAACATACCGGCTTCAAACACACCCCTGACGTAGTGGGTCATGCTGCGCCTGGCGATCTTTTCCCGCCTGGCTTCATCCATGCCCGGGTAAACGGTGCGTAAATTTAAACGTGTCACACGCCGCTTGCCCGGAGACAGGTACCACAGCACGGTAGCCACCGGGGGTGCGATAAACTCGGCCGTACGCGGGGTAATCCAGCTCAAGACGCGCATGACCGCACGAATGATCATCAATTTCACACGCGTCCTCCCGATTTCAGCCGTGAACCTGCAAACCTTCTTGACTGCAAATTGTACCCGTACACAGCCGGCATTCTGGATACGGATGCACTGTGCAGGCTAAAATAAAATATTCCCGGTTTGTGACATTGAAATGATTGCATTATTGCAAAGGGTATCGGAAGCCAGCGTGCTTGTTAATGGAAATTCGCCGACCGGGGTCATTACCGGAGCGATCGGTGCGGGCATGCTGGCACTTGTGGCCGTTGAAAAAGGTGATACGACAAGCCAGGCAGACCGGCTTTTGCAACGCATATTGGCTTACCGGATATTCGATGACGACAAAGGCCGCATGAACCTGGACCTGCGCCAGGTGGGCGGGGAACTGCTGCTGGTTTCCCAGTTTACGCTGGCAGCTGATACCAACAGCGGCAACCGCCCCAGCTTCACACCCGCCGCCGAACCGGCGGAAGGCCGGAGGCTGTTTGATTATCTGCTTGAGGGTGCCCGCCAGCAGCTGGGTAACGTAGCCAGTGGTACCTTCGGAGCCCATATGAAAGTCAAGCTGGTCAATGACGGCCCGGTGACCTTTCGGCTACGAGTGCCGCCTGTCCAGACACCTTCGAACTCTCTGACCGTGTGACTTATTCCTGGTCCGGCCGTCAAATTCAGGCCTTGACATCCGGGTTCAGACTATAGGTTCCGGTAATACTTGCCTGAGCGAGAATATGTGGACTGATCGCGTCGCGAACCTCGGCGCCGCCAAAACTCCCTTCCAGCGGACAGCGCTCTATGTCAAGCGCGTACAAAGTGAATATGTAATGGTGCACAATACTGTCGTTCCAGGGGGGGCAAGGACCATCATAACCGTGGTACTCCCCCGCCATATCTGCATCGCCGGCAAACCAGTCGGTATAGTTGTTCAGACCCTGCCGGGTATAGCCGGGGCCATCCGGTCCGTTTTTACCGCGTGCCGTCACGCCGTCCGAGTATTCGCCTGCTGCAATGGATGTCACCGTTGCGGGCAGATCAACCAGAACCCAGTGAAAAAAGTCCACACGCGGCAGGCCGGCAGGGACATTACGGTCTTCCTGGTTGACGTCATCAGGCTTGCTGGGCACGTCGGGATCATGGCAGATTATCACCAGGGACCGGGTGCCTGCTGGAACGTCGTTCCAGGCTAGCGCCGGGTTCCGGTTGTCCGACATCGTTACGTGACTCACGGTATCCGGCGCGCAAAATGCGTGTCTGGTCGGGATTGGCTGATTGTCGCCAAAGTCAGCGCTGGTCAGTTTCATAGTCATCCTCCGTTAATTATCGGGCCAGGTGCCATGCCGGGGTAGATCGCTAAAATTATATCTAACCCGCATTTCGCACTATTCTATGATGTGGGATGTCAATATTCCTGATTATATTTTATGCGACATAAACAATACTATTTTGACATGAAAAAAGTCTGTTTGGGAATCGCGAATGGCTAACTCGCGTATTTCGCCAGCACCCTGAAGAAAGTGTAATACTCCGGTTAGGTGTGAATTCCAGCAACGTTGTTTACATAAAGTTGTAATCGGCAGTTTGAAAACCCGGAGGGGCCAGTCGGCGGCCTGCCTGCTCGGGTTCCCGGTTAAGCGGCCCTTCGGGCTACCCTCGCATTCGAACCGTCATAACCCACATATTGCACCGGTGCCCCGGCACAAAATGCGGGTTACCGGAGCCGGCCTCACAGGGCATCCTGCCCTGGGCGGCCTGAAATGGGCATCCCGCCCATTTCTCTCCTGACGGATCGCCTGTTCGGCGCTTAAAGGTCACCCAACCAGACAGACCACCGACTGGCTGAACGCTCACGGATGCCTTATTTTTGCGGTGTTTCAGGTTGCAAAGGGCGTTGGGTGGCTGTATACGGGACCGTCAGCCGTAGGGAACGGCTGGCGAGAGCCCAGGGATGGCTTGAGCGTGTCCCGTGTACAGCCACCCGATGCCCCCACCCCCTAACAGGGCCTAAAGGTACTCCAACGAAGACCATGGCATTCGAATAAAACCACAGACCTGATAACTGGAAATATCATAGCCGGAGAATCAACCACGGTTCACCCTGAGATGCTGAGAGCGGGAACCGGTCGAGAGACTGGCCTGGGCCTTGCCAGGTGATAACAACGTTACTGGAATTCACAGTTAGGCCGCGAATTCTCTGTGCTTGTCAGGGGATGAAAAGACACTGAGAAAACGCTGGAAGGCACTTTCATCACCGATGATTTCCAAGACGCCATTTTCACGTGCTGATTCCGGGCTGAGCTCTCCGAACGCAAGGCGGTCAAAGGTCTCCTCGTCGGTTATGTAGACCAGTGCGGGGTGCTCTGCGGTTCCCAGGCCAGTGCTTAACTTGCCGTTGTCGACTTGGGCATGGAAAACCGTCTCACCAATCCGCAATTCATACGACTCGCTGATACCTTCAGCCTGGTTGGCATTGAATGCTGCCCGAAACGCGACCACCAGCAGGTCAGGCCGGTTCAGTTTGCCGGCGGAGTCCGCGCGTAAATGCTGCATTCCCCAAACCGCCATGGACATGATTGCCGGTTCCAGTGCCTGGCCCTTTTCAGTCAGAACATAAACGACACCGGCAGTGTCGGTGTCTCTTGATTTTTCAATAACTTCCAGGGCCTGCAACTCCTGCAACCGTCTCGCCAGCAAATTGGTGCCGATACCCGCAAGCCCCTCCAACAGATCTTTATATCGCCTGGGGCCGATCAAAAGATCACGAATTATCAACAGCGTCCAGCGACTGCCCAAGCGGTCAAGAAAATTCGCTACCGAGCAGGCCTGGCCGTAATTCCTGCCAGACATCTTGATATCCCTCCAAAACAGTCAATTCCAAAGACAATTTTCGTCCTATGTTGACAATCTTAAACTATATAATATAATTATTCATATACTATATATTTTATATAGTATTTAACACAGACCTTTATTGAACCCCACAGGAGCAAAAGATGAAGAAATTTTACCTGGCGGCAGCCATTGTTGGCGCATTGGTGCCGATGATTTTCTTTACACAGTTTTTTTCCACCACAGGTGAAGCCGGCATATCTGGTTTTACACGCGCATTGTTCGCCAATGGTGCAGCGGGTGGTTTCAGCGCGGATCTGTTGATTTCTTCCTTTGTTTTCTGGTTCTGGATGTGGCAACGGCGGGCCGGCGGGCCAAAGCCCTGGTTATTTATCGCCCTGAACCTGGGTATCGGACTTTCATGCGCATTACCAGCCTATTTGTATGCAAGTATCCGTCGGGATGAAGACTAAGTGCGAAAGTGATGTAATAAAGCACCGGTCCCAACCGCTTGAGGCAGGCTATGTGCCAGTTACTGTTCCAACGCCTGGCACAGTGAAATATTATCGTTGGCTACCCGCTGTACTGGCACAATTCCCTGCCGGTTGATCGCTGGAAAGATGTATTTAACCGTGCCGGCATTACAGTGATTGAGGATCAGGGTCATGGTGCCGTCCGAACCTTCCGGTTGGGTGCGTTTTATGATGGTTGCGGTATCAAACAAGCCGTTGGAGGTGATGACGGCGTTTATCACCGCACGGTTCCTAAAAAATTTTTCCGCCCCGATGATCCAGCGGTGTCCCGCGTCGCCCACGTTGGCCCTGGCATCCAGCGGTGGCAGCGTGGTGTCATAGGTAATCCAGGCTATGGACACCAGGCCGAGTTTTGGAAATACCGTAATAAAAAAGCCCTGTCCGGGCGTCAGGATGTTATACCAGGCATCGTTCAAGCCGGCGTTCATCACAAAGCCTTGTGCCACTACCGCACCATCACTGACCAGGTAAATTTCACCGGAAGAACTGGCCACGTACAAATTCCCGTTTTCCGCCACTCCAAACGTCGTGATTACGAACTCCGTATCTGCGAGCAAGGTGGTTTCCCAGGTGCCGCTAACCCTTTTCAGCCCCCAGATACGCCCGCTGCAAAGGTCACCGTACAGGTAGATACCCCTCATACGGGGATAGGCATGGCCACGATACACTTCTCCGCCTATAACTGAACAGACCTCGTAATGGGTATATTCACTCACCGGCAGCGTCAGACCGTCCTGGTCACAACCCTCGACAACGCATCGGGTGCCCTCCATTACGACCCAACCGTAATTCTGGCCACCGGTTGAGCGGGCCGCCTGAAAATTCACCTCCTCCCGTTCTCCCTGGCCCACATCAGCGATGTACAGGTCGCCGGTCAAGCGGTCGACGCTGATCCTCCATGGGTTGCGTAATCCAAGCGCCCAGATTTCATCGCGGGTATCCTCATCATCCAAAAACGGGTTATCAGCGGGTATCTCGTAAGTGCCATGGACCGGATTGACGTCGATGCGTATCAGCTTTCCGAGCAGGGTGCTACGGTCCTGCCCCCGGCCACCGGGGTCAAACCCACTGCCACCGTCTCCAAGCCCCAGGTAAAGCATGCCATCGTGTCCGAACTGTAGCCGCCCGCCATTGTGATTCCCGAACGGTTGCTCGACGGTCAGAATGGTGACTTCACTGCCTTGATCCGCAACATTCCCATCCTCGCTGACACGGAAACGGGATAGCAGGGTGTCGCCGCCATCGCGGGTGTACCACACATAGAAAAAGCCTGATGTTGCAAAATCCAGCGGGAAAGCAAGACTCAGTAAACCACGCTCGCCACCGCTCATTACCCGGTCACGGATATCCAGAAACGGGGTAGCCAGTTTGAGCCCGTCTTGTTGAATAAATATACGTCCCGTTTGATCAACCAGGAACAAACGACCACTGCCGTCCGCCGCGTTCGTGATATCAACGATGCCGGTCTGATGACCAACCAGGGTGAATTCCAACTGTGGATCTTCTGCCTTTGCTGGTGAAAATGAAAATATGATCAGCAGCAGCAGGATGGAGGCAGCTGACCGGATTGGTGTCGAGATGGCTGGACGGAGGAACATCATCAGTCTGCAAGTATAAGCAAATTGTAAATTCATTTCCCGACGGGCCATGCCCGGATGCCTGTCTGAAGCAGAAATGGAACTTATCGGGAATCGCCGCCAAGGCTTTTTCTACTGTCCATTGATAGCGGGTCAATGCAGCACATTGGCCCTTTCTGCAAAATAATTATCATCACCTATACTCAAATGGAGGAAGGAATCTGCGAAATCTGGAAAACCGGGTGTCGGGAATTCCTGGAGGGTGAGGATGCAAAAAAAACCAAAGATCATTTGGGCCGGTCTGCTTGGTTGTTTGTTATTGGGTATGAGCGGGCCAGGCAGAGCCGAGTGGGTAGATTGGGTAATCGATCCCGGGGTTGAAATCCGGCACGAAGATAATATCAACCTGTCGGCTTTTGACGCGGATGAAGAAAGCGATACTGCCGCGAAAATCACACTGGAAGCGGGTCGCTACCTACAGATGGGCGAGCGCACAAGATTGCGGCTGTCTGCTGCGGTCGAGACCGAACACTACGACAAATTCTGGCGTTTGAACAACGTCGCCGTCAGTGGCAGCGCGGTGATAACCCACAAATTTGGCCTGGGACCCAATGTATTCTGGTTAAGCCCTTTCCTGACATTCGGTCACCGGGACGTGAAAAGCGACATTCGCAGTGGCAAGTTTTTAGATGTAGGAATCTCAGCTGGCAAACGCCTTTCTGAACGCTTTGACATGTCAGCCAGTATTGCATTCAGCGAGGGTAATGGAAAAGACGGTGTGCTTATTCCCGGAACCGGTGTCGGTGCGGATGTGTTCGACGTGGATTATTGGACGTTCGCATTACAGGGTAATTTTCTTGTTACCAATCGCTTGATCCTACTGGGCGAGATCAGCCATTTCAGCGGTGATTTCGTTTCCGCGTGCACCGTGGGGAATGTGGGAATAGTCCTGGCTTCGGAAATGGTCAAGGCGATCACCCTGGACGACGTCTTTGGTGGATGTGTTTATCGTCTCGGTGGAGACGGCAACCGCGCCTCACTGGATCTGAGCTACGCAACCGGTCGCCATTCGTCTTTCAATGTCGGGGTAAGTTACCTGTCGGGAGACGCCGATGTTCTCAAATATCGAAATACGATATTTCGAGCCAGCTTCATGTACAGTTATTGAGGATTTAAATCATGAATCTGACCACATCTGGAATTTCAACCATATGCATTCTTTTGCTGTCCTTGCAAGGGCCAGGCGCGAGCGCGGAAACCCTGAAGGCTACCGTTTCGGAAAGCGGCAAGGGGCAACTGGTCAACGCCGTGGTCTATGCCATACCTACGGCAGGTTTGTCCGATATCGAAAAAAGTGCTGGCAACAAGATCATTGATCAAATAGATAAGGAATTCGTTCCAAGCGTCTCGGTTTTCCAGACCGGCGTAAACGTGGAATTCCCCAATCATGACAATGTACGTCACCACGTCTACTCATTCTCCCCGGCCAAGACTTTCGAGATACCTCTTTATAAGGGAATTCCGGCCGAATCGGTCAGTTTCGATCAGCCGGGCGTAGTCAATCTCGGCTGCAACATCCACGACTGGATGTCGGCCCATGTATTCGTCACGGATACTCCGTATTTCGGTGTATCAGATGTCGAAGGAAACGTTGTGTTGCATGATCTGCCCAATGGTGCCTATAACGTTTACGTGTGGCACCCACAACAAAGTGTGGCCACCGAAAGTACCGCGCAACTGATTGTGCTGGAAGACGGTGATGTGCCGAACCTGATTTTCAGTGTTCAGGAAAAGAAACAATGGGTGCCATTCAGGGCCCCGACACGAGCGGCTGGCAGCTACAGGTAAGCGTTGTTTCAATTCAATAGCTTCAGGGCCCGACTGCTCGTATTTCTTATTTCCCTGCTGAGCATGGTTCTCGGCGCGGTCTTTTTTTCAGTTAACCAGGCCAATATTTCGAATGCCCGCCTCCATATCGAGGAGGCTTTGCAAATTACAGCGAACACCTTTGCAAAGACGCTGGAAGACCGCGAAAGTATATTGACCGACAAAGTCAGATTGTTGTCCGGTGATTTTGCGTTTAAATCAGCCTTCGCTACCCGCGATAAAGTGACGATTCTTTCAGCACTCGAAAACCACCGCCAACGTGTGGGTGCAAACATCATGGCGCTGATATCCATGGACGGCACCACCATTGCTGACACCTTGCACCCGGACAATGTAAATGCTTCACCGGCATTGAACGACCTGATCAGGCTGGCGATGAGCAGCGAGCGTGGTGAGGCGTCCGCAATCCAGATCATCGATAAGCTGGCATACCAGATGGTGGTCGTGCCTTTGTTCACGCCCGACCCAAGCGCCCTGATCCTGATCGGCTTTGTAATCAATGATGAACTGGCGCTTTCGTTGCGGGAGTTCACGCATTCAGACGTCAGTCTTCTGTATCGCAATGAGCAGAAACCCTGGCAGATCATCAGTTCCACCCTCGGGGCCGAGCTGAAAATGCAGTTGAGCCAGGAATTCACCCGCGATGCTATGGCCTCCGGCCAGGTGTTCGATCTGGACTTCCGGGGCGAGAGTTATCTGACCCGTGCGCTCGATGTGCAGGAAGGGGGTCTCGGGGACGGTGTTGCCATATTGCAGCGTTCACTGGATGCCGCACTGGCCCCCTATCTTCGCCTCAGGGTTCTGATGTTGGCCTTGTTTGGTATTGGCCTGGTTTTATCGATTGGCGGTGCCGCGATTATAGCACGTGGTCTCAGCAGTCCGATCGAACTGTTGGTCAAGACGACCAAACGTATTGAAGAGGGCGACTACAGTGAAGGTGTCAGAATCGATCGAAAAGATGAGATAGGTACGCTGGCCCGCTCGGTAAACAGCATGGTGAAGGGTCTCGCGGAACGAGACAAGGTACAAAGCCTGCTTGGAAAGGTTATCTCACGAGAGGTTGCCGATGAACTGCTTAGCCGGAAAATAGAACTGGGTGGCGAAGAACGTGAAGTTACAGTGCTGTTCTCGGATGTACGCAATTTCACCAGTCTGTGTGAACTCCACTCGCCGCACGAAATCCTTGACCTGCTCAATCGTTACCTTACGCGGATGAGTGCATCGGTGGAAAGATACGACGGCATTGTGGATAAATATATTGGTGATGCCATCATGGCTCTTTTTGGCGCACCGGTTTCGCAGGAAAACAGCCCGCAAAACGCACTGGCCTGTGCGATGGAAATGTTGTCCGGTCTAAAGGATCTGAATGGAACGCTAATGGAGGAAGGTCAGGATCCCCTGGCGATCGGTATCGGTATCAATACCGGCAAAATGGTGGCTGGAAACATGGGATCGGTCAAACGTCTAAACTACACCGTGATAGGTGACGGGGTGAACCTGGCTTCAAGACTCGAGGGGCTGACCAAACGTTATGGCGTGGAAATCATCGTCAGCCAGTCAACGCGTGACCAATGTGAAGGTGTCAATTTTCGTGAACTTGATCTGGTTCGGGTCAAAGGCAAGGATGATCCCGTTGCCATATACGAGCCTTTGCCACCGGCAGAAGCACAGCCTGATAGCCGTATGGCTCTCCTGGCCGTGTACCACGAAGCCATCGGGTTCTATCGTTCCCGAAAATGGGACCAGGCTGAAAACCATTTCAAGCGCTTGATTAGCGAGGACACCGACAAGAAGATCTATGCTCTTTACCTCACCCGGATAGCTGAATTCCGTCGGAACCCGCCACCTCCGGACTGGGATAATGTGTTTGTATTCAAAGAGAAATAGAAGCTTATTCGATTTGCCACAATACCCGGCAATACTCAAAACACAGTGATGAGGAACTCAAAGATGAAAACAGGAAGATGGACCAATAAATGACCACAGGCAAAAATGACACGTTAATCCGCACGATCGAATTTGATCAGGTTACTGAAATTATGTTGATGTTTCGTGAGCAGGCATTTGAGGATGGCATCGCCGAGATGCTCCGATATGACAATGACGTCATCATAGGAATACTGGACCGGGCAAATTCAAACGTTATAAGGAATGTGCTTGAGTTAATCGATAAATCAAGAAAAGCGGAGATACTTTCAGCCGCACCTGAAAAAACAAAGCAGATGTGGCAAAAATTCCTTTCTTATGACGCCGAGAGCGTTGGCGCCTACATGAAGCTGGCAAATGTGGTATTCCCGCCTCGGCAAACCGTCGCGGAAACCATAGAGCAGATCAGAAACATTCCGAAAGAAAAAGTATTTACCTATGGTTATGTTATTGATCCACAAAATAAACTGCTTGGCGTGATCGTCATAAGGGAGCTGTTGCTGGCCGGCCAGGACGATGAACTTCAGCAGTTCATGTTAACAGATCCGTTTATCCTGACTCCCGATTTGAGTGCGTCCGATGCGATCAAAAAGATAGCCGCATTACAAATTCCTGAATACCCCGTGTGTAGCCCTGATGGTGAACTGATTGGCACCGTCAGAGGGCAGGCGTTATTTGAAGGACAAACCATCGAGATCAGCGCCCAGGCCGGTAAGATGGTGGGTGTCGTCAGCGAGGAGCACACCTCTACACCGTTTCTGAAAAGCTTTAAATTCAGGCATCCCTGGTTACAGGTAAACCTGGTCACGGCGTTTGTCGCCGGTGCGGTTGTCGGCCTTTTTCAGGATACGATTGATGAGGTTGTGTTGCTTGCAGTTTTCCTGCCCATCCTGGCGGGGCAAGCCGGCAATACCGGCGCACAATCCATGGCCATCACCATCAGGGCTTTAAGCCTGGGCAAACTGGAACACAGTAAACAATCGGCATTGTTGAGGAAGGAATTGAAGTTGGGTTTTGTGAATGGATCGGTCATCGGACTGATTGCTGCCGTGGTGATGTACTTTATGGCCAGGACCCAGGAGAACCCGGATGCGTTCATGCTGGGCGTCATTATTTTTATTGCGATGCTGGTCAGTTGCCTTGTCAGCGGCTTTAGCGGTGCCATTTTGCCAATTATGTTGAAGAAGTTGAAACTTGACCCGGCAGCATCCACCAGCATTTTTCTGACGACGGCCACGGATATCGTCAGTATGGGTTTGATGTTGGGTCTGGCGACCTGGTTCTTGCTCTAGCCCGCATATTGCACCAGTATCCAGGATGCTGGCGCCGGACAGGCGCAACTGGGCGCCGAGTTGGACTGAGACCCATAGCCGTAGCTATGGGTAGAGGGAAGCTCAAGTCCAGTTGTGTATGGACAAGCCAGAGCCGGGATAGGAATTGGGCCGGCTACGAACTGTATTTCTGAATTTGTCATCTGAAACGACATTTTATGCAGGTGTTTCAGTTACTTGCGCGGTGGCCCTATTCCGACTGGTGCAATATGCGGGCTAGCCCGGGCATTTCACCAAGGCGTACGGTCCGGGTTAAGCGAATCAGGTCACTGATCAGTTAACTTTTGCCACTGAAGCCGCAAAATAAATCTCTGCAAAGCTGCGGCCAAGACTTTTACTGGAGAAGTTTCTCATCAGTGACGCGCCTGACCATTCCACCTGGTCACCGACTTTAATATCGGCCATCGGTGCAGCAACCCACACGTTTCCGGTGGCGGATTTTATTTCAAGATACAGGTAACCGGCGGCGGTCTGGGTTGAAAGCACCTCACCCCTGGGTGCAGATGGAGCGGCTGCCACCGCCCGCTTCGGTGCAGCACGTGAGGGCTGATCAAGATACCCGTCAATAAATGTAATGGACTCAAACGTCTTTCCCAGAGCTTTGCTGTTAAATGAGTTCATCACCGCACCCGGATTCCAGTATACGGTTTCGCCGACTTCCAACTCCGAAGTCGGACCCGCAAACCACTGCTGAGCGCCACTATTTTCCACCAGGGCGTAGGTATAACCCGGGACATGACTAAACTCGACAACCTTGCCTTGCCTGCCATTCTGAACTTGTGGAGCCGCTACAGTTTCTGGAACTGCTACGGTTTCTGTTTTTCCTTGCTTGTTATCACATCCGGTTAACGAAACCATTAAAGCGAGCGTAATGGCGGTCAATGCCTTTTTCATATCAGATTCCTGAACTTATTGATTCAACATTGTTATCTCAAAAAGAGATTTCAACAGATAAAATAGCGGGGCATTGTAACAAAGAACAGTGCAAAAAGTAGTGACGTCCACTTTCTTGCCTGTTTGCTCATTCGCGCTTTTTTCCGCCAGGCAATATGTTGGTTTTGTGCTATCCTTAAAAGACAAGAAAAATAAAATAAGAAAAACACCAACAAGTTAAACCAATTGCGGAACAGAAACACGTTCAACCTCTGGACGGGTGTTGATGACGTGCGTAAATGGCTTGAACGTCAAGCTTATTTAATTGCTCGTGATACATCCGCGACAGGTCTGGATTACCCAATTCGCCCCCCAGGGTGTTTTCACAAACTCTTTGCGAGAAAACCTGGAAAGTTGGTTGGTACCGTTCAATAACATTTTTTCCGCGCCCGCTCGGTTCTTGTCCGTTATCAGCGGTGTCAGCCTCCCTGATTCTTGTCCCCCATCCGTATTGGAAAGGAGAAATGATCATGTTTGGCCTTGATATGATTGATGCTTTTATCGGTTTGATTTTCGTTTACCTGACTTTGAGTCTGATCGTTACAGCGTTTGGAGAAGCCATTGCGCAAGCACAGAATTTACGTGGTGATACCCTCAAGAAAGCCGTCAGCAACCTGCTTGGAGAAGCCCTCTCAAAGGAGGTTTATGACAGCCACCACATCCAGGCCCTGACAACCCGGGCAAACAAGAAACCACCTTCCTATATTCCCGATCGTGTGTTTTCCACGGCATTGGTTGACTGTTTACTGGACGGCAAGGCGCAGGAAAGCCGCGCCAACCCGGCCAAATTTGGAACACTGTTGGAAAGTGCGCTCAATAAACCCGCTACTGACCCTAAATTAAAAGCGGCTTTATCCGCTTTCAGGGAATCTTCAAATTTCAATGTGGACACCTTTATTGTGTCAGTTAACCAGTGGTTCAATGATGCCGCTGACCGGCTTCCCGGCAATTTCAAGCGAAAAATGAGTAAACGATTATTTCTGATCGGCTTTCTGGTTGCCGCGGCCCTTAATGCCAACTCAATCAACATGTACAACCAACTTACAGACAACCCCGAACTTCGTAATGAATACCTGACCAAAGCAACTGAATTGGCCAAAGAAGATAAAGCTCCATCATTAGAGGGCATCTGCGAGCCAGGTACGACTTGTACGCCATCCATGGTGGCAAAGAGGCAGGCGCTTGCGGTCTTGCCATTGATCGGTTGGAACCGGAATGCCCCTCCACTGACCCGATTAGGTGGGGCGAAAATTCAACATAAACTGGAATACCTGCTGATGGGCGCATACGCCCTGGTGGGCTGGCTATTGACCGCCGCTGCCCTGTCACTCGGGGCACCCTTCTGGTTTGATTTGTTGCAGAAACTTGTCAAGGTGAGGGGTTCGTTGAAGCCGTTACCAAGCACCGCGGCCGGGCAACCGCCACCTGGAGGTGTAACTGGCGACGTAATCACCACCGGCGTGCAGGTAACACCAACAGAACTCGAGAATTTCACCAGCTTCAAACATGCAAGCCTCGGCTTTAGCAAAATCAACGCGTTGTGGCTGGCCAGGGCATCCGATCTTGCCTACCAGGAAAAAGAGGTGGTTGAAGCCCGTCTACGGGAATGGGGCGTTACCGGTTCGTTACATAGTGGGGGGCAAGGCACACAATTCATTACGCTGGAGTCCCCCAGGGTCATGGTAGTCGCATTTCGGGGAACCGAGACGGGCGCGTTTGAGGACTTCATAACAGACGCCAAGGCCAAACTCATTGAACCAGGCTGGACTGCAGTGACCGGACTGGAGGTGCACACCGGTTTCCACGATGCATTGGAATCGTCATGGTCCGTTGTGGAACAGGTGCTCGAAGGCGCCGTGACAGCAGATAAACCAATCTGGCTCTGTGGCCACAGCCTGGGCGGCGCACTGGCTGTACTGACGGCGCATCGCTTGGCCACCCACGGGGTGTCAGTATCCGGAGGCCTGAAGAAACCCATGCTTGGGGCGTTATACACTTACGGTCAACCCCGTTGCGGTAACGAGGCGTTTGTAGACGAATTGGAGTCAACCATCGGCAATCGCTATTACCGCAGTGTAAACAATCGCGACGTCGTGCCGTTGGTCCCGCCACCCATCAGCGCTTTGCCATACCGGCACACGGGCCAGGTTGCCTATTTCAATGAATTTGGCGATTTTATCCTGGACCCACCCTTGTGGTATCGGGCGCTCGACAAGCTGGAACTCTCTACCGATCAGGTTTCTGCGAAACTCAAGGAAACCGTTTCCGACCACAGCATGAACGGTTACGTGCAGCTTTACCGGAAATTACTTCCTTAAGAGATCCGATTAAATAAACCAGGTATATGTAAACAAACAGAGCGAACCTTAGCAAAGGAGAAAGCCACAATGATCCCTCAAGCAACTGCATCTTTCGGGCTATCCCTCGCCACCGGCATCCTGAAGCTGGCCGGACGGCTGGATAATCTGCAGGCGGAAAAAGTGGCCGTGCGGGGCGAATTGGTCCTCACGATGCCCGGGATGAACGATATTAGCAATCGAAAACTGCGTGAAGCCCTGGGGCAAAAACTCGAACAGACTGCGACCGAGAGCCCCGACCCGATCGGAGCGGATGATCGCGCTGAGATCCAGGCGCTTCTGAGTGACCCGGACACACTGGCTGGAATGTTCATGCCGTTTTATACAAAGTTGTTCCCGGACCAGGTTGTCAGGCAAATCAATCCCGACGCCGCCTTCCTCAAGCGTCTCGACGAACTTGGTATCGACGATGAGGAGGCCAGGCTTGCAGCCTTTTATATCGCACCCGGCAACGACGATCGCAAGGTTGGATACGCATGGCGTATCGGGCTGACAGTGGCAGACGCTGTGTTTGAACTTGGGGCTGAAAATACATCGATCTTTATCCGTGACCCCGAATTGCAAAAGATCGCCGGCGCGGTGCTCACGCGTTTCGCCGAGTCCGACCTGGAACAAATCAGCTCCTGGAAGGGTCTGCTCCATCACGCAATCCAGGCCACCCTGAACGGCGCGCTCGATGCCCGGGAGTCTCTTGGCGTCGGCAACGACTGGGCGGAAGCGATCCTGGATGCCCTGGTCAATGCGCGTGAGTCGGCGGACAATCCCAGCAACTACATCATGGGCCTGGTGCGCGGCAAAGGGTACCAACAACTGATACGGGCTTCGCTTGAAACCGCGGCTGTCCGGCTGGACCGTGAGAACGCCGGAGATTTCGAACGTCTGGCCAGCGAGTTTCTGAAGCAGGCGGCGCCCCTGGTCGAGGGAAATACCAACTTCAAGGACTTTTTCGAGAATCACTGGGGTGATCTGCTGCGCGCCGGGTTCTCGGCGCTTGAGATACATGGACCGGTATTGCTCAAGGACGAATCACCGTTGCTACAGGAAAGCCTGCTTGCCATCGTGGGCCAACTCGCTGAAACCCCGGATGCCAGTCTTTTCAATCGCGAAACTGTTTTGGGATTGGTCGATTCCGTGGTCGCTGCGGTAGTGAGTCATCCGGATGAACTCGGCATCGACAAGCCTTGGCTCAACGAACTCGTTCAATCGGTCGCAGGCGTCATCGCCGAACGGGGGGTTGGGGACACATTCAACAGGGAGGGCGCACAGGCGCTGGTCCGCAGTGCTCTTACTACACTTGCCGAGTACCCTGAGTTAATTGCAAAGAGGCCCGGGTTGGTGCAGGAGATAGTCGGGGGTGTGCTGCGCAAACTGGGAAGTGTGCAAACCTTTGGTGCCAATGAACTCGCCACCGCCGCGGTGGAGGGCGCACTGGAAGCGGTCGCCCATGACCCGAACCTGCTCAACGACCAACTGGGTAGTGCGGTTGCCGAACTCGCAGGTCTGGTTGCCGAGCAGGTGCGTACCAATGGGCTCAGCAAGATCAAGGGCACGGATCTGCTGCGTACAGCAATCACTATCATGGCGCGGCGGCCTGAACTCATCGTAGCCGATGACGGGTTGCTGCAAAATACCGTACGGGAGATATTTGAGCGCATCGCCACGGTAGAGAACTTTAATGGACAGGAACTCGCGAGTGCGGCTGTGGAGGGTGCACTCGAAGCGGTTTCAGCCGATCCGGACTTGCTCAACGATCAACTGGGTAGCACCATTGCCGGCTTCGCCGGATTTATAGCCGAGCGTGTCCGCGACAAGGGCCTGACAAATATCCAGGGTGTCGATCTGCTCAATGCGTTCACCCGGACGCTATTGACAAACCCACAGGTCTTTCTCCAGCTACAGAGCCAGTTGGGCCAGATCGTAGTTGTGGCCGTGCTTGACCTTGCCGACGGCGATGAACAGCGACTCCTGATAGGCTCTCAAATTGTGGTTCTGGCACAGCAGCTTCTCACCCGTTTCTCCGTCAGTGGCCGCACCCGTATAGATGATCAAAATCTCGCTGAACTCGCCGAGAATTTGCAAGCGGCGTTAACGGGAGGAATGGCCCTGGCAGGAAAGGAACTGGGCACCCGTATCAATCGCGACAGTCTGCCGGTCGTGCTTGCTGGAATGGTTGACGCATGGCTGAACGGCGATATCGAAACCATCGATTTAAACGACCTGGACTCTCAGCAACTCATTGATAAAGTCATCAAATCGATGGCTGCATAACCCGGAGATATCAAGATGTTAGCCAACCCTATCAACATCCATCACCGATGGCAGCGTATAGCCACTGCCCTGCTTTTAATGTCCATGGCCATCGGTCTGGCCAGTTGCGTGACCACCAGGCAAGTAGAGGAAATTGTCAAAGAGAGTAATCGGACTCTGTTCCAGTCAATCGACGCAGAGATCGTTAACAGTTCGGCGGGACTGATTAATTCTATCGACTCGAGGACGGTCAATGGTGAAGCAGGGCTGATTACTTCATCTGAACCCCGGTCCGGCGATGCATGGAAAGTGGAAGTCGAGCGGATCGAGTCTTTTATTTCTGAGCATGCCGAACAAAAGCCGATGATCAACGCCCTGCGCCTGCGGCAGGCTTGGGTCCTGACAGTCTACCGGCAGGATAATTTGGCAGAAGCCGCCTATGACTTGATCGATGCCAGTGAATTGCACACAGATCGAGATCGTGCCATCTACCAATTGCGTAATGAATTGATCTGGCGTTTTATGCTGACCGGTAATATCAGGTCGGTCGAAAGAGCAAAAATGGCGATGCACAGATTCGATGAGACGAACGACGGTTTGCCACCGGGATCAGAAATCCGGCAATACCTTGAAGAGATGCGTGCGTGGATTTCTTACATGCTCACCAATGCCCGCGACGACCGCAACGAGATGAAGTCCTATCTCGAAGACGGACTGAACCGTCTTGCTGACAGTATTCCCGATGACGATCTAAAATGGCTTGCCGAGTACAAGGGGAAAATGACTGAAAACGACCTGCAGAACATGGAATCATTACGTCTTTTTCGGGTACGCCTGCGCGCGATCGAAGTCACCCGGAAATACCTTGACAGAAAAGAAAATTTGAATTGTGTGAGCACCGGGCCAAATGATCCCTGTGAAATGCAGGCGGGGGAAATGCAAATAGAGCCAAACTGGGATGATGATAAGACAAGATTACTCGTGGAGGCAGCCTCTGATTAGTCGCTGGAAAAACCCGTATCAGGAAAGGCTTACAAAATTTCGGCGCCGTCACTGTCAGGCTTGGCAGTTATTGCTTCAAAATTCGAAACAAACAACAACTTTTGTTTTTGACTCACTTCCATAGTACTTGAACACACAGTCTTTTTTCAGGAGTGGGACAAAGGAGATATTATATGTCACGTAATTTAAACGATCTGGATAGTGCATTTGGCGTCAAGATCGGAGCTTTACTGCAGGCCTGCAAGGACACCGGTTACGAGATGCGACCGTTTTTTACGCTGCGTACACCGTTGCAGCAAGCCGGGTTGTGGCGTCAGTCCCGTTCAACATTTCAAATTACCGAGCGAATTGATCAACTGCGGGAATCAGGTGCCGACTTTCTTGCCGGTGTCATTGAAAGCGCAGGCCCCCAAAACGGTCCCCAGGTCACCAATGCCATCCCGGGCCTTTCCTGGCATCAGTGGGGTGAGGCTGTCGACTGTTTCTGGCTTGTGGAGGGACGCGCCGAATGGTCGACAAGACGCAAGATCGACAGCGTCAACGGATATGCCAACTATGCGCAACTGGCAGCGGATGACAATCTGACACCCGGCGGGCACTGGACCTCCTTCAAAGACTGGCCCCACATTCAGCTTCGTGCGGAATCAAGCCCGGCCAGGCTGTTTTCGATGGCCGAGATTGACCAGCAGATGCGATCACGCTTCGGTGGGTAAAAATACGCTGACGTGTCGTTAGAAGAGAGGTGCCAGGCAAAGGATGGTCGCAGCAGTGTTGTTATCAACAGTGAAAACATTCCGGACGGGCTGATTTACCTCCACATTACCAGTCCCGATGGTCGCCAGGCTGAAAGGAGACTTATGGAGTTTCTTCCTGCTTGATAGCAGATATTTTTTGAGAAAGCCAGAAATCAGGACACTCGAAAATCGCAAACGGATTCTCTGAAAGAGTGGTCGACCGAAAGAAGAACTATATAGAACAACAAAGGTGAAGATATATTGCAACCTTGATAGGAGTTCTTACCCGCCAAACAAAAATCTACTTTTGTGCTATTGTTAGAGACAAGAACAACAAAATAACAAGAATACTAACAAGTTAGGCCAATTGCGGAACAGGAACACGGTCAAGCACTGGACGGTTGCTGACTACGTGTGTGAATGGCTAGGACGTCAAGTTACTTGGACGTCAAGTTTATTTAATAGCCCGTGATACATCCGCAACAGGTCT
>Ga0255052_10000660_pt1 | contig 27515 bp, 24 predicted proteins | sample JV7_2_21_MG_FD_188632 | JGI IMG/M metagenome (GOLD analysis project Ga0255052, IMG submission 188632) | Seawater microbial communities from Jervis Inlet, British Columbia, Canada - JV7_2_21 | ecosystem: Environmental > Aquatic > Marine > Inlet | place: Canada: British Columbia | collected...
CGCTTCGGCCGCTTCCCGCATCGAAACAAGGCGATGGGGCGCGACGACACGCCAGAAGAAAATGAGTACCTCTCGGGCGATAGCCCTGACTTCGGGCAGGGCTGAAAAAGGGTTCTGACCCCTTTTTCTCTCTATCGCTGGCGGCGCCCCCATTCGTCTACTAAGCTGAATTAGACAATATTGGGGGATAGCCATGAAACGACGCGATTTCTGCCTGTCGGCCCTCGGGGCGGGCGTAGCCACAGCGATACCGGCCCGTTACATCCTTGCCGATTCGCATTCGATCATCGACTTGCCAACTGTCACGTCGACGGGCGGTGAGACCACGCTCGAAGCCGCGGCAATTACGGAGCTCAGAGACAGCATGCGCGGTGCGCTCCTGCTGTCGGGCGATGATGGCTACGACCATGCACGTGCCGTCTGGAACGGCATGATCGATAGACATCCGGCGCTGATCGCTCGCTGCGAGGGTGCTGCCGATGTCAGTCATGCCCTGACGTTTGCACGCGAGCGCGATCTGCTCGTCTCAGTACGGGGTGGCGGCCACAGCATCTCGGGCAAATCGGTTTGCGAAGGTGGGCTCATGATCGACATGTCGGACATGAACAGCGTTCGCATCGACCGGTCGGGAGGAACGGCCCGGGCCGATGGCGGATGCCTGGAAGGGCACATCGACAGGGAGGCGGCATTGCTCGGGCTGGCGACCACCGGTGGCATCGTGTCGCATACAGGAGCTGCCGGACTCACTTTGGGTGGAGGCTTCGGCCGCATTTGTCGAAAGTACGGTATGGCTTGCGACAACCTAATCAGCGCAGATATTGTCACCGTCGATGGCAAGTTACGCCATGTCAGCGACGAGGAAGACGCGGACCTCATGTGGGCGCTCCGGGGTGGCGGCAGCAACTTCGGCGTCGTTACGGCGCTGGAGTACCGCCTCTATCCGCAGAACACGACCGTTGTGGCCGGCGACGTAATCTTCGCCTGGAAAGATGCCCGTGACGCACTGGTGTTTTATGCGGAGCATGGCGCCGACATGCCCGACGAGTTGAACCTCAACATTATTGTAAAGACGTTGCCGGATACCGGCCCCGTCGTTGCGGTCGAAGCAGTGTGGTGCGGCGACCCGGCGAAGGCCGATGCCGCTCTCGCGCCGCTGCGAAGCGTCGGCACACCAATTTCTGACACGATTGCCGCGGTTCCCTATGCAAAATTCCAGACTCGCGGTGATAACAGCAACCGGCATGGCATTCGCATGTATATGAAGTCGAGCTTCGTCAATGACTTCACGCCCGAACTCGTGGACCAGGTAATTGATGTTCACAGGGAGAGCCCAACCTATGCAGTGTTCTTCATGCAGTCCGGTGGCGCGGTCAACCGGAGGTCACCGGCCGATACGGCATTCCCGTACCGGTCTGCACACTCGAACATGATGGTTTGGCATCAATGGCACGACCTGGAATCTCCAGATGAGCGCGAGGAACGGATTGCACAGGTTCGTGCGGACTGGGCCCGACTGCAGAAGTTCACGCACGGCTACTACGTGAATCTAAATGACGAAGACACGGCTAAAACCCACGCAAATTATGGCGCCAATTATGAGCGACTCGTCAAGGCCAAGAACAAGTACGACCCGACCAACCTGATGCATCTCAACGCGAATATAAAACCGACTGTTTGATCGCGCGTGAAGACAGGATCGCGTAGCGCCATGTCAGCATTATCGCAGCAGCGGACAGGCCGATCACGAAGCCGCCCCAGATGTAATTGGGTGGCAGCTTGTAGGTGACGGCGGCCAGATATGCCATCGGGAACGCGAACACCCAGAACGCGACGATGTTGATCGCCATCGGTACACGCGTGTCTTTGTAACCACGTAGTGCGCCCGCCGCACCGATCTGTATGCCGTCCGCGACCTGGAAGATTGCCGCCATCAACAGCAGGCTGATCGCTATGCCCTTGACCGCGACATCACTGGTGTAAAGACCAACCACTGCATCCCTGAACAGCAGCAGGAAGGTCGCGGAACACATCATGAACCCGGCACAGATGACGATGCCCAGCGCGCCGGCGTATCTTGCGTGGTGCAGGTCACCCCGACCCAGCGCATAACCCACGCGGACCGTGATAGCGGAATTTATACCCAGCGGAATCATGAACATCGTTGCTGCGAAGTTGATCGCGATCTGGTGTGCGGCCGTTATTTCCGGTCCCAGCGTACCCATCAGGATAGAAACGGCGTTGAATAGACCAGCTTCTGCCGTGATCGTGATCGCAATCGGAACGCCGAGCCAGATAATCTCCTTCAAGGCCTCCGGTCGCAGTGGCGCAAGTCTCGAAAATATACGTAGCGGCTCGTAGACCTTGCTCGATGTCATGTAGAGGAGAAGCACAATCGCGATGATCCACATCGTGATGCCGCTTGCGAGTCCGCAACCGACGGCGCCCATCACCGGTGCGCCAAGCTTGCCGAACATGAATACCCAGTTGAGGAACACGTTGCAGACGAGCGCGAAAATAGACGTGTACATGATCGGCTTCGTGACGCCGATGCCCTCGGTCGTGAAACGCAGCGCAAGGAAGATGAACATACCCGGCGCGCCGAGCGTAATCGCCTTGACGTAACCAACCGTCGTCTCGCGGAACGCGGTGTCGATGCCGATCGTCTCGAGCATTGGCGCCACCCAATACTGCGCTATCAATATAATCGGAATCGCGAACGCTACACCGAGGTAGAGCCCTTGCCTCGTGTAACGGCCGATCAATGCTCCATCGCCCGCGCCGTGATGGCGTGCCGCAATTGGCGAGATTGCCATCAGCGTGCCCAGGGCCATCGTGAAACCGAGGAACCAGACACTGCCGCCGACCGCAACGGCCGCCAGCGCCTCGGCGCCGAGACGGCCGGCCATCACGGCATCCGCGAACTGCATGCCCGCAATCGACAGGTTATTGACGATCAGCGGCCCGGCGAGGCGCAGCAGCGCTTTGATCTCGCGCCCGAATCGTCCGGGTTCTGTCTGCTTCTGCATCGAGTATCGCTTCCGAGAAATTCAGGTGGGAAATCGTGACGGGCAACTACGTTCCACTCGGTCAATAGTGTAAAGTTGCCACGCATTCGTGTGAATCATTCTGTACGGAGGCATTATGCTGCACGATGGTCGATCTGTGCGCGTCGCTGTAGTTGGCGGCTCGCGTACCCCGTTTTGTCGCTCACACTCAGTCTACCGGGACTGTTCGAACCAGGACCTGATGACCGCCGCTCTGCAGGGCCTGGTCACGAGGTTCGACCTGCGTGGGCAAACGATGGGCGACGTCGCCCTGGGGGCTGTTATCAAACACTCCCGGGACTGGAATCTCGCGCGCGAGAGCGTGATTGATTCCGGCCTGTCGCTGCGCACGCCCGGCGTCGATCTGCAACGCGCTTGCGGTACCAGCGTCGAAACTGCAGTCCTGATCGCGAACAAGATCGCGCTCGGCCAGATCGACTGTGGCATCGCGGGTGGCACCGACACTGTCAGTGACGCCCCCATCGTTTTCCGCGACGAATTCAGGCGCATCCTGCTCGACGTTCATGCCGCACGCTCGGCGGCGCAGCGCATCATGCCCTGGTTCCGCCTGCGGCCGAAGCACTTCAAGCCCGACTTTCCGGGCGTCCTCGAACCACGGACCGGCCTGTCGATGGGCGAAAGCATGGAGGAAACCGCGAAGGAGTGGGATGTCCAACGTGAGCACCAGGACCAACTCGCGCTCGCAAGCCACGTTAAAGCCGCAGCCGCCTTCGATGCCGGATGGTACGACGATCTCGTCGTGCCATTCATGGACGCCGAGGAAGATAACAACATTCGCCGGGACACGACGTTCGAGAAATTACAGATGTTGAAGCCGGTCTTCGACAAGACTGCCGACGGCACGCTGACAGCCGGCAATAGTACGCCGTTGACGGACGGCGCCGCGGCAATATTGCTAAGCAACGAGGACTGGGCCCGCAAGAAGAACCTCCCGATTCTCGCGTATCTCACGTTCGCAAAGGTCGCGGCCGTCAACTTCATCGATGACGAAGGCTTGCTCATGGCGCCGGCGTACGCCGTCTCCGATATGTTGAAACAGGCGGACCTTCGTTTGCAGGACTTCGATTTCTACGAGCTCCACGAGGCATTCGCGGCGCAGGCAATTGCGACGTTGAAGGCCTGGCAATCCGAGAAGTTCTGCCGCGAGAAGCTCGGCCGCAACGAGCCAATGGGACCCATCGACCTGTCCAGGATGAACGTCAAGGGCGGTAGTGTAGCGATCGGCCATCCTTTCGCGGCAACCGGCGCGCGCATCATTGCGACGATGGCCAAGCAGCTGGGCGAAAAGGGGTCAGGCCGCGGCCTGATTTCCGTTTGCACCGCCGGCGGCATGGGCGTTACCGCGATCATGGAAGCCGCGGGCGAGTAGCAAGCCCACGTAATCAGGGGGGAGCAAATGGCCGGGTTCAGTGCCTTTCTGGCCGAACTCAACGGCATACTCTGGCACGAGTATGTGCTGTACGCGATCGTCGGCACCGGCCTCCTGTTCACGGTATGGAGCGGCTTCTGCCAGTACCGCGCGCTGACGCATGGCCCGAAGGTCATCAGCGGTATCTACGACGACCCGAACGATCCCGGAGCCATCAATCACTTCCAGGCCCTGTCCGCCGCATTGTCAGCGACGGTGGGCCTTGGCAACATCGGCGGCGTCGCGCTGGCGATCGCCCTGGGTGGTCCGGGCGCCGTGTTCTGGATGTGGGTCATCGGCTTCCTCGGCATGGCGATAAAGCTGACCGAGGTAACGATGTCGATGCTGTATCGCAATACCGACGACCCTGATAATCCGCACGGCGGCCCCATGTGGGTGGCCGCGCGAGCACTGGAGAAAAAGAACCTCGGCGGGCTCGGCCGTGCAATCGGTATCGTCTTCTGCGTAATGCTGCTGATATCGACCTCGACCGGCGGCAACATGTTCCAGGCCTGGAACGTCGGCGAACTTACCGAAGAGTATTTCGCCATTCCGAGCTGGATCACCGGCATTGTGCTGGCGATTACAGTGGGCGCCGTCATCATCGGTGGCATCAAGCGTATCGGCAAGGTAACCGCAACGCTGGTGCCTTTCATGTGTGCGCTTTACCTGCTTGCAGGTTCCTACGTACTGGCGATCAACGCGTCGGACATTCCTGCCATGTTCGTGCTCATCTTCATATCCGCTTTCGTTCCCACCGAAGCAGCAGGCGCGTTCGTTGGTGGCACCGCCGCAGCGGCGTTCGTATTCGGGATGAAGCGCGCCATATTTTCGAACGAGGCCGGACAGGGCTCGTCACCTATCGCGCATTCTGCGGCAAAAACCGACGAGCCCGCTCGCGAGGGCATTGTCGCCGGGCTCGAACCATTCATCGATACGATCGTCGTCTGCACATTCACGGCGCTCATCATACTGACCACCGGCATCTGGAATCGCGGTCCGGACGTCGCGTTCAGCGAGCCGCCCTCAATCGCCCGCTCAGAAGCCGGCTGGCAATTTGCGCCAACTCCCGTTGTCGGCGACGACTGGCGGGAGGGTGACAAGGTTATCCTCGTCGTTGCCGCACACGGGCGCGACGATGGTTTCGACCGCTACAAGCTGGAAGGAAATCTGACCCGCAACGAGGATGGTTTCTTCGTGTCGTGGAGTTCATTCGCCAGCGATGTCAAACCGCGCATTGTGGGCGACGGTTTTTACCGCACCTACATCGGCGCCACGCTAACCGCCAAAGCGTTCGACAGTGTGACTCCGGGCCTCGGCAAATGGCTGGTTTCGATTGCCGCCTGGCTGTTCGCAATATCGACGATGATCTCATGGGCGTACTACGGCGAGCAGGGTGTCATTTTTCTTGCCGGTGACGGTGCGGTCTTCGGGTTCAAGGTCTTCTACTGCCTGCTCATCGTCGTCGCGACGCTCGGCTTCATCCAGAGCGACACCGACCTCGACAATGTCACGGGCGTGGGCACCGGTGTACTGGTCATCGCCAATATTCCAATCTGCTGGATTTTCGGTTACCAGGCGATGCGCGCGTACAAGGATTACGTCGGCCGCCTCAAGGCCGGCCTCATAGGGCCTGACCATCCGCCGCCATCACTCGACGACCTGCTGTCGGGCAGAGATGTAGAGAAATAATCTGTGGGAGCGCGCCCCAGCGCGCGATGAAGCTTTGATCGCGCGCTGGGGCGCGCTCCTACTGTTCTTCTTCCTGCTTACCGCGCTGTATCGAGTTCAGCGCTTTATCAATACGCTCCTTGGCCTGCTTGGTCACACCGCCTCGCTGGTATTCGTCCACGACGAACGACTCGAACTTGTCGACAAGCTCATCCATATTGGCAACACCGAAGGAGTACTCCTGCTTCACTTCAGCCGGCGCATGCTCATAGGCTTTGAACAGGTTTATCCAGATCTCACTTTGCTTGCCAACGCCGATCAACTGGTAGAACTGCGGCCCGGGACGATCCTTTGTACCTTTTACAAGGCTGATGATGCCGGCAATCAGCGATGCCGGCACCAGCACGAGGTCACGGAGGCCGTCGACAAGCAGTTTGACCTGCAGTACGGCCAGATCGCGTAACAGTGTCCAGCGATCAGGATGATCGCTGTGTTCGGGGAGATTGGAATCCATCGTGGCGTTACCTGCGTAAAAGTCAATCAAGACAAGCGATTATAGCGACCCTATCGGTGGCAAGGGGGCAACCTTTCCAGTAGTGTTACGGCCAGCACGCACCGGTCCCAGGTTTATGCCGACGTTTCAAGCTTCGCCGCCGTATGAACATGGCAGTCCCGAGTCACTCGGGGTGCTGCTCATCAATCTCGGCACTCCAGAGGAACCGACGGCGCCTGCCGTGCGTCGCTTCCTGCGGGAGTTCCTGTCGGACCCGCGAGTCGTCGAGATACCGCGAGCCATCTGGTTGCCGATACTTTACGGCTTCATCCTGCCCTTCCGGCCGTCGCGTTCCGCGCAGGCGTATCAGAAGATCTGGACTGAAGACGGCTCGCCGTTGTTGCTCATTTCCGAGGACATCACGCGATCGTTACAGGAAAAGCTGACACAGCGATTCGCCGGCCCGGTGCATGCGGCGCTTGGCATGTCCTACGGCAACCCGTCGATTCCAGCCGCGCTGGATAAGCTGCATGAGCAAGGCGCACGGCGCATTGTGGTTCTGCCGCTGTATCCACAGTACTCCGCGACGACGACGGCTTCAGTATTCAACGCCACGACGGCAGTGCTCGGGGCTCGCCGCTGGGTCCCTGAACTGCGCTTCATCAATGACTATCACGACGCCCCCGGGTACGTCGCTGCACTGGCCGCGAGCGTGACCGATTACTGGGAACAGAACGGCCGCGGCGACAGGTTATTGCTGTCGTTTCACGGCGTCCCCAGGCACACGCTCGAGGCCGGAGACCCGTATCACTGCCAGTGCCTCAAGACTGCGCGCTTGCTCGTGGCATCGCTGGAGCTTGAGGACGACGACTGGCAGATTGCGTTCCAGTCGCGCCTCGGCCGCGGCGAGTGGCTGCAACCCTACGCCGACGCGACCATCGCGGACCTCGGCCGCAAGGGGCTCGCCCGCCTCGACGTGCTTTGCCCGGGGTTTGCCGCCGACTGCCTGGAGACCCTCGAGGAAACCGCGATGCAGAATCGTGACATCTTCCGCACGTCGGGCGGTGGCGACCTGCATTACATCCCTGCTCTGAATGCCCGCGACGATCACATCGCATTCCTGGCGAGGCTGGTCGAGAAACATGCGGGTGGCTGGCCCGAGTCCTCGCCGGACTGGAGCGAAAGTGAGGCAGCGCGCCAGCGCGACCGTTCCAGGGAACGCGCGCTGGCGGCCGGGGCGGAACGATGAGCGGAATCGGTCGTTTCCTGGAAATCAGCGTGCGTTGCGACGACGTCCCGGAATCCCTGCATTTTTACAAGACGCTTGGGTTTTCGGAACTCGAGACCGCCGACATATGGCCCCACAAATACGCGGTCGTCAGTGACGGTGTTCTCTGCATTGGCCTGCACGATCGCGACTTCGAGTCGCCCGCGATCACGTTTGTGCAACCCGATCTTGCGCGGCACGCCCGATCGATGGCAGACCACGGTTTCGATTTCAGTTTCATGCAGCTTGACGAGGACAGCTTTAACGAAATCGGCGTGAAGGATCGCGACGGCCACCTGATCACGATGCTGGAAGCGCGCACTTTCCACGGCGACGACGAGGATGACAATGACTCCCTGTGCGGTACCTGGTTCGAACTGACGCTGCCGGTGCGTGATGCGATGCGCTCCGCGCAATTTTGGGGCCCGGTTGCGGGCGCAATCATCACCATGCGCGAGGAACCGACGACGCACCTGCGATTCGATGCCGGCGGCGTTGCGCTGGGACTCTCGGAGAGTATTGCGCTCGAACAACCGTCACTGTGCTTCAAGTGTCACGACAAGTCCGCACTTGGCGATTTGATTAAAGCGCAAGGATTGGAGGCCGGGAAATTCCCGGGTTTCGAGGGCGCCTTCAAGGTGCTGACCGCCCCCGAGGGCACGCAGCTTTATGTATTCAAGGAAGACTTTCTTGGCGAAGCAATCGAGGTCGACGAGGATGTCGACCCGAGCGAAGCAGAAGGGAAATTCAACTGACGAGAGAGCATGTAGATATGGATAGCCTCGAAATCAACGCCCCGAATGACCTGCCAATGAAGCACTCCGGAATCGGAATTGCCTCGTTCGCCCTGTCTATCGGAATCCTGATCGTGACGTTCATCCTCGTCGTAGTTGCAGGCGTCATGGAAGCATCGACGCCGGGCGGAATCAACGAGGAGTCACCCGCAGCAATCATGCTGGGGCTCGCAATCATTGGGATGGTCGTGCTCAACGTGGTTGCCTTCGGGCTCGGCATCGGCTCGATGTTTCAAAAAGACCGCAAGAAACTGTTCGGCGTACTCGGCATGACGTTTTCAGCTCTCACCATCGTCGGCATCATCTCCTTGATTCTGTTCGGCATGAGCATCGACGGCTGATGCCGGCCGCGCTAAAGGTTGCGTAGCAAGCCGAGCGCCTGGCTGAGATAGCCGGCGCCGAACAGATTGAGATGATTCAGCACGTGATAGAGCTGGTATAGCTTCAACCGGCGCTCATGCCCGGACGCCATCGGCCAGGCCCGTTCGTACGCGCGATAAAACTCACGCCCGAACCCTCCAAACAACATCGTCATCGCGATGTCGGACTCACGGTCGCCATAGTAGACCGCCGGATCGAATATGACGGGCACACCATCCGCGACACCCCAATTGCCACACCACAGATCTCCGTGACAAAGCGACGCTTGCGGCTCGTATTTGTCGAACAGCTCCGGCAATCGTCGCGCTAATTCGTCGCCCAGCGATTGCAGCTCTCCCTCGTAGCCGTTTCGTGCGGCAAGCTCGAGCTGAAAACGCAGCCGATGCTCTCGAAAAAACGCTACCCAATCATCGGCCCGGGGATTCTGTTGTGGTGTCGGTCCAATCGTGTTGTCGCGATGCCACCCGTGCTGCTCAGCCGTATGCCGATGCAGCGCCGCGAGCTGTTCACCAAACAGCGATTCCGTCGCGGGAGTTGCTCGCTCGAAGGACAGGCGTTCGATCGCGATGAAGGCCTCGCCATCCTCTACGCCATAGTCGAGGACGTCAGGCACACGAATCGCGTCAGCCACCTTGAGCTCACGGAGGCCTTCGGCCTCGGCTTCGAACATGTCGATGGCGCTTGCCGGCCCGGTCTTGACGAAAGCGCGACGCTCGACCAGCATCTCAGAAGCGGCTGAGGTCGGACACTCGTTCGGCCTGGCGCCTGAGCGCCGTGCCGATATTTGCTTCGTCGAACAGCGCGTTGATTGCGCCGAGATCCGGCATCGAGCGCCGCAGCTTCGATTCGGGATCTTCAATGGGAGCGTCGCAGGCAATGCCGGTCAGTTTACGGGCGAGTATTGCGGCATCTTTGTGAGTCTCCAGCTTGGCGCCTAGCGTCTTCGCGCCCCTGACTTCAACCTCGTGCACCTTATCGAGATTGTCATAGATGTCGTCAAGACTGCCGAAGTGACTGAGCAGCGCGCCGGCTGTCTTCTTGCCGACACCGGGCACGCCGGGAATGTTATCGACGCTGTCGCCGGCGAGCGCGAGAAAATCTGCAATCTGTTCGGGCCAGACGCCGAAGACTTCGGGAACCTTGTCGTATCCGATCTTGCCCTTGCCAGCGAAGTCCCAGAAAACATCGTCACGTGTCAGTAGCTGCGCAAGGTCCTTGTCACGAGTAACGATCGTAGACGGACGACCGTTACGACGACCGTGTTCGACGAGCGTGCCGATGAGATCATCCGCTTCGTATCGTGGATCCGCACAGTTCATGAGGCCGAGCGCTTCGGAATATCGGCGGCACTGCGAGAACTGCCGCTTGAGATCGGCGGGTGCCGGCTCGCGATTCGCCTTGTACTCGGGATAGATCGTCGTCCGAAACGACGTTGTCAGGCTCTCATCAAAAGCAACTGCAACGTGCTCGGGATTGACCTGCTCGATGAAGTCCCCGAGAAACCGACAGAACCCATACAACGCGTTGATCGGATTCCCATCCCCATCCACCATATCGTCGGGCATCGAATAATAAGCCCGAAATACATAGACACTCGCATCGATCAGATATTGCATGGCAAGAGTATAGCGCCAACCTCTTGGCATCGGGTGCGCGGGGTAGCGGGTCATTTATCTCCCTCATGGCTCGCTGCGCTGCGCTTTACTTCGATCGACAAACGCCCCGCTACCCCGCGCACCCGATTCGCACGACGTTGTTACCCCGCAATCGGTTAGGGCACTCAGTACCAGGGCGGGGGTTTGGGATGTTTTTTGCGCGAAGTAAAGCGGACCGAAGGGAGCCATGAGCGCAAAAAAGCATGCCAAAGCCCCGCCCGGACAGCTCATGCGTGTATTTCAGAGCAGGATCAACCGTGGAAATGGGTGTCTATGACTTCCTCGCCTGAGAAGAGGTGGTCTGTCAGGCGCGCATGCAGCGGGCTCGAGCGCGGGATGTGCGCAAGCAAATATTGCATTTGGTCGGCGAGGACGCGCCGCCCCTTGAGGTAGATGTACTCGGCGTAGGTCGGTGTGAACGGCACGGCGACCAACTGCATCGATGCCTGTTCCGGCGTGCGACCACCTTTGTAATTGTTGCAGCGGCGACAGGCCGTCGCAACATTGTTCCAGGTATCGCCTCCTCCCCGCGAGATCGGCGTGATGTGATCCCGGGTAAGGTCGCGCGTCGGGTAGCGCATCGCGCAGTAGAGACACAAGTTAGCGTCGCGCTTGAACAGCGTGCGGTTGTTGAGAGGCGGGACGTACTTGTCACGATTGCGTGACAGGCTGCGGCTGGTACCGTGCGTTGCAATGATCGAATTGACATCGACCTTGCTGCGCTGCCCGTCAATGGAACTGTAGCCACCGAACACCGTGTAAAGGAGTGTGCCGCAGTCATACGCTACCTGCTCGGCGTGGTAAAGACGTACCGCCTCGCGATAGTCAATCCACTCGAGCGGCATTCCGGCAACGTCGGTTCTGAGAACCTGTTGCGATATATCGGACGCGACTCCGGCCAGCATATGCACACCTCGGGTGCTGATTGCGGCTGCATTCATTATCACAGCTCGCACAACGCTAGTTTGCCGAACGTGTCTCAAAAATCAACAGACAATCCGTGTCTGTTGATCAATATTCGAGGTTTTCGTAACCGTTTTGTTGCGATTCCTCAGAGCGACTTGAAAACTTCGTCGAGACTGTCCTTCGCATCGCCGAAGAGCATCCGCGTATTCTCCTTGAAGAACAGCGGGTTCTGCACACCAGCGTATCCGGTTGCCATACTGCGTTTCAGCACGATCGTCGTCTTGCCTTTCCAGACTTCGAGCACCGGCATGCCGGCGATCGGGCTATCAGGCTCTTCCTGTGCTGAAGGATTTACGATGTCGTTTGCGCCGATGATCACCGAAACGTCAACCTTGGGAAAATCGTCGTTGACCTCGTCCATCTCGAAGACGATGTCGTAAGGAACTTTCGCCTCCGCAAGCAGCACGTTCATGTGCCCGGGCATACGACCCGCGACGGGGTGGATGCCGAAACGCACATTGATCTTTTTGTCACGCAGTGTGTTGGTGATCTCGTGCACGATATGCTGCGCCTGCGCGACGGCCATTCCGTAACCCGGAATGATCATCACTTCCTTTGCATCGGCGAGCAGCAGGGCCGCTTCCTGGGCGTCTATTGGTATGACCTCACCGTCCTGATCACCGCTAGCGGCAGCCACACCGCCGCCGGTACCAAAGCCGCCAGCGATGACGGCCAGGAACTTGCGATTCATTGCGCGGCACATGATGTAACTCAGAATTGCACCACTTGAGCCGACGAGGGCGCCCGTGACGATGAGCAGATCGTTGCTGAGCATGAATCCCGTGGCGGCCGCCGCCCACCCCGAGTAGCTGTTCAGCATCGACACTACCACCGGCATGTCGGCGCCACCGATCGCCATCACCATGTGAATACCGAACAACAGCGCTATCACCGTCATGATGATCAGCGGGTTCATGCCGCCACCCGCCGCAGACTGCACGACGAACTCATAGCCAAACCAAATCGCGCCGATGAGGAGAATGAGATTCAGCCAGTGCCGGGCGGGTAGCAGCATCGGGCTGCCACCAATACGTCCCGACAGTTTGCCGAAGGCGATTACCGAACCCGAGAACGTCACCGCACCGATGAGAACCCCGAGGTACGTCTCGATGTCGTGGATGGTCTGCTCTACGGCCACGTCGAATTGCACCGTGTGATCCATGAAGTTGGCGTAGCCTACGGCCACGGCAGCGACACCGACGAGGCTGTGCAGGATCGCGACAAGCTCCGGCATCTGCGTCATCTGCACGCGCTTGGCGGCCAGGAGGCCGATGCTGCCACCGATGAGCAACGCCACCAGCAATATGGTGTAGTGCTCGGTGACGACACCGAAGATGGTCGCAAGCAGGGCGATAACCATACCCGTGATGCCATACCAGTTACCGCGTCTCGCGGACTCCTGGTTGGAAAGGCCGCCGAGGGCCAGGATAAAGAGTACGGTCGCCGCGATGTACGACACAGTGACAATTCCTTGAGTCATCGTCTCGACCTCACTTACGGAACATTTCGAGCATGCGTCGCGTGACGGCAAAGCCGCCGGCGATGTTGATACTCGTGATCAGGATGGTAGCGGCCGCGATCCACATGATGACGGGATTCGCGGAACTGATTTGCAGTAGCGCGCCGATAACGATGATGCTGGATATGGCGTTGGTCACACTCATGAGTGGTGTGTGCAGCGCCGACGTTACATTCCAGATCACCATGTAGCCTACGAAGCAGGCGAGCACGAATACCGTGAAGTGCGCCATAAAAGATGGCGGCGCGACAGCGCCCAGTCCTAGCAGCGCCAGGCCGCCCACGACTGCCGTGATAATCGGTCCTGCGACGGAAGGTTTCTTCGGCTCAACGATCGGTGCCGGCGCGGGCTCTGCCTTCACTGGTCCGGCCGATATCGTCGGCGGTGGCGGCGGCCATAGTGTCTCGCCACCGGTGCAGACTGTGGCTCCACGCACGACTTCATCTTCGAGGTCGAGCGTAAGGTTGCCATCCTTCTCCGGCGTCATGTCGGTCAGGAGGTGCCGCAGGTTGGTCGCGTAGAGTTGGCTCGCCGTCGTCGCCAGGCGGCTCGGCAGATCGGTATAGCCGATGATCGAAACGCCGTTGCGTTTCGCAACTTCGCCCGGCTCGGTGAGCTCGCAGTTGCCGCCCTGTTCCGCTGCCAGGTCGACAATGACACTGCCGTCCTTCATCGAGGCGACCATCTCGGCCGTAATCAGCTTCGGCGCCGGTTTGCCCGGGATGAGCGCCGTCGTGATGATGATGTCGACGTCCTTCGCCTGTTCTGCAAAGAGCGCCATTTCGGCCTTGATGAACTCATCGCTCATGACCTTGGCGTAGCCGCCTTCACCGGAGCCATCTTCGTCCTCGAAATCGAGCATGAGGAATTCGGCGTCCATGCTCTCGACCTGTTCCTTCACTTCGGGACGCGTGTCGAACGCCCTGACGATCGCGCCCATGCTCTTCGCGGCACCAATCGCCGCGAGGCCGGCGACACCGGCGCCGATAACCATGATCTTCGCCGGCGGAACCTTGCCGGCGGCTGTGATCTGTCCCGTGAAAAAACGTCCAAAGTGCTGCGCAGCTTCGACCACGGCACGATAGCCCGCGATGTTCGCCATCGAGCTCAGGCCATCCATTTTCTGCGCACGGGAAATTCTCGGCACGCTGTCCATTGCGAGGACTGTCGCGCCGCTTGCCGTCAGTTGCCGCAGCAATTCGGGGTTCTGGCCCGGGAACAGGAAGCTCACAAAGGTCTGCGAAGACTTCAGGCCCTTCGCCTCATCACCCTCGGGGGCGCGGACCTTGAGGATAATGTCGGAGTCCGACCAGACACTGGCGGTATCCACAATCTCGCATCCGGCCGCTTCATACGCTTCGTTCGAATAGCTCGCGAGCGCGCCTGCGTCACTCTCCACCGCCACGCTGTAGCCGAGCTTTTGCAGTAGCTCTGCCACGTCCGGTGTGGTGGCCACGCGGCACTCACCCTCAAAGGTTTCTCTGGGTACACCAATTCTCATACTAGGGTCTCCGATCGTCTGCCGGAACAGGAAGGGGGCGTACTCTACCAAGATTGGCTGCCGCCGCACAGATTCAGGGGGGCTCGGAAAACCACTAGTCGGGGACAAGGAAAAGGGCGCCCATTGGGCGCCCCGATTTGCGGTGACAATGTGCCTGGTCAGTCGCGGCGGTCGGTGCTGCGCGGGCGGTCGTGCTTCACGCGATCGCGCATGCGCTGCCGCTGCTCCGGCGTCATGTGGCGATAGCGGTCACGCAGCTGCTGTCGCTGCTCCGGGGTCATATTCTGATAGCGATCACGCAGGCGCTGCTGCTCCTCCGGCGAGAGATCCCGGTAGCGATCGAAGTTCTCGCGAATCCGGCGCCGCTCGTCGGGCGGCATATTGCGGAAATCCTCGTAGCGCTCGCGGATATGCCGGCGCCGGTCGTCCGGTAGCTCGCGCCAGCGCATGAAGCGCATCTGCGCCTTCTCGCGCTGCCCCGGCGTCATCCCGGACCAGCGGTCCGCGCCCCGCGACAGGCGCTGCTGGCGCTCTGCCGGCATCGAATCCCAGCTGTCCGCAAAGTGATTGAGCACCTGCTGTTGCTCGGCGCTCAGGCTGTTCCAGGCCACGCCCCGTTCATCGGCTGTCGCCGAAGACGACAATATCAATGCGGCAACAATCACCGTCAAATACCTAGTCGTCAGACATCTGGCCATCAAATATTTAGCGTTCATCGTCTTTCTCCGTCGATTCTTCACCTTGCGGTGCGGGATCGGTCCGCTCGTCGGTTTCGAGGCTGATCTGGCGATCAATCATTACCCACTCCTCGTCCGACTCTTCCCATTGCCCCAGGTACTCCAGAAATTCCATGTCAGGTTCCTCGACGTCTGCGGCAAACACCAGGCTGCCTGCGCCGGCCAACAACCAGAACAACGCTGTGCGCAGTGTGCGCCTAGCCAACATTGCCATTCGTTTCCAGATCCGATGAGTCGATCCAGCCATAGAACTCGAGGTCCTCGAGCATTTCCAGGCTGTCTTCACCGATCAAAATCTCGAAATCGGTAGCCGAGTCCGTCGGCGGCAACGGACCCTCCGTCGCAACGCCCTGCCATACGACGACCGCAACTACGGCAGCGGCCGCGACGCCAGTCGCCGGCATCCAGCGAGCCCACTGACCAATCGGCCTCGTGCGCTCGATCTCGGCCAGCGCCTCCTGTCGGCTGCGGTTCAGTCGCGACAGCGTCGCGGCGTCGAGCCGCTCGACACTGTCATCGAACAGCTCTTTCGCCTGCCGGGCGAGTTCCTCGTCGTGATTCGGCTTCTTCATTGCCAGTGTTCTCCCAACGCGTCCCGGAGCGTATGCACGGCCCGGGAATAATGTGTTTTGACGCTGCCCTGACTACAGCCCATTGCAACGGCGGTTCCCGCGACGTCCAGGCCCTCGAAAGTGCGCAACATGAAGGCTTCGCGTTGCCGTGTGGGCAACCGGCCTACCGCGGACTCGAGCTCCTGCATCGCCTCGCCGGTCTGCGCCAGTTCATCCGGGCTTCGTCCGGCCGGGTCCGGCGCCATCGCGACCGGGTCGTAGTCGTTGTCTTCCTGCGCGCCGCGGCCGAACCAGACCATGACGCGATTGCGGACCATCTGCCGCCGGTACCAGTCACGAATGCCATTTTGCAGGATGCGGTAGAAAAGCGGCGTCCACTCGTCTTCCGGTTGCTCGGCATAATTTCTGGCCAGCTTGATCATCGCATCCTGCACCAGGTCGAGCGCGTCATCACGATCGCGTACCGCGATTTCGGCAAAGCGCAACGCACGCCGTTCCACCCCGGCCAGAAACTGGTTGAGTTGCCGTTCGCGTTGCAGCGTCATCGCCCCTTTCGGTTGCTCGCGGCTGCACGATACCGCAAAAACACCGGCGCGAGCGCTCAATTGCCGCCGCCTCTCTTCATGCGCACATCCAGATCCATCCGCGGTTTCCTCTTGACTCCCTCATGAGGTCATCTAACGTGTCACTCCTGTTTTAACGCCCGGCCGGGCTCGCGGTTGACAGGACCTTGCACTGTTTTGCGCTCCGCGTTATGTCAAAAAGAGGCCGGGCTTGAGATCTTAGTCTCTGTATTTATTGGAATTTCGTGGGCAACGCGCCAGTCCTCAAAGTCGCCGTCAACGTGCCGCTGTCGCGGCCCTTCGACTATCTGCCGCCGGCGGGCGTGCCTTGCCCGGAACCGGGCTCGCGCGTGCTCGTGCCATTCGGCCGGCGACGCCAGGTCGGTCTCGTGCTGGCGCACGCCGACAGCAGCGATCTTCCTGCGGCGAAGATCCGTCGCGCGGTCGAGAGCATCGACGACCTGCCATTGCTCGGCGCAGCGGAGCGCTGGCTGATTTCGTTCACGAGCGACTATTACCACCACCCGGTCGGCGAGGTTGCGGCTGCCGCAATACCCACGCTGCTCCGCCAGGGCCGGCCGCTGAATCCGGTGCTGCAGTGCATTGCGATTACCGATTCCGGTTCGCAACACGATATCGAGACCCTTGCGAAAAAGGCGCCACGGCAGGCCGAACTCCTCGAAACGCTTCTCGATGCGGGCGGCAACGGTATCGATGTCGACACATTGAACGAGCTGATGCCCACATGGCGTCGTGCCTGCAAGGCGCTTGCCGGGAAAGGTCTCGTCACCCAGTTCGAGGCACGTGCCGACGGACCTGAGGCGCCCGATCAGATAGTGGGCTCGCCCGGTCCGATGCTGAACGAGGACCAGGAACGCGCTCTTGCGAGCGTTCGGTGTGCGGACGGTTTCAGCGCCAGCGTGCTCGATGGTGTTACGGGCAGCGGTAAGACAGAAGTCTATCTGCACCTGATCGGCGACGCGCTCGACCGCGGCGAACAGGTACTGGTGCTGGTGCCGGAGATCGGCCTTACGCCGCAGCTCGTCTCACGATTCAGACACAGACTCGGCATCGAGCCGGCTTTGCTGCATTCCGGTCTCACGGACATCGAACGCCTGAACGCCTGGCGCCATGCTCGCAGCGGCGGCGCGAAACTGGTTGTCGGCACGCGCTCCGCGGTCTTCACTCCGTTGCCAGACGCCGGGTTGATCATCGTCGACGAAGAACACGACCATTCCTTCAAACAGCACGAAGGCCTTCGTTACTCGGCGCGCGACCTCGCGATCGCGCGTGCGAAGCATCTCGACATCCCGATCGTACTCGGCTCGGCGACGCCCACGCTCGAGATGCTGCAACACTGCGAAGCGGGCAACTATGCACACCTTGTACTGCCACGCCGCGCGGGCAGCGCTGCGCCGCCAGTGATTCGCCTCGTCGATCTCGGACGCGCGGCGTCGACCGACGGGCTCAGTGAGCCGCTAGCGACCGCAATCAAAGAACACCTTGGGTCGGGAGGCCAGGCACTGCTCTATCTAAACCGGCGCGGCTTCGCACCAACGCTCATCTGCACCGCTTGCGGCCATGTCGCGGAGTGCACTCGTTGCGACTCCCGCATGACCGTGCATGCGAACGACCGCCGCTTGCGTTGCCACCATTGCGGTGCGTCGCGAGCGCTCGACGAAACCTGCGGCGAGTGTGGTGAGGTGGTGCGTCCGCTCGGCGAGGGTACGCAACGACTCGAAGACGTGCTCCGGCGACGGTTTTCGCAGGCGAACATCACGCGCATCGATAGCGACAGCACACAACGCAAGGGCGCCATGGATGAAGCCTTGCGGCGCGCCACGCTCGGCGAGGCCGATATCCTCGTCGGTACCCAAATGCTGTCGAAAGGCCATCATTTTCCGAAGTTGACACTCGTCGGCGTGGTCAACGCGGACCAGGGCCTGTTCGGCACGGATTTCCGGAGCGATGAGCGTCTCGCGCAGTCGATCGTGCAGGTTGCCGGGCGCGCGGGGCGCGAGAGCCGCGTGGGCGAAGTGCTTATCCAGACCGCATTTCCGGCCCATCCTTTCTGGCAACGATTGATCGAGGGTGGTTATCCCGGCGTTGCCGGCCACGCGCTCGAAGAACGCCGCGCGACACACTGGCCACCATTCTCGCGACTCGCGTTGCTTCGCTCCGCCGCACATCGTCGCGGTGACGCACACGCCTTTCTCGATGTCGCTGCAGCCCGTATCGCCGCAACCGGCTCCGCGCATATTCGTGTGCTGGGACCCGTCGACGCGCCGATGGCGCGGCGTGCCGGCCGCTACCGTGCACAATTGTTGTTGCAGAGTACTGACCGCCGGGCCCTGCACGAGATGCTCGCAAGCCTGCGACCGGCTCTTGAGGGCGAGCCCGTCGCGAGGAAAGTCCGTTGGTCGATCGATGTCGATCCCATCGAGTTGTTCTAGAGTCGAGCGTAGTGGCACATAACCGGGTAGAATCGCCGGCTCTCCAAGCATCGCGCTGCACGCAGCGCCGCCAATTCACCCCTGCACACCCATGAAATCCGCCGTCGCCCGATTCCTCTCAGAAGCCCTGGACGCGTTACCCGATCTCGGCGACGTCATCGGCGCCCTTGAGATCGAAAGCACGGTCGAGCGCACTCGCGACGCGACGCACGGGGATTTTGCCTCGAACCTGGCAATGCGGCTTGCGAAACCGGCGCGACGCAGTCCGCGTGATCTCGCCGCAGCCATCGTCGAGAAGCTGCCGGACACGGACCAGATCGAAAAAGTTGAGGTTGCCGGGCCCGGCTTCATCAATTTCTACCTGAGCGCGGCGGCGTTTCACGCCGAGCTTGAAACCATCCTGGAAAAGACGGATGAGTACGGCCGGCATGCGCCGAGGTCATCGCCGCGCGTGCTGCTTGAATTCGTTTCCGCGAATCCCACGGGCCCGTTGCACGTCGGTCACGGCCGTCATGCCTCCTATGGCGCGACTGTCGGCAATCTTCTCGAGGCAGTTGGCTATCCGGTCCATCGCGAGTACTACGTCAATGACGCCGGACGGCAGATGGACATACTCGGAGTGAGCGTGTGGCTGCGCGGGCTTGAACAGGCCGGGGCGGCGATGTCGTTTCCGAGCGCCGGATATCGTGGTGAGTACATCCGCGATCTTGCGGCCGCAATCGACGCGGAGGCCATGGACAGCGTGGACACGAGCACGCTTTGGGACGGCATTCCTGAGGACGCTCCGGACGGCGACAAGGAAGCGCACATCGAAGCACTGATCGCCCGTGCGAAAGAGTTGCTCGGCGACGACGGCTTCGACCGGATACGCCAGCAGGCGCTCGACTCCATTCGTGAGGATATCGAGGACGATCTCGCGGAGTTCGGCGTCACGTTCGACCGCTGGTATTCGGAACAAAGCCTCTCGAAGAGCAGCCGGATCGACGACGCGCTCGCTGTGCTCGAGGAACGCGGCATGCTCTACAAGAAGGATGGCGCGACCTGGTTCCGGGCGACGGATTTCGGTGATGAAAAAGACCGTGTCGTGGTTCGCGAGAACGGTGCGAAGACCTACTTCGCATCGGATATTGCCTATCACTTCGACAAGCGCGAGCGCGGCTTCGATCACCTTATCGACATCCTCGGCGCAGATCATCACGGCTATGTCACGCGCGTAAAGGCCGGGCTCGACGCCATGGGTTACAAAGCCGAAGACCTGGAGGTGGAGCTCGTCCAGTTCGTCGCGCTATACCGCGGCGGCAAGAAAGTGCAGATGTCGACACGCAGCGGCGAATTCGACACGCTGCGCCAGTTGCGCGCCGACGTCAGCAATGATGCCGCGCGATTCTTTTATGTGTCGCGGTCAAACGACCAGCATCTAGACTTCGACCTCGACGTTGCGAAGTCGCAGTCGAACGACAATCCCGTGTATTACATTCAGTACGCGCACGCGAGAATCGCAAGCGTGTTCAGGCAACTTGCTGAAAAGAATCTCGCCTGGGATGAGAGTAACGGCCGCCGCCATCTTGCCCTGCTCAAAGAGCCGCAGGAGAGGGCGTTGATGACGGCGCTGAGCCGCTACCCGGAAGTCATCGACCTGGCCGCTGGCAATCTCGCACCACAGCACTTGGTTCACTACTTGCGCGATCTGGCAAACGACTTCCATACTTATTACAACGCACACGTGTTTATTGTTGGTGACGATGCGCTCCGGGACGCGCGACTGGCTCTGTGCGAGGCCACGCGGCATGTCATCGCGAACGGCCTGACGGTTATCGGCGTATCCGCGCCCGATTCGATGTAATGGCAAAGAAACGCAGCAAACGACGCAAGAAGACGACCAAACAACAGGACTATCCAGGGTGGGTCTGGATGCTGTTCGGCCTCGCGATCGGCCTTTCTGTCGCGTTCGCGATCTTCGTCAGGGACCGCCAACCCGCGGAGCTCACGGCGAGAACCCCGGAACCCGCAAACCTGGAAAGTGCCCTCGATGACAACGGCGAAGCTACCGAACCGGTAAGCGAAGAGACGCCGAAAGAAAACCGCTTCACCTTCTACAACGTGTTGCCCAATTTCGAGGTCGTGATTCCCGAGCAGGAACCGGATGTTACCGCTGACATCGAGCCGCAGGCCGTCATCGAGCCCGGCGTCTACGTCCTGCAGGCGGGATCGTTCAGCCGCTTCGAGGACGCGGACCGGCGCCGCGCCGAACTTGCGCTGCAGGGCATCGAGTCGAACATCCAGCGCGTAACCATCGATGACCGCACTTACCACCGCGTTCGCATCGGGCCGACCGACGATCTCGAGGAGCTGAATATGCTGCGCAGCAGGCTGCGCGCGGCAAAGATCGACGTGCTTCGCATCCGTCTCGGTGAATAGACGCGGTCACAGCGCGCTCGGTTTCACGCTGCTGTTCCTCGCAGCCTGTTCGACGACGGTCGTAGCCCCACCGCCGGTCGAAGAACCGGCCGTCAAGGAAGTCGCCGCACCAGTCATCGAAGAACCCGTACCGACACTGCTCCGCATTGCGGCCGTCGGTGACATGATGATCGGCACCGACTACCCGGAAAACCACCTTCCGGATGACGACGGCATCGGCTTCCTTGCGGGCGTAGCACCATGGTTCTGGTCCGCGGATATTGCGTTTGGCAATCTCGAAGGCGTACTCGTCGACGGTGGCGAGCCCGGCAAGAAGTGCAGCAATCCGCAAGCCTGCTACCTGTTTCGATCACCGACCCGTTACGCCTGGCACTATCGAGCGGCCGGCTTCGATGTACTGAGCCTTGCCAATAATCACGCCCGGGACTTCGGCGAGGACGGCCGAACGGAAACCATGCAGGCCCTCGATCACGCGGGCATTCTTCATTCCGGACGCGAGGGTGACTTCGCGAGCACTACGGTGAACGGCCTGCGCGTGGCCTTGCTCGCATTCGCGGTAACGAAGAATTCCAACATGCTGCTCGACTATGAACTCTCGGAGCAAACGGTCGGGGAGTACGCAGCATCGCACGACGTGGTAGTCGTCTCGTTTCACGGCGGCGCGGAGGGCCAGGACGTCACTCACCTGCCGTTCGCCGACGAGGAGTACTACGGTGAACCGCGTGGTGACGTGGTGCGCTTCGCGCGCATGGTTGTCGACGCGGGCGCGGACCTCGTGATCGGTCACGGACCTCACGTTGTACGCGCGATGGAACTCTATAACGACCGGCTGATCGCCTACAGTCTTGGCAACTTCGCAACCTATTACGGCATCAGCGTTGCGGGCATCAAGGGCATCGCGCCAATCCTGATTGCGACCCTCGACAGCAACGGCCGGTTTCTCGAAGGTGAAATTGTCTCAACCGTGCAGCTTCGCCCGGCGGGCCCCTCGATCGATCCTCAAGACCGCGCGCTGAACATGATTCGCGGATTGAGTCAGGAAGACTTCGACAACCCGGGCCTGACCTTCCACCCCGACGGCCGCATCACTCCTACCCCACCATAAAATCAGTCGAACGGGCGTTGATGGCGGGCTGCGGTGATGAGTGCCTGATCGCCGCTAACGCTTGCGGAATTCCCCTCGCTCAACCTCGCTCGGCGTCCTGCCTCGCTCGCCTCGGAGAATCCTCGCTCCGCTGTCCCTGCTCGCTCGGATTCTACGACGCTCGTGGAACACCCCAACCAACGCGGCGTTCGCGATGCCGCATCGCCGGACCTGACGACGGGGCCCGATACGCGGTAGGCGGGCTATCGGACAGGCCGGCGGGGTGTTCTTCGACGGAAGTAAAGCGCAGCGCAGCGAGCCATGACGGAGAGGAATACCCCGTTGGCCTGTGCAAGTTAAATCCGTGCGTCGTGGTTCAGTCGTCGGTCGAGATAGATTTGAAGTCGACGCCGAGTGAGCGCAGCTTGCGATAGAGATGCGTTCGCTCCATGCCGACGCGTTTTGCCAGTTGCCCGACCTTGCCGTCACACAGTACAAGCTGCTGTTGCAGGTAAGCGCGTTCGAATTGTTCACGCGCTTCGCGTAACGGCAATGCCAGCAAGTCCTGTTTGACGAGCGGTTCGTCGATCGATGCCACGCTCGAGATTTCAGATTCCACTTCTTCGAGGGAAATGTCATCGTCGGACTCCGCCATGAGCAATCGCCGCACCAGGTTCTTGAGCTCACGCACGTTATCGGGCCACGGATAATTGCGCAGCCTGTTCTGCGCCGCCACACTGAACCGGCGGAAAGAGAGGCCTTCGGAATCGACGAGCTTGTCGACGTAATACGTCAGCAACTCGGGGACGTCCTCCGCGTACTCGCGCAGGGGTGGCACACGCAAGCTCAGAATATTGAGGTGCGCGATGAGGTCGCGCCGTAGCTCGCCAGACTGGACCTTCGCCTCATACCCCGAGTGAATGGTTGCAAGAACGCGTGCGTCGAGTCGCACCGGCGTATTGGAGCCGACGCGGGTGAAGCTGCCTTCCTCGAGCACGCCCAGCAATATTTTCTGACCCGCTGCGTTGAGATCCGCAAGTTCGTCGATGATCAGCGTGCCGCGACTCCCCTTTTCGAACGCGCCCATGTGGACCTCACCGGCTTGTTCGCTGCCGAGGAGCTTTTCATCCACGTTGCCATCCGTCAGCGCCGCCGCCGTAACGCTGATCAGGGGCTCCTCGGAGCGGCTGCTCAAAGCGTGCATACAGCGCGCGAATGCTCCGCGGCCGGTCCCGGGCTCGCCACTCAACAACACTGCAGAATCATGCCGCGCGTACTGTTGCACCTTCTCCCGCAATGCTTGCATCAATGCGCTGCGACCGACTGGCGCCAGCAACGAGGGCAACATGCCGCGGCCGGACAACCCTTGCTTGCCGGCAGATTCCAACGCACCTTCGACCGTCCGCAACAGCTTGGCTAGCGATAACGGCTTCTCGACGAAGTCGTGCGCGCCGAGCCGGGTCGCCTCCACGGCCGTATCGACAGTGCCGTGTCCGGACATGATCACGACCGGACAACCAATATCGCCGTTGTCCGACCATTCACGCAATAAGGTGATACCGTCCGTGTCGGGCATCCAGATGTCGAGCAGTATGAGGTCGAACTTATCCTCGCCACGCGCGGACCGCGCTTCTTCCGCGTTCGCCGCGACGGTAACGCCGTAGCCTTCCTCGGATAGAATTTCCTGGATCAATGCACGGATGTCAGCTTCGTCATCGACTACGAGCACCTGAGAATTACTCATGCTCTTTCTCTCCTCTTCTCGGACCGGCCCGTTCCCTTCGCGATCATTGCTTCGCGAGCCGTTTCATTGATCGGCAGCCGGATACTGATGACTGCTCCACCATCGTTGTGATTCTTGGCGACAATCGTTCCAACGTGTTCTTCGACAAGTTTTTTTACAATCGCAAGCCCAAGCCCGGTTCCCTTCGGCTTGGTCGTGACGTAAGGATCGAATACCTGGCTGATCGAGCCGGTATCAAAGCCGGGCCCGTTATCCTCGACCTTGATCTGCACAAACTCGATGCCACCGAATTCCGCCGCGCTCGCGTGCACGTCGATACGCGGATTTGGCGTGTTTTCCAAAGCCTCGGTCGCGTTTCGAATCAGGTTGTGCAAGATTTGACGCACGCGACCAGCGTCGGCTTCAAACTCCGGCATTGACGGGTCGGATGTAACGACAACTTCCACGCCGGTATCCTGCGACCGGTACAACTCGACAACCTCGTGCACGAGTTTGTCAAGATCGAAGCGGTCAATGTCGATGTCCGGTGCGCGCGCATAGTCGCTGAACGCGTTGACCATCTCTTTCATCGCCGCGACTTGCTGCACGATCGTGTGCGTCGCACGATCAAGAATCTGCGCTTCATCTTCTGACATCTCGTCGAGGTACCTGCGCCGCAGGCGCTCCGCGGACAACTGTATCGGCGTCAGCGGATTTTTGATTTCATGAGCGAGGCGACGCGCAACCTCGCCCCAGGCCGCATCGCGCTGTGCCTGCAGCAAGGCCGTGATGTCATCGAACACGACGACATAACCTGCAGCATGATCTTCATCGCCGGGCAGCGTCGTGCAGGCACAGGTCAGGACGCGACGCCCGACTTCGCCTCGCAACACAATCTGCTCGCGCCACTCGGTCTCGCCGGCAGACAGGTGCACTCGTGCGACATCGACGAACTGTTCCAGGAGCGGTTCGTTCTTCGAAACATCAGGCAGATACTCGCCGACGCGATTTTCGAGGTCCACGTTGAGAATTGCACCGGATGCCTGGTTTGCCGTGCGGATGCGAAGATCGGCATCGAGCGCTACGACACCCGTCGACAATCGCGCGAGAATCACCTCGAGATTGGTGCGTTCGGCCTCGACCAGCGCCTGGCTCAGGCTCGCCTCGCGTCGCGCTGCCGCGAGGCGTTGCGTCATGTCGTTGAAGGAGTTGATCAGGAAGCCGATTTCGTCACGTGTCGGCGACGGCAGCCGCGTATCGAAATCACCGGCCGCGACAGCCCGCGTACCAGCGACAAGATCCTGGATCGGTGCAACGAGCCGCCGAGACACTACGAGCGCCCCGTAGATCGAAGCCAGCAACGACAGCAGGAGTACAACTGTCAGCGTCAGCGTGAATGTGACTTTCAGGCCCTCGCGCAAAAGCTCCAGGCGCGCGTAGCCCGCCTTTGAGGCTTCGACGCTCGACGCCATTCGACTCAGCCGCTCCGTAACAGGGAAGAAGGCCTGGATGACGCCGACAGATTCGGCCCGTCCGCGAACCGTGAACAGGACCGCAGTACGAATCTCGTAACTGCCGTCTTCGGCGTCTTCGATCCTGGCGTGATAGGGCTGCTCCCGCGTCAGCATCTGCAGCTCGTCGATTGGTGGCCGCGGCATCTCGGCGGACGCCCTGTTCGAACTCGTCGCCAGGATCTGTGCATTGTCGCCAAACAGCGTAGCTTCGCTGGCACCGGCCTCCCGGCGCAACATACTGAGCTCGAAGACGAGCCGCTGTTCGCCGACGATCCCTAGCCGGCGCGCCATTTGCTGCGTTGCCTGGAGATTTTCGCGCCTCTGAATGTCGAGCACGGCACGCACGAGCTCGATCGCATTTTCGAGCCCTTCCTCGATCTCGACGTCGAACCACGAGTCGATGCCCCGATTGATGTACTGCACCGCGAAGTAGAAAACGACAATCAAAGGCAACACGGCGAGTCCGACGAACATGCCAACCATGCGCGCCTTGAGCCGTGCCCCGGGGACGTTCTCACGGTATTCGCGCAAAAGGCGAATCAGGTTACCGATCAGCAGCACGAAGAGTACGACCGCGCCAGCGATGTTCACGCCGATGAGCACATTGTGCAGGCGATCGAATTCGGCCGAGTTCTGCGCCGTTACACTGAGCAGGAACAACGCGACGAGCGACAGCAGCACGCCGCTTGCGGCGAGCAAGCCATACAGTGCGCGCTTCAGCGTTCGAGCAACCATTCGTTCCACTCGCTTTTCAGTTGCCACTCGTCCCGCCAGAAGAACAGCAACCGCAGCGGTGCGGAATACTGTTCGGTCGCAAGCAGGGCACGCAGTCGAGCCCGGTACGCGCGATCGGCAATGAGCAGGGATTCATCGATGACCGGCAGGCCCTGGATCCTGCCGAGGTTATTTAGCGCCGAATACAGAGTTGCGAACGAGTCCTGATCGCCGCTATTGAGGTTGCGCACGATGTAGCGCTGGCTCAGCGGCCGGTACTCGAGTTCGAAGCGAACGGCGAGTTCAGCATCGATCGAATCGACGTAAAAACGCCGCACCCGGATGACCTGCATCTGCAGCTCGATCGTCAGGGGCACGCCGCTGTTCAGAGCATTGAGGGCCTCACTCGATAGCACCAGCTGCAGACGCGCATCGAGCATATGCACGCCACCGGTCAAGCGGGTCGTCGCGGAACGAACCTCGAAATATCCCTCGCGCTCGACCGGGTCCTGTGCCGAAACGCCGCCCACGAGCAGAAGCGCAGCTATGGCAACCATGCTGCGGCAAATGTGCCGGCCCACGCCCTGGACTGTCGCTCTGGACATTTTTCTTCAGAAGACCCTCTCGAGGCAGGCGAAATAAAAACCATCCATGCCGGCCGTACCTGGCAACAGTTGGTACCCGCATGCCTTGCGGTGCATTACATCGCGGATGTTGTTATTTTGCAACACATCATTCTCCCGAGCGTCCTCGGTGGCGTCAAGAAACGCCTGCACTACACGGTCGTTTTCTGCCGCGAGTACCGAACAGGTCACGTACAACAAGCGCCCACCCGGCGCCAGCAGACCCCAGAGGCTGTCGAGCAATGCCCTTTGCGTGGCGCCCAGACGCACCACATCCTGCTCGCGCCGCAACAACTTGATGTCCGGGTGCCTGCGAATGACGCCACTCGCCGAGCACGGCGCGTCGAGCAGAATGGCGTCAAACGCGTTGCCATCCCACCAGCTCTCTGGCGTT
>Ga0255052_10000661_pt1 | contig 27501 bp, 21 predicted proteins | sample JV7_2_21_MG_FD_188632 | JGI IMG/M metagenome (GOLD analysis project Ga0255052, IMG submission 188632) | Seawater microbial communities from Jervis Inlet, British Columbia, Canada - JV7_2_21 | ecosystem: Environmental > Aquatic > Marine > Inlet | place: Canada: British Columbia | collected...
TCCCACGTGCTGTGGCTGATCGTTCTCGAAGCGCTCGTCGTCATTGCGGTTGCCGCCAGCCAACGCGGGCTATCAGTGAGCCAATCGTTATTGCGTGCCCTGCTCGGCCAGCGCGTCAACGTCATGATCCTGGAAAAGGCGCTGACCCTGCAGCTTGCGAACTTCGAAGACTCGGAGTTTTACGATAAGTTGACGCAAGCTCGGCGCGAAGCCTCAAGCCGCCCGCTCAGTCTTGTGAACCGAACGTTTGGCTTGGTGCAAAACGCAATTTCCCTCACCAGTTACGCCGTGTTGTTGTACGCGTTCTCTCCGTGGGCGGTTGTGATCCTGATCGGCGCCGGCTTGCCCTCGTTTTTTGCCGAGGCCAAGTTCTCCGGTGATGCGTTTCGGTTGTTTCGTTGGCGCTCGCCGGAAACACGGATGCAAATGTATCTGGAAACCGTCATCGCTCGCGAGGACGGCGTCAAAGAAGTCAAGTTGTTCGGACTCGGTCCACGACTCCTGCAACGCTATCGCGACATCTTCAAAAAACTGTTCGTGGAAGACCGTCGCCTCACCCTGCGCCGTGATGGCTGGGGCTTCGTGCTCGGGCTGTTATCAACGAGTGCGTTTTACGGCGCCTATGCGTGGATCGTCATAACGACGATCAATGGCGACATTTCGCTGGGTGCGATGACGATGTACCTGGTGCTGTTCCGGCAAGGACAAACCGCGGTTAGCGCGAGCTTGTCGGCCATCAGCGGCATGTACGAAGACAACCTGTATCTTTCCAACTTATACGACTATCTGGGACAAGCCGTACCGACGCGCCACGGTGAGGCGAAGCACGGACCGGAACCCGAGTGCGGCATCGAATTCCAGAATGTGTCATTTGCGTATCCGGGTTCCGCCGGCAAGGTACTCACTGATGTGAGTTTTCAGATACATCCGGGCGAGAGCCTGGCATTGGTTGGTGAGAATGGATCCGGTAAGACAACATTGATCAAACTACTCACGCGCTTGTACGATCCGACCGCAGGCAACATCCTGCTCGATGGACTGGACCTGCAAGACTGGGACGTCGATGCATTGCGACAACGCATTGGCGTTATTTTCCAGGACTTCGGTCGTTACCAGTTCTCGGTCGGCGAAAACATCGGTGCCGGCGATGTCCGCCACATCGATGACGCCGTTCGTTGGGCGACAGCCGCCGAGACTGGCATGGCCGCCCCGTTCATTGAGGACATGCCCGAGGGCTACGACACGCAACTCGGTCGTTGGTTTAAGGGGGGTCGGGAGTTGTCAGGAGGGCAATGGCAAAAGATTGCGCTCTCACGAGCTTTCATGCGTAGCGATGCGGATATATTGGTACTCGACGAGCCAACCGCAGCGATGGATGCAGCATCAGAGGCCGCTATATTCGACCACTTTCAATCACAAAGCCACACCAAGATGACGATCCTGATCTCGCATCGGTTCTCAACGGTACGCGCAGCAGACCGAATCATTGTCATCCACGACGGCGAAATCCTGGAACAGGGCGATCACGAGAGTTTGCTTGCCGAGAACGGGCAGTACGCGAGTTTGTTTAGGCTGCAGGCAAAGGGGTATCAGTAACGGACGTTTTTTGCCCGTGGCGGCAAATCCAAGGTACTTTAGTAAGTCAATGATTCGGATCGGTAGCAACGACACACCAATGACCACTGAAAATAAACGCTTGATAGATCTTCGCAGTGACACAGTGACTCGGCCCACGGAAGCCATGCTCTCTGCAATGATGTCGGCCAAGGTCGGCGATGACGTTTATGGTGAAGATGAAGCAGTCAACTCCTTGCAGACGAACGCAGCCGAGATGTTTGGTATGGAATCGGCGTTATTCTGTCCCAGCGGCACGATGACCAACCAAATCGGCATGCGGATCCATGTACAACCTGGCGACGAAATCGTTTGTCATGAGCTGTCTCACGTTTATCTTTATGAAGGTGGCGGAATCGCGTCCAACTCTGGATGCTCGGTTCGCCTGATGCGCGGAGAAAATGGGAAGTTCACTGCCGAACAGTTAGCAGAGAATATTAACCGCGGTGACGACTCTCATTTGCCGATGACTCGCCTTGTTGTAATCGAAAACACGACCAATGTTGGTGGTGGTAGCTGTTGGGATATTGCCGACATCGAACGTATTCGAAAGGTCTGCGATCTGAACGGTCTCCAACTCCATCTGGACGGAGCGCGATTGTTTAACGCACTTGTGGCCAGAGATGAGTCTCCCAAGCGCTTCGGCGAACTATTCGACACTATCTCAATTTGCTTGTCGAAGGGCCTCGGCGCACCGGTCGGGTCACTGCTACTTGGCCAAAAAGAACAGATCGCCAAAGCGCACCGATTTCGAAAGTCGATGGGAGGTGGTATGCGCCAAGCCGGGTACTTGGCGGCGGCCGGTACACACGCTCTCGACAATCACGTTGAGCGCCTCCGCGACGATCACGACAAAGCTCGAATACTCGGCGATGAATTGAGTGGGTTGAGTTACGTACACGAGGTTCTACCCGTTGAAACCAATATCGTTATCTTCGATCTCGACGACAGATGCGATAGTGATCACTTCCTGGATTACTTAGCTCAGCAAGGCGTACTTGCGTTGAGTCTCAACGAAAAAACAATCCGCTTTGTGTTTCATCTGGATATCACTGATGCGCAATTCGACAAAGTTCTGCAGGAGATTAGAAGTTTCGACTATGCTGAGATGAAGTAAGGCGGATGAGTTCCATCACTGCACAAGCACGAGTACTTACCCGGTAGACACCCCGACACATGGCCAAGAAAAAAAATCAACCTGTCGAAGTCCGAATCGAGATCGATGGGCTCAACGTTAGCGCCGTGCCGAACAAGCACAGCGCCGAATTCGAGCGCTTGCTCGAGCAACGGGGTGCCGAATCCTTCGTTTTTATCCCGTTGGCGAGACTGGGTAAAAAAGGACGGCGACTGTTCGGCAACCCGGCCGCCACGGCCCGCAAGAAGGCAAAGTTACCGGCGCTCGATTGGTACGACGGCGAACTGCGAAGCCTCGATGACGACCATGCGGTACCTGGCGTTCTTGCATTCGATATTCGACGGCGCACCGCTCGCGAGATTGCCGAGGCGGTGGGCGTGAATCAATTCATATGGGGTACATCCGGTGCGCCGGTCGAAACGCATGACGTCAAGATATTCGAGGACGACACCGGCCGTTCCTGGAAGTCATCGCGGGCCCGCGCAATTGTCGGGCTGTCGGATATGGCGGTCTCGGCGCGACATATTGCGGCCCTACCGACGGCGGTCGAGGAGTCGCAGACGACAATGGAGAAGTTCTGGCGGCTGGTGGCCATCGTCCTTGGTGCCGCGATCGCTGCTGGCGCGGTGAAAGCCGTCCTTTTTGCGCTGCTGAGCTCGGATGGATCGACGTCATGGCTGGCGTCGATCATAAACGTCCTGTTTTATCCGTTCGTAATCCCGGCGGTTTTCGTGGGCGTCTACCTGCGAGTGCTGATGCAAAGAGGTGAGAAGCAGGCACGCGATTTTACGGCCGCGGAAATAGAGGAAAACTGGATCAAGGTGGCGCCCCACCTGCTCGCCCTGTGGGCCCTGTGCTGGATGGCTGTTGTGCTGCTCACCTGGCTGCAGTCCGTTCCCAGTACCGATCTTGGCCTTCTCGGGCGCACCAGCGGCGTGACGACGTCGTTTATCATCTGCGTCTGGATGTTGCTGCCCATCGCCCATTCTCAAGACGTCGAGACGCTATTCAAGTCTGCGTTCGAATCGGGGATCGCTGCGGCGGTGTCTATAGTCACGATCAAGCTGTCGCTGTACCTGACTAACCTGGTCACTGACGCGGTGTTTGGTGTCCTCACGAATCTGTTGCCGTTCGAGATTCCCGAACGACTACAGCAGCTCATTAGCTCGGTCATCAATTTCGGCGCAGAGGTGTTTTTTGTGGCTGTGTTGCTGGGTTACGCCTGGTCACGAACGCGGCAGCAGTTTATGCGGTTGTGAGATCGCTCGGGGTCTCGCTAGCGGGTACTGACAAATTAACTTTCCAGCTCAGGCGTCGTTAAGTTGTCAGTACCCTTCGCCGGAAACGCTCTTTCGGAGTGAGTGCCGATCCAGTACCAGTGAGGGCAGAGAGTAGCGCCTCGATTTCGGTGCGCGCGCCCTTTCAATAATCATCGACGCCGTCTGCATCGCGGCACCCAGGCGGTCGCGCACGGCAATGCCACCCCGGTAGTTGGCCGCCAGATACAGGCCGGGCTGTGTGACCAGCAACTGTTGCAGGCGCTGCATGCGCCTGCAGTAATCGCCGTGATATAGCGGCATGGCACGACGGTGGCGATCGATGCGCACCATTTCGGGATCCGAGCGAATCCCGAGCAGCGGCCGTAACGCCTTGATCGCCGCATCCAGCAGGCGCGCGTCGCTCCAGGCGGTAGTGCCTGGGTAGAGAGCTCCGCCGACGAAATTGCTCAACAAGGCCCGACCCGCTGGCGCGCGCCGGTCGAACAACGAGCTCATCCACATCGAACCGATCAACGGCGTGCCGCCTAGTCCCTGCGCAAGAAAGCCATTGCCATCCAGCGGATGCTCGATCGCGCCACGGTCGTATCCGGTGTGCACGACATTCAGTGACGCGTACTCGATTCCATCCAGTAGTGTCGAAAGTTCGGCGCTCTGCTCACGCAGCAGGTTCGCCGCTGTGTAGGCCGGCGTACTCAATACGAGTTGCGCGGCATGCACAACGCGCTCGCCCGTAGTCGTGCGTGCCGCAACGCGCCAGCCATCGCGGCTGCGCGACAAAGCGGTAACCGTGTGCTCGCCTCGAAAGCAGACACCCTCAGCGTTCGCGAGCCTTTGTGCCAGTGTTTCCATGCCGCCCTGAAATGAAAACGCTTCAGTGGCCGTGGCCGTCTTGCGTCGCAGCACCCGGTGTACGAATGCACCCATCGCGATACTGCCGTATTGCTGTTCCAGCGCAACGAGTCTCGGCAGGACCGACTTCGCATTCGCGAGCTCCGGATCGGACGCCAAAATGCCGGCGACATAAGGACCCATGGCTTTGTCGAGCACTTCGGGGCCCAGCCTGCGCCTTACGAACTCGCCAACGGTTTCATCGCGGTGCCCGCCCTTCGCGATGAAGGGCTCCAACAGCATGCGCAGCTTGGCACGTGTACTCCACACATCCGACAAAACCAGTGCGCCCATTTTCATGGGTATTTCCTTGAGTTTGGAACCACTAACGACGTAGCGATGATCGACTTCAGCGCGCGACTGTTTCGCGTTGTTCAGACCTGCATCTGCCAAAAAACGGTTAACGTCGGGTCGGAAGTTCAGCAGCATGGCCGCGCCCTTTTCGGTGACGTAGCCATTCTGGCAATGGCTCTGTATCTTGCCACCAGGCCGGGACTCGCGCTCCCACACCTCGACGCGCATGCCGTTGCGGGCGAGTCGTTGCGCAACCGCCAGCCCGGATATGCCACCGCCTACGACCAACGCTTCGGTGTCGTTCATGCTCCCGGCCTGCGTGGCGGGCCACCGCCGAAGCGACGCGCCGTCAACGTATCCAGGTGATCGGTGGTCACCACGTCGGCACCCAGTTCAGCGACGAATGCCTCGGCGCGCCTGCGTATCATTCGCTGCAGAAATCCCGGCACCCTCGAGAGTCGGGTTTCGGCCTGTTCGGACCAGCGAATGCCGGCGGCGACATCCGTCAACGGTTCGATGACCGCCCCACCCTCCGGCACATACCCGCAAAACGGATCGGCGTCCATGAGGTCGCCTCCAGCTGCAACGGGTCGTGCGCGGCAGCCGCTACAGAGTTTGCGGTATTCGCAGGCACCGCAGGCGCCCGCGAGCTTGGGGTCCCTGAGACGCTGGAAATCGACCGCATCCCGCCAGATGTCCGCGAATGCTGCTTGCCGAATGTCGCCAAGCTCCGTCTCGATGTACGGACAGGCTGTCACCGCGCCCTCCGGCGTGACGCGGCAATAGTGTGTGCCGGCAATGCAACCGTCACCGTCGTTGCCGCTGATCCGATTCAGCAATGCGTCCGGGTGCCGTTGCAACGCGATGCGCTTGAAATGTGGAGCGCAGCGTGGGCGAATAATAAGCTCCGGATACGCCTTCTGCGCATCGATGAGCTCCGCGAGCACGCGTTCATAACGACTCACAGATAGGTCGGAAAAAGTGCTGCCGCGGCCAGTGCAAACGAGGAAGAAGACATTGAATACGCGCGCGCCACTCTCGCTGGCGAACTCGATCATTGTCGCGATTTCGTCGGCATTATCGTCGGTCACCGAGAAATGGATTTGAAAGGATAAGTCCTGGCGCCGACACTGCTCGATACCAGCCATGGATTTCGCCCACGATCCCGGTTTGCCCCGGAAGCGGTCGTGCTTCCCGGCATGCAGCGAATCGATGCTGATGCCAACACCCAGCAGCCCCGCGCGCTGCAGCGATGCTACACGCCGTTCGGTCAGCATCATGCCGTTGGTGCCGACAACCATTGCCAGTCCCAGGCGCGCGCCGTGCGCAATGATGTCCTCAAGATCGCGACGCAATAACGGTTCTCCACCCGTCAGCACCACCATTGTGCTGTCGTCGAATTTGGCGACGTCGGCCAGCAGGCTGCACACTTCGTCCGTCGTTAGTTCATCGCCGCTACGCCGCGACAATGCGCCGGCATCCAGATAACAATGTGCACAGGACAGATTACACCGGCGCGTCAGATTGATGGCGAGCAACCGGAGCTCGTTCACTACGACCCGCCTGCGCTCGGCTGCCGAACCCGGTTGCGGGGGTCATCGGGGTCAAGATGGAACACGCCGCGCTCCACCCACTGCTCCCGAACAGCGTCGACCGCCGCCTCGGTTACCCGGTCCATACAACCGCGTATCGCCCAGCCCTCGATTTCCTGCAGTAACATGCCGCGCACCAGTGCCGGTGCTGCCGCGATGCGCTCGCTGGCACCCTCGTCCCAGGGCAGCGTTTTCCTCGCGGTCTTCGAGCCTGCGGCAAAGGTTTGCAAAATTGTTTGTACAAATTCGGTGTCAATCCGTTGCAACCGTTTCTGGCGCGCGATACTTTCGGCTGCGCTCATCATCATCTCGCGACAGAAACCAGCAGGGACGGACTGCAGTTCGCGGCGCGCATTGTCCGACCATTCCGGCGTATCGTCAGCGGCCAAGGCATCGGGCGCAGCCACCGCAGACCCTGCGAACGGGCATTTGCCGGTGCTCCCGTTTGCGGCCAGTTTTTCCATCCCGTCCGTACCGAGCTGTTCCTCCATGGCGGCGCGCGCGGCGCCGAGGCCGGCCTCCACCGCATCGATATCGATTTCCTGCAAGCCGTTGGCCCGCGCGTATTCCTCGACACGTCGCTTCGACAGGTCACGCATGAAGCCCTCCGGCGCCCTCATCAAGCGAGCCAAAGCGGAAGCCTGCCAGTGCGGTGCACTGTTCCGGGAAGCGGCTTCGCGCACTACGCCCGCCGGTATTTCCTCGATAAACGTCGCGATATGTTGCGCGCCGACACGTTTTGCGCCTTCTCCGCGCGCCTTTTTTTCGGCACGCAGACGCACGTTGTCACGCAGGCTCGCATCCGCCACCGCGTCAAGCGCTTGCGTTGCAGTATCGTCCCACGGCATCGCGCTGTCGCCGAATGTCTCAACTATGTCGCGCATCATGTCTTCGGCACGGCTCGGCATGAGCTGCGCCGTCGCCTCGTCGACAAGCCGTTCGGTGACAACCGTGTGCCCCTGTTCCTGCGCGTAGCGCAGGATCGCCACCCTGGCCATGCCCTGCACGAAGTCGGGTGCCCGGGCAAGGCGCTGCTCCGCTTCGTGAGTCCACGATGTGTTTGAGGCCGCGAGCACGTCTATGCGCGGACGGTGCTCGCGCTGGCTCAGAAGCACCGAACATTCGACGTTGCGCAGCAGATTTTCGGCATTGCCGCCGATATCCAGGTCGCGATCCGCGTGCACGCCGAGCTTGCCGATAACCAGCAATGACGGATCGATCTTGCGCACGTAGCGTTCCACGGCATCGTGCGCCTTGCCGTCGAGCAGTTCAGTCAAAATTTCAACCTTGTGTTCGTCGGCAATGGACTGCGCCACTGCCAGGTGGCCGTCATAGATTTTTGCAAGACCGGAGTCGATGATCTCCTCGTGAAGTTTTTCCTGTTCCTGAAAACGAAACACCTTGCTCGCCTCTTCGGACAGCACGCCGGCAATGCGATTGAACGCCACATAGTGATAGTACGGGTCGAACGACGAGATAACGTGCAAGGGAACCTGCCACTCGCGTGCCAGGCCCATTGCCGTCAGCAGGCCGCCAAATGCCCGGGTCGAACCGTCGATCGCAACGACGATTGGGCCGCTGTCCAGATCACGGTGCGGGTCGCGGATCACCAGTGTGTCGATCTTGGCGCGCCGGACAACTCGGCCACAGACCGTGCCCAACCGACTACCATCGATCGCGCCCAGACCGAGCGCGCCGATCACCAACAAATCATGCGCGCCGCAGTTCGCTTCGTCGGCCAGCGCCCGATAATTCTTACCCTCCAGCGAGCAAGTCACGAACTGGGTTTCCTGTTCCTGGCAGGCACGCTGAGCCTGCTCGAGATACGAGTCGGTGATGATTGACAGGCCCCGCGTGATCAAGTCATCGTGCACATCGCGTTGCCGCTCCAGCTCAGATTCTTCACGATATTGTTCGGGCAGGCCGCCCTCCATTTGCCGAAAACGAAGATCATGCATTTTTGCGGCATATACATGGGCACCCGTAATGTGGGCGTCGTTTCTCATTGACGCCAGACGCAACGCCATGGATGTCCCATGGTTGGCATGATCGGATGAGTCCAGTGCGAGCAGGATCGCCCGGTAACCCTGCAAAGAATCGACCGTCGTTGCCCCGGGATCGGTTTCCAGTGATTGCATGGATACGGTCATTGCGATGCCTCCCGGTTGTGGCTGCTTACGAGGTGATTTGCGGGCCAGGAACTCCGCTGACGTCTTCGAGGAAATCGCGCATTTCCTTCAGATCCTGAAAATATTTTTCCTGCCCGTTCTGTACGTGGCGAATACGTCCACGCCAACTGACGTTTCCGTTCGGGCCGTATTCCAGCCAAATCCGGGCAACGAAGGAATCCGCGCAGTGTGGCGTACCTTTGTCCATCAGGTGACTCCGACAATTGACGATGCCGTAGTGATACACCGCAGCAGTAACAATCCAGTAACGCGTGGTGGCAGCCGCATGTCGCGTGGACCGCCGGGTGTTACTGGGGTGTTACCGCACCATGATACTAAACAGGCCTTGTAATCAGGAGGTGTCTCATGAACAGGATTCAATGGCGTGTTGTCGTGTCAGGCGGTTTGCTGCTGTTCGGCGCGACATCGGCGGGAGCGGCCTACACAGTCGTCGAGGGTGGCGTTACGGACGCCGGGTCAGTCACCGGTCGGGTGGTTTTCGATGGCACTCCGCCGGCGCCCGCGACACTGGTTGTCGACGAAGACGCGGAGGCCTGTGGTGGTAACCGGCCTGCCGAAGATCTCCTTGTTGGCGCGGACGGTGGCATCCAAAACGTCGTGCTCAGCATCGAAGGCGTTCAGGCGGGTAAGGACTGGGACTTCTCGGAAGAATTCGTTTATGACCAGAATCAATGCCGGTTCGTGCCGCATGTACTTCTGGTCAAACCACAGGTGTCCGGAGTGGTTAAGAACAGTGACACTGTCGGCCACAACTTCCACTCCATCAGCAAGGGTATTTTCAACACCAACAAAAAAATCAACGCGGCTGCGCAAATGGCGGTGCCGGGAAACAAGTTGCGCCGGCCCGGCGTCGTCAGAATTAAGTGCGACATTCATTCGTGGATGTCCGGCTGGTGGTACGTCGCGGCATCGCCCTACACGGTATTGACGGCTGCGGATGGCTCGTTCTCCTTCACTGGCGTTCCTGCCGGCACCTACACGGTCAAGATCTGGCACGAAACGCTCGGCAAATCTGAACAGACGGTGGTTGTGGAAGCCAATCAGGCAACGGAACTCAATGCCAGTCTGAGTCAGTAACGCGAGGACGCGACACGCGGCGGCCGCGTGATCGCGCCGCCAGGCGAGGAAACCGATGCAGCATCAGGACAATTCGGAACAGCTGCTGCAGCTCGCGGTGCATGCCTCGCCGTCCGGGATTCTCATCGTTGGTCGCGACGGGAAAATCGTGTTTGCGAACCGGGCGTTGGTCGACATGTTCGGCTACGTCACTGATGAGCTCATTGGCGAAGCCATAGAAATACTGGTGCCCAGCGCCGGTGTCGACGCACACCGGCGACACCGCGAAGCCTTCGCCATGAATCCGTATCCGCGCGTAATGGGACGCCAGGAACACTTCGACGCCGTGCGCAAGAATGGTGATGTGTTTCCCGTAGAAATTGGATTGCGGCCCGGCGAAGTGATTAACGAAAAGATGGTCGTGGCGACCGTTATCGATATTACGCAGCGAAAATCAACCGAAGACAGGCTGCGTCGACACGAGGAGCATCTCGAGGAACTTGTCGAGGAGCGTACTCGCGCACTGCACGCGGCGCAGGTTGAAAAGGAGCGGGTAACCGAGCGCCTGATTCAGACCGAGAAACTCGCCGCCATTGGCACGCTGGTGAGCGGTATCGGGCACGAGATCAATAATCCTCTGTATTTCATCCTGGGCACGGCCGAGGCGCTCACGAATGAAACCGACTCTGCCGCACGTCAGCGTTATAGCGACGAGATTATCGAGCATTGCCGTCGGATCGCGGCGACCGTGAGAAATCTTTCACAGTACGCGAGGCCCGGAGCAAGTCACAACATGGAGCTCATAGACCTCAGTGATGTGGTCGCTGCAGCACTCCAGACCGTAAAGCGCTCTCCGGGGGCTGACAGGGTTGACATAGAATGGACGGCCAAGCCCGCGGTCGCGATACGTGGCAAAGCCGAGGAGCTGCAGCAGGTACTGTTTAATATCATCCGCAATGGTATTCAGGCCTGCGGTGCAAACGGCGTTGTCCGGATCGAGACGCGGGAAGATGATGCAGAGGTAGCGGTTAGCATCAGCGATTCCGGCCCCGGCATCCCCGAGAGCCACCGCAAGCAGGTCTTCGATCCTTTTTTTACCACCAAAGGCCCGGATGATGGCGAAGGCCTTGGCCTGTATATCGTACAGCAGATCGTATTGAAGCACGGCGGAGACATCGACCTGGACAGCGATGGACACAGTGGCACAACTTTCACGGTCCGGTTTCCGGTTGCCGAAACAAACGAGGGATAATTATGCAGCATCACCTATTGATACTGGATGATGAGGAAGACATCCGTACCGTCATTCGCCGGCAACTGGAAGGTACACGGTTCGAGGTCCTCGAGGCAGCAGACGCGGAGCAGGCGATGGACATACTCCGCGACTACGCACTGACGGTCGAAGTGATCATCTGCGATGTCAGAATGCCAAAAGTCAGCGGCGTGGAAGCGGTCAGTTACTTCCGACAGTCGCACCCGACCAAACCGATCATTGTGTTGACCGGTTTTCCGGATATCGACCTCGCCGTTGACTTTATGAAGGCCGGCGTGGCCGATTTTCTCGTCAAGCCGGTGGAAAAGGAAAAACTGGTTGCCGCCGTCGAGAAGGCGGCGAGCACGCATAACCTGTTTGTCCCGACCGATGTTTAGCCCGATTCGCTACTGCAGGGACAAGCTCGATGGTTTCGACCGTTTCGTGATCGCCGGCGGCATCGTGAACCTTGTTGTCATCCTGGTACTGGTCGGCTACTGGCTGCTTCACTGACGCTCAACTTGACGCCGCTGCACCCGCACCAGCCAGAGACCGGCAAATAGCGTCAATATCGCCAGAGCAGGCGGCACGCCATAAACCCGACCTTTATCGAGGGCTGGTGGTAGCAACAGCCAATACCACGGCGTAAACGTGTGCCTCGCGCCCGTCTCGCCATTATTGCCGTCCCAGTTCGCAAATGACACGGGAATAAACTCGCCTTCGTCGAATCGAATATCCGCCGAGCCACCCGGATCACGCGATCGTTTCATGATGACCTGCCAGCGTCCGCGCTGCCACTCGCCAGTCGCGAAAACGCCACCATCCGCGGGGTTTTCTGCCCCGTTTCGGGGACTTGGTCGCACGTCCGGTCCACTGGCATCGAGCACCACAGTGCGCGCGGGCGACGGCGGCTCGACCGAGCCGGCACTCCAGTGCCAGATCGTCGTGTGATGCCGAGCATCGCCGTGCCGATACAACGGCTTTTCTACCGGCGCATTGGAATAGGCGCCGGACTGTGGCAATTGAATGGCTACGGCGTCGCTGAACATCGTGCGATCCGCGCCCGCCGGAAATCGACTGCTAACCGGACCACCGGGAATACTCTCGGTGCGGTCGTTCACGTCAAGCAAAAAGGCAATATCGGTGTCGTTGTAAAGCGCGCGCACCGTTATCGAATTGTTGAGCGGCGTGTACAGGCGCTCTGCCTTAATGAGGTTGGGTACCAGCATAAACGCGCTCGGCGACGCCCGCTTCCAGGCAAGGTCGTCACCACTTGTCGGTAATTCGCCGTCGACGCGCAGGGCCTCGATAACACGTCGCGCCCCCGGCACGGGCGTATCGACGCCCAGCGAATAAGCGAAGTTCGCCACGTGCCAGCGATCTGCCAACGCGATCGCATCCTCCTCGCCATCCTCCGCCGCACGATGGGCGGGCATCGGTGTCCCCGGTATGCCGACGGAAAGACGCGTGTAAATACTCCGAATAACGCTGTCGCGGCTGTCGGACACAGCGGCGCTGCGCCAGCTCCACGGCTTGGTAAGATCGCGAGGCCAGGTACGAAAACCCCAGTCGTCCTCAAGAAATTTGCCAGAGGTGATGTCGCCCCGTCCGTCGCTACCGTGGCATTTCCGACAATTCTCTTCGTACACAGCCGCGCCCGCTGCCACCGAGTCTTCCGAATAAGCAACTTGTCCCTCTGCCGGCTCCTCCTCGGTGATCACACGGTAGTCTGTTTTTGTGTAGCGGCCTTCGTCATCGAAGAGCTCCCAATCCGCGTCCTGCGGTGCCCAGACGGCAGCGATGTCGAAGGACTTGATCAGTGTCACGAGACCATCGATTTGCCGCTCGTCCAACAGCTCCGACCAGCCCGGCATGCTGGTTCCCGGCAGCCCGTTCGCAATCACATCGACGAGGTCCTGGTCTCTTGGCGGCAGGTCGCCGGGTGATGATTTAAACTTGAACATTCCCAGTGTCAAGTCACGCGGCCGTGGATACAGGTAGTCGGCCGCCGGTCCGTCGCCAGCACCCTCGTTACCGTGGCAGACCGCACAGCGGAATTCGTAGATCTCCCTGATGTCCATCTGTTCGCGCCCGGCAATGACCTGGTCTCGCATGCTGCTGACCGCCCGGGAGACGTCCTGGTCCCACATGCGCGGCAATTGCTCGACGTTGTCGTAGAGAAACGTTATGACATTCCAGACGTCGGCCTCGTCCAGCATCTCGTGCCACACCGGCATTGCCGACTTCCAGGGCATTCCGTCCAGTGGCAGGCCGGGCCCCCCCGTGGTGATGCGCCAGAACAGGTAGGATTCCTGTAACTGCGCGATCGTGCCAACGTCGCGAAAGTTGGTCGGCACCGGATCGAGGCCGGCGGCGAAGTGACCTGCGCCGCCGAGCAGGTCTCCGTGGCAATAGAAACAGTTGCGATAGTAGACGGCACTGCCGGCCTGGACGGCATTGCGATAGGTTTCCCATGCCTGATCCGGATCGTCGTCGAGCTGCGACAAGACCTCAATGCGCAGCGCGTTTTCGAGCGTCGCAAGGTCATAGGTCTTGCCGTAAACCCGTACTGATGACGGCGGCGCGGGGTGCACCTGGCGCATCTCCAGCGGAGTCTCCAGCGATGGCTTCACGACGCTGTACGTCAGGTAGCCAACCAGCAGTGGCACAGCCAGCAAGAAAAGCGCGCGCAAAGCAGCGCGATCATCATCACGCAACGTAGCAATTACGGGCGCCCGGAATTCTGCCCAGAGGCGATCGTTGCTCGAAAAGTACAGCAGGATGCCAATGACCGTGATGATCGTGTAGGTGATCATCAACGAACGTGGCAGGAAAGGAGGAAAAGCCCAGCTAAAAAGCAGCAGCGCGACGACCAGCAGTGCGACTGCCCGCCAGAATGCCGTGATTCGCTGCCTCATAACGTTTCGTCCGCCACAGTGAGAAAGGCCACGATCATCTCCAGCTCGCCGACCGTCATCGCTGGAAACTCCGGCATTATGACGATGAATCCGTCACCAATAACGGCCGCCGGATTGGCAATGCTCTCGCGAATTTCTGCCGCACTAAGGCGAGTAGCGATGTCATTCAAATCAGGACCCAGCGCCGCCTGGCTGTCGAGAACGGCATGACAAGCGGCGCATCCGAATTTCACAATCAGCTCTTCAGGGCCTTGCGGTGCAGCCGACGCGGTTACTTCCGCTACCGGCGCAACCGTTGCCGTCGCTACCGGCAGCGGCACCGAAACCGGTTCGCCATCCTTGTCCTGAAGGAAGGCAATGATTGCGTCGATTTCGAGGATCGATAATCCAAGCGGTGCCTTGTCCACAACCGGCATCGGCGATTCGGTATCGTTTGAGCCCTTGGTACCGAACCCTGCGACAACATAGGCACTTGGTTGCAACATGGATTCACGCAGATACTCTTCGGTGTTACCGGCACTGCCTTCGTAGTTCGGATCCGCAATTCGTTGCAGTGATATTTCGGTGACATTGAACTCCAGCATGTCCGGCGCGCGGCCCAGCGCGTTGTGGCACAAGGAGCATGTGCCTTTGCCGGAGTAAAGATCCTCGCCCATTGCGACGAACGACTCCATGGTTAACTCGTCGAGGTTAACGACGTGCTGCTCGGGGGCAGGCCCCTCCATTTGCGGCAACACATAGGCGACAGCGCCGAAGGCGACCACGAGCGCGACGCTGAAACCGAGTGTCTTCGCCAGCACGTTCACGTGACAGCGCCCGCGTGTTGTGACCTTGCATCCTCAGCCACCGGAAGCTGCCGTGTGCCGCTAAGGTTGGCTATCCAGAATATGAAGAGCAGAAAAGCGAGAAACAGCAGCGTCACCAGCGTCACCATGTTGCCCACCGTTTGCAGGGTCGGTATAAAATTGTCTGCAGATTTATCCGGCATGACCGTATAGACGTGCCAGTGTGTGCGTACCGACGAACGGACGTAGCCCATCAGCGCCATTAGCCACGTGAAGGCGATGGGCAACGCGAACAGCGCGTATTGAGATCGTTCGGCAACCCTGCCCCAGGAAACGTGCAGCGTCTTTGCGCCCCGGAACATCAGACTGTCGATCACAACTCCCGCCACTATGACGACAACCGTCGACATCACCTGGATGACGCTCGAACCCACCTTGTACACGGTGTTGGTGAAATAGCCGTAGTAAACGCCGGCGAAAATTATATTGACTATGGCGAAGATATAGATGCTCGCCATCAGCGCATTGCCCCAGTATTGCCACGACACCGTGATGACCTTATCGGCTCGCCGATACAACTGGAATGAGAGGAACGTACAAATCAGCATCAGGAATACGGCGATATTTTTGGCCGGCATGATCCCGAGCGGCCCGAGCACCGGATGATTGCCGCCGCCAAGTTTGACCGCTTCAGCGGTCGTGTAGATCACGTTGTGGGGTGTGACCCAGACCAGGAAACCGAGAATCAGGACCGTCGCAATGTACTTGATCGCCCAGCGGTAGCGATCGGCACCCTCCGAGCGAGCCATGCCGGTCCAGAGATAGTAGTTACCCGCCAGCAGAATGGTGCAAATCAGCACAGCCTGGATGACAAACAACCACGCGAGGATTCCCCCCATTGCGAGGATTCCCATCTGCTGCGAATAAGCGTAAATCTCAGCCATCAGCCAGTAGCCGGCAAACGGCAGTGGCAGGAATGCCAGAATCGAAATAAAATTCGAGCTGTATCCCATCCAGTCGTAGTGGGCTTTTTCCTCTGGCGTTTTTGCGCTGAGGAACTTAAATGCCGCATAGGCGCCGACAATCGCACCGCCGAACGCAACATTCGCAATGACACGATGCAGATTCAGTGGATTCCACAACGGTCCTTTCATGACTTCCCAGATGTTGCCGACGATCGCGCCGGTCTCGGGATCGACGCCGGATGGCGCCATCATGAATGTCGTCCAGGAGTTCGCGACAACCAACAGCGTCGTGCCGACGCCGTTGAGTAACAGTCCCAGTGTCAGGTGCAACCACTTGCGATTGCCATAGCGCAGCGCGTTCCACCCGTAGTAGTAGATATAGAGGAGCATGCTCTCGAGGAAAAACAGTCCGGCGTACACCAGTACCTGGGAGCCGAATGCCGTCATCAAATACGACATCAGGTGTGGGTACAGAAGGAACAGTGCCAACGCCAGCGTGCCGCCGAAAAGCGCCGTAATGGCATAGGCAGTCAGGCTCACTTTCATGAACTCGTGGGCCATGTCGTCGTAGCGATCGTCTCCGGTCCTGAAACCAATGATCTCAATGACGAGCACAAATATAGGCACCGCCAACACCAGCGCTCCAAAAAACAGATGCATTTGCGCAATGACCCAGACAATGCCGCGACTGCTTACGCCGATAGACGGGTAGTCCTCTCGTTGTGGTGTGGGCGCCGGCGATAGTGACGCCGCGGTCGTTCTGGCCACATCGTGCTCATCGGCCGAAACCCCGGTAACGGCGTCGTCACCCTCTGCCGCCGACACCTGCGTCGCTAATCCGCCGCACGCGAGCACAACGAACGCAATGAGCGTCGGCACTGTGGCGAGAAAACCGGCTGACTGGCGCGCCCGGCGGATGCGCCGTGGTGTGATGAACGCCATCATTGCGCCGGCGTCAGGTCCCAGTTGAGCGGCAGACCCTGCATACCCATCACCGCATGGTCAAGCAGGTAGAAAATCACCAGTCCGACAACGATCGCCAGCAGCCAGACGACCAGCCGGCTGGCCTTTTTCTCATTTGCAATCTCGGTCACGAAAAACTCTCAGCCGTGCTGCACGGCGACGCCGCCGGAGTAGATAACCAGCCACCAGAAAAAAACCAGGATCACGAGCAACGTGCCCGCAAAAAGCCAGGGGCCCCATTTCGTTTCTCCGGCAAGTCCCATGTCATCCAGCCCTCAGCCGTTGATCACCAAGCTGCGGTGGTAACACGTCCGAGTGACAAATCAGTAACAGGCGGCGGTGTCTTTGACGAGGCTCCGGTACAGACGCTGTGTTTGCGGCATCGGTTCCACCCCGAGTTCCCGGGCAAGAACCTGCTGGCAGGCAACGTATTGGGCCGCGGCCTGATCCGAATGACCCAGCCGTATCAGAAAGTCCATTAGCGTGGCATGAAAACTTTCGCGGCAGGGCTCCTCGACCAGCGCTCTGCGGCAAAGCCGTGCGGCCTCGGCGAACTCGCCGGCGCTGGCGTAGCACTGCACGATATCCGCCAACATCTCCAGATGCAGTTCACGCAGACGCTCCCGTTCTTCCGCGCACCAGTCGGCAAAAATATCTTCCTCGAGATAGTGGCCGCGATAAAGGCCGTCGGCCTGCTTGAAGCAACGCAAGGCGTCGTCGCTCTGCCGGAGAGACAGCAACTTCCGTCCTTCGGCGATGAGGTTCTCGAATATTTCTGCATCGACAAGAATCGCATCGCGCCGTAGTAAGTAGGCCTTACCTACCGTTGTTAGCGCATCTGGGGCCATCCCCAGTTCGCGAAGCTGCTGCCGCAAATAGGAAATCGTAACCTTGAGTCGATCCCAGCCGCGTCGCGCATCCGTCTGCGGCCAAAGGCATCCAAGTATTTTTTCGCGATGTACGGGCCGGCCGGCATTCGTAACCAGGTATTTCAACAAGGTCAATGACTGCTTGCGCGCCCACCTGTCAATGGCGACACCCTGCCCGGCCATCGACAAGCCAAATCCGCCCAGCGTGAAAACGCGTAACGTTTGTTCCGGTGCCGTTGCCATTGAATCTTGCTCCCGATCGTGCAGGAAAACGACGGCGACTACTGACTCATCCGGTGTCCGCTGCACCTGCTCGGGCGTGACCAGCGAGGAGTAACCCACCGTCCGCCAGTCGCCGTTCTTGCGGCGTATACGACAGGACGCGATGCTGCGCGGCTGGCAACTCTGGAAACACCGAAACGGCTCGCAACGCGGCGCGCACAACGGCTCGCCACCAGGCAGTACAGCTTGCAGAACATCGCTGCAGGGCCGGCCGATCACTTCGCGCCGCGAATATCCGAGCATGTGCTCGGCCTGTTGGTTCCAGTCGGCGACCTGACAGCGCTGATTGACCGCGAACGCGGCATCGGATGCCAGATCAACCACATTTCGAACTCTGATCATGGACTGCTCCCGGCTGTTCATTATTGCGGGGCGGAGCGGACGCGACACGCAGAAAACCTGCCGTGCGCGCAAGTCACCGAAGTTTCGAACTTCGTAACGATTATCTATTCATCAAGTCGCAGCTCTAATACGTACTACTACCTAGCCGTGTTTGTCTTCATGCGTATTCTCAAGTACCCGCCATCGCTGGCAATGATAATTAGGCGCAGGAAACCGTTTCTTTTTCGTCGCAGGAGATAAGTGTTTTCTCGTGTATACGAGGTTTGTTCATGGTGCAGATAATCCCGACAGGGATGATGTCGCTTTCCAGAAGACTGTTGCGTACGTGTGCAAGGGAGATGGCAGGTGAAAACAACAAATAATCCAAACAACCGTTCGCTATGTAGACGATTCGAGGATGCATAAGCTCACACGTATTCTGGCCATGCTGTCGACTGCTGCGATTTTGCTCGCGGCTGGTGGGTGCTTCGATGATTCCGGTACGAACCCGGAACTTAGCGACGATCCGTTTTTCGTCGATCAGTCCGGCAGAACGATCGTCTTTCGGTCACCCGACCATGATGTGACGGTAACGCTCGTCATTCCGCCCAACGCGTTAGCCCGGGGCACAACGATATCGATCAAACATGCCGCGAGTTTTCCCGCCGCGCAGGGACTTGTCAGTGAAGCCGTGTTTGACATCGGTCCTGCCGGCCTTGACTTCGCGGTTCCCGTGGAACTGACGATCAGCTACGGCGTGGCACTGATCGGTAGCCTGTCTGAGGACGATCTTCGCATACACCGGGCCGGCGCCAATGCCTGGACACCATTGTTGGGCGCGTCGGACAGCGTCAATCACGTCGTTAGTACGAGTATCGACGGGCTGAGCATTTTCGGACTGAAAAGCGTGCCTGCCGGCGGTGGCGGTGCCAGCGGCAACCCGGATGCAACCCTCGCCTGGGTGCAGGCTAACGTCTTTGGCGGGATCTGCAGCCAGTGTCATATCGGTGCCGCAGCGCCGATGGAAGTTGACTGGAGCACCACGACGGCAAGTTGCTCAAACGTTGGCCGGGCCAGCGTCGAAAACACCAGCATGAACGAGATCGAAGCGGGTAACGCCTCGGCAAGCTATGTCATCTGGAAGGTCGTCGGAGCGGGCCCCAATGGCGAAACCATATCCGGCGTACAAATGCCGGCGTCGAATCCCTCACTTCCCGAGCAGACGATCCAGAACATGCGCGACTGGATCGATGACGGCGCGCCCGGCTGCGACGAGCAAGGCGGTGGCGGTGACGGCGGCGGCGGTGGTGGTGGCGGCGGCGGTGGCGGCGGCGGCGCTGCCGACACCTGGGCAACGATTCAGGCCGACATTCTCCAGCCGCGTTGCGTGCTGTGCCACAACAACACGCCGAGCGCTCCGATGGGGCTCTCCTGGGAAGCGGACCAATTCGACACGATCGTTACCAATGGCCTCCTGAGCATCGAAATGCCGGCGCTGAAAGTCATTGAGCCCGGAAGCGGCGTCACGAGCTACATGATCTGGAAAATCAATGGTCAGGGCCCGAACGGCGAATTGATCGGCGGCTCGCGCATGCCTGCATCCGGCCCACCGTTTTTGGACCAGGCCGACATTGACCGTATTACCGCGTGGGTCGACGCCGGGGCTCCCGGCACCGGTGGTGGTGGCGGTGGTGGTGGCGGTGGCGGCGGTGGCGGCGGCGGCGGCGCATCGAATATCATCCCGACCTGGTACGGCATTCAAGCCAATATTCTTGCGCAGTTCTGTACCGTCTGCCATAGCGGCAGCAATCCCCCGCGAGGACTGTCCTGGGAGGTCGACCAGTACGACACAATTGTCACCAACCGGCGAATGTCCGACGAGATGCCGGCGCTGGCGATCGTAGAACCCGACAACCCCGGTAGCAGCTATATGTCCTGGAAGATCAATGGCCAGGGACCGAATGGCGAAACTATTGGCGGTGTCCGTATGCCCGCGACAGGGATTCCGCTCGAGCAGGCGCTCATTGATGTCATCGAACAATGGATACTCGACGGCGCACCGCTCGGTGTGCCTTCTGACGCCGACAGCGGTGGGACGCCCGACCCGGAATTCCCGGTCGGATCCTGGATGTACGTGTGGACAGAATCGCTGCAGGTCTGCACGCTGTGCCACAGCCCCACACCGTCCAGCCCGCGATGCGGCAGCGACTTCGACTGCCCGCCGAAGGACATCGTGCTGACGGCAGACAACTATTTCGGGGTTGTTGACGGGGACACGGTTGAGCCGTTTGACCTCGATGGCAGCAAGCTTTGGGAGCGGGTCACGGAGACCGACCCCGATAAGCGCATGCCCTTCGGACTCGATCCGCTAAGTAATCGACAACTAACCATTATCAGGGATTGGATCCTGGACGGTGCCCCGTTCTGTCCAACTGGCGCGGTCTGTCCTTGAATCACCGGCGACAGGGGGAGCCAATGCAACCGTCTGGCAACAAGGCGTCCGGTCCGTTATGCCGGCTCGCATTCACCATCGCACTATGCGGCGTGCTGGCGATGGTGCCGGGCACGGCGCGATCGCAGGACGTAGATCTCGAAGCTCTGCAGGCGAAGGTCGACCGGCTGAGCAACCAGGCGCACGCGGAGCGCGGTCGGAAGGTCTACTTCCGTGCCTGCGCACCCTGCCACGGGCTGCAGGGAAATGGCAAAGGACCCGCCGCAAAGGGTTTTGATCCTGCACCGCGTAATTTTCGTCGCGGCGTGTACAAATTTCGCACTACGGTCGCCGGCGTCCTGCCGCTCGACAAAGACCTCGAGCGCACGATCCGGGAAGGTGTGCCCGGGACTGAGATGCCGCGCTGGAAAGACGTGCTGTCCGACTCCGACATCGCGGCCGTCACGCAGTATATAAAAACGTTTTCCCCGTATTTCGAAGACCCCTACTCGCTGCCACTGCCGGAGGACATCCTCGTGCTTCCGGACAGTCGCCCATTCGCGCCGAGCGCAGCCTCAATCGCTGCGGGACGGCGGCTCTTTGTCGATCAGGACTGCGCCGACTGTCATGGTACCGAGGGTCGTGGCAACGGACCGCAGGCCGATGACCTGGTCGATGACTGGGAAACACCCATTCGACCGGCGGATCTGACGAAACCTTATTTCAGGAACGGCAAACGGGATCTGGATATCTACCGCGTATTTACCAGTGCGCTGAACGGCACACCCATGCCCGCCTTCGATGACCTGACCGAAGAACAACGCTGGCAATTAGTGGATTACGTGCAGTCGCTGGAACGCGAACAGGGCATTTTTTACTGGCTGTTCGTCGACTCCCCGAACCAGGTGCGACACCCGGCGGCGGAGAACTGAATTTATGCAGCGCGCGTCGAACACAACAATCACTGCCTTCGGGTCACTGGCTATCGCGTTCGTTGCGACGCTGCTTGCCGCCTGTGGCCCGGGTGACGGCCAGGGACTCGACGAGAACGGTAACCTCATCACCTTGCCGCCCGACGGCGGAACCGGTGGCGGTGGAACCGGTGCCAGCGGCAACCCGGACGCCACTCTAAGTTGGTTGCAAAATAATATTTTCGGCGGGGTTTGCACTCAATGCCACACCGGTGCGGGTGCGCCTCTGGGCGTAAACTGGAGTTCATCGACCGACTCCTGCTCAAATATTGGCAGGGCGAGTGGGGAAATTCCGACGATGAATGAAGTCGAATCGGGTGATTCGGCCGCCAGCTACGTCATCTGGAAGGTGGACGGGGCTGGTCCAAACGGCGAGGCTATAGTGGCTGAGCAGATGCCGTTGTCGAACCCGCCGTTGACGGCCGACGCGATCACGAACATGCGCGACTGGATCAACGACGGCACCCCGGGGTGTGCAACACAATCAGCCACCGTCAACGCTTCTGCGCCGAAAAAGCCGGTAGCAAGCGACACGCCAGGAACGTGGCAATTCGTCTGGCGCGAATCTCTGCAACTATGTTCTACCTGCCACAGCATTACGCCAACGAGCCCCGCGTGTCTCAGCGAACTGCAGTGTCCACCGGGAGGGCTCGTGCTGAGCGCCGACAACTACTACGGCGTCGTTGATGGCTACACCGTGGCGCCATTCGATCCCGATCGAAGCCGACTATGGAATCGGGTAACCGAGACGGATCCGCAGCACAGGATGCCGTACGGTCTGGCGCCGCTGTCGCAGCGGCAGCAAGACATTATCTTTGACTGGATCGTCAACGGTGCCCCGGCTCGAACCACTACTAGCAAGGGCAGGTAGAAAAAGCATGCAACGAAAAATAATTCTGAGCGTGCTTGCGCTCCTACTCTATGCCGCGACGAGTGCCCACGCCGAGCCGTATCTTGCGATTCAGGAGGGCTACAAGTGTTCGCGCTGCCACGTCAATATGACTGGCGGCGGGAAGCGCACGGACTTCGGAAATATCTACGCGCAAACCCGGCTCGCAAACAAGTTTTTCGACTGGCGGGACACGTTTTCCGATGGCGATGAAGAGGACGATGAAGACAATCCCGTCCGTACCGACTCCGGCAGCAGTTTCTTTTCCGGCCGACTGAACGATTACATTGCGATCGGCGGCGATCTGCGGATGCGATATGAGCGCACGGATACGCCGAGCAACCCTACCGAAGACGTGTTCAATCAGCGCAAACAAAACCTGTACGTCGAAATCAACCTGATTCCGGAGCACGTGCTCTTTTATCAAACGCTGACCGGCGGTGGTGACGCCCGCGAAATATTTGGCCTGGTGCAATGGAATTCGTTCTATTTGAAGGCAGGCGAGTTTTTCCTGCCCTACGGTTTGCGGCTACTGGATGACAGCGCAGTTACCCGAGCGGTGACCGGATTTACCTATGGCACCACCGATTCTGGCGTCGAAATTGGTTATGAACCGGATCACTGGGCCGTGCATCTCGCAGCAACCAACGGTACCGGAGCATCGCTCGAAAACAATCGCAACAAGCGTCTTACAGCGTCGGTCGCCTACGTGCGAAAGCGGTTTCGGATCGGTGGGTCGTATTCCCTGAATGAGGACGCACAGGGCATCGAAACCTCAATTTACGGAGTTCACGGCGGAACCCAATTTGGCCGCGTTGGTGTACTGGCAGCGGCCGATATCATCGACGACAGTACCGACAAGGAGTTTGTTGGCATACTGGAATTCAACCTGCTTATTTCGCGCGGCAACAACCTGAAGTTTACGTACGAGTACCACGACCCGTCAGAGATCATCGCGCAAAACGCGCGCGAGCGATACAGCCTGGTCTGGGAACCCGTCGTTAATCAGTTCACCCAGTTTCGCGCTGGCATCAGGGATAACCAGGGTATTCCACAGAGCAACCTGCAAAACCGCACCGAGTATTTCCTGGAGTTTCATCTGTTTCTGTAGCTGTACCGCAGCGGTATGATCAACACCTTGATAGAAGACCGCTCGAGCTGGAAAGTTGATCTGTCAGTACCTCGTCGAAGGGTCTCGAGAAACGCCTCATCCACCCGCACAGTTTTCGGGACCGATCAAAATCCGTGCAAACACAGCGCCAGCGATTCCGCCTTCGCCCAAAGCCGGATAATCTTCCGCTCCTGCTCGCTCGGATGTTTGTTCATGCGCCCGCGACACTGGACAATCTTCTTATTGCGCCTCAATTCTATTGTCTGCCGACGCCGAACATCGCCACCGGCATCTTCACTGGTCATGCTCCAAATCGATGAATGTCCATCTCGGCATTGCCGGCTGTAGGTCGCAACGCAGTGTTTCAGCGCGTTTCCTTCTCGCACTAATTCTTTTTGTGAAAGAAGCTCATTGATACGCCAGATCACTCGCTGGTCATTTTTTCCACGCACGTAACCGGCCGGACGAATGCCGCTGGAAGCCCATTGCACCCCGCCATCCATTTTCACTTTGCCCAGTCGACGGTGCCAATCATCAACTTGCGCAAGTAATGCACGCAGGGTTCGCTTTTGCATTGAAAGATTCGGCTGCGGAGGTGGCAACCAACGAGTCTCGCCGCCATCAAGAAGAACTTCCTGCCGTTCAAACTTGTGATGCTGTATGAAATCGACGATCGGCCCAACCTGCGACAGGTCGAGGTCAGGGTTATCAATGAAGAAGCGGATGACACTTTGCCAGAACTCGTCGTTCGAGAAATCCGTTCCCAGACGGGACTCTATGACGGCGTTGCACAGCCTCACGCTTCCGCCAGACGCCTTAATCTGACCGAAGCGAATCGCCTGTTCAATGTTGTAACGGTCTGGGGCTTGCAGAAAGTAGTGTGCAACCTTTTTCGTCAATGGTACCGGTGTCGGCCCCAGCCGTGGATTACGACCATTGCCAACATCGACATACCATTTTTGGTATTGCGTCGCTGGCGTATCGGTTCGAAACCATACAGACCCAAAGAATTTGGGCACGTTGTAGGTGATCAACAAATGACGAACGAGTGACAGGAACTGCTTCTCCCTGTTATGCGTTCGCGGCTTCCAACGATCGATTGATCGAATCCAACTGCGTCGACGGCGGTGAATGGCGATCAGGGCATCTATGTAATTTAACTGTTGCCGATTTTCAATCTCGGACTGCATTGGTAGTTCCGAGACGGCCCAGATCTTTGCCAGGAACTCATGCAGCGATCGGCGTTCATGCTTCGGCAGTGATGCAGCTGTAATTCTGTGGCAAACCTCACGCAGTCGAACGGACTTGATGTCATCGAGCGCTATCGCCTCCTCGCACAATGCACCGATTACATCGATCGGATTGCGTGAAACTCGGGATTGCTGCAGGTGCTCATCGGCGCTTTCCTTCTGGTGATACGCCAACTCCTGGCGCATGTTTACGAGGCTCTTGTTTGTATCTGCTCTGAATCCTCGTGATGCGCACCAGCTGAAATAGTCATCCACACTAAAGCACTCAAGCCTCCACATGTGAGCCGAGAGTGCCTGCTCGCGCTGCTGCGCAAGATGTGCATTCTGATTCTTACGTCTCTTCGCCATTACCTTTTTCTTTAAGCGAGTTTGTTGGGGCATAAAAAAACCCCGATGGCAGAGCCGACCGGGGTTTTACGGAAGGCTCCATGCAAGCCTTCCCAATAATTACGGGTTAACTTACATCTGCATAACTGCGAGTTCAATGCGCACGGAGGCGCACGGCGCAATCGTATCGATTGCACTCGGTGAGGTTTCGCTATTCAGCGTCACTTCGTTAACTCGCATTTTTGTCGTCAGTGTTTTCATGGTGCGGGGAATCTACCAGCTTGATAGGAAATGTCAATTCGCGTCATGTCCAAAGTTATTAAGCGTTATGCTATACCACCGTTCTCATAGGTTCCCTTAGACGTAACGTGCAAGACAAACCATTGAACATCGCTGGTCGAATACGCGCGGCACGCCGACGCGCGCAAATGGACCCTGCCGCGTTAAGAGCGCAACTACGCGACTATGGAATTGATCTTTCCAAGACCGGGTTGCACCGCCTGGAAACAACGGAACCAAAGAACCCGAATCTCAAAATCATAGAGGCCATAGCCGAAATCACGAACGTCTCACCCGGTTGGATACTGTTCGGCAAGGGCCCAACGATACCGGATACTGAGGTTGGCTCGGCGATTCGCAGTCGAGTGATTGATACGATCGAGATGATGTCAGGTGCCCTGGATCTGACCTCGCGCCAGGAATCGACGTTAGGTAATTGGCTGAAATCGGTTCGCGAAACCAGGCCCAAAGGCATCAAGAAACCCTAGCGTTCAGATGCTGTTCACAATTTCGGGACGTTTGTTCACTTTACTGGTTGACAGACCTTCTCCTTTCCGTATACTCCCGCCCACTATGAGTTACTTCATTCAACAACTCGGTTTATCAACCGCCGCCAAACGGCGCTGGCAGTCGTATGCCAACGTCAATGGATACGGTGTGTCGCGCCTGTCCGGTATGAACGTCATACCGGCGCATATCGCGTTTGACCGTTGTGATTCGCTCGCCACGAATAGTGGGGAACCGATGACTTAGCCTTCCTAAGAACATTTCTCGGAAGGCTCGATTTTCGAACCTTCCAGGGAAGCTCCAAACAGAGACCCCGGTCGGTTCACACCCACCGGGGTTTTTTTGTGCCCGGTAGGACGCTCTTTAACAATGTGGATTGTGTAGACGTTGGGGCAGAGTCTTTCATAGGGAAAGGCTGCGGCACTCAGACCCGGCTGTGCGCGTACGCGCCTGCCCCGACAATATTGCTGATGTAGCTCAATGGCAGAGCATCGGATTGTCGATCCGAAAGGTGTCGGTTCAAGTCCGATCCGCAGCGCCAATATCTCTGGAAGTAGCTCAGCCTGGTCAGAGTTCTCGGCTTGGAACCGAGAGGTCGCTGGTTCAAATCCAGCCTTCCAGACCAACAATGCGGGCATGGCGTAAAGGCTAGCGCTTCAGGCTTCCAACCTGACGGTGTCGGTTCGAGTCCGACTGTCCGCTCCACACAATGTGAATGTAGCTTAATGGCAAAGCCCCAGGACGTGACCCTGGTCGATATCGGTTCAAGTCCGATCGTTCACCCCAAATAACTGTCCGTAGCCAAACTGGATAAGGCGCCTGACTTCGAATCAGGAGATGTGGGGGTTCAAGTCCCTCCGGGCAGGCCATTCTCCGCTCTTGGCATAGTGGTTGTGCACCTGGCTTTTAACCAGGTGACGGGAGTTCGATTCTCTCAGGGCGGACCAAGTTGTCCGATAGCTCAGATGGTTAGAGCGCTGCTCTTACAAAGCAGAGGTCGACGGTTCGAATCCGGTATTCCAACACTTGCCCTCAAAAGGCCAATGGATAAGGCGTAAGCCTGCGGTTCAAATCCGCTCGCGTCCACTGCTCGCAACGGCGTTTGACCTTCCGCAAGGATGCCCAAACTGCCTGCGCAGCAATTTTATTGCCGATCAGTGTTCCGCCTGGTTGATCCAGCGATCAGTCCACGCAGCATCTGCCCGATTCTCGTGAAAGCCTCGGCTAACACAGGAGTACGGAACGAGGCCGCGTGCGCAGATCGCCCGATTAACCGGCGCCACCGGTCCGCAGCATGATTGTGGTAGTGGATGCACTAATTTTTCATGCCCCG
>Ga0255052_10000664_pt1 | contig 27452 bp, 22 predicted proteins | sample JV7_2_21_MG_FD_188632 | JGI IMG/M metagenome (GOLD analysis project Ga0255052, IMG submission 188632) | Seawater microbial communities from Jervis Inlet, British Columbia, Canada - JV7_2_21 | ecosystem: Environmental > Aquatic > Marine > Inlet | place: Canada: British Columbia | collected...
AGATCCACGGCGACGATCACGGCGACACCCACGCCGATGCCCAGGAGAGCCAGCGCGAGCTGCCACGGGTGGCGCAGCAGGTACGCAAAGCTCGCGCGGTAGGTGACCGGGATCATTGGTGGATAGATACCTCGAGCCTGCCATTGTGCAACTCGAGGACACGGTCACAGTGCGAGGCGACCTGGACGCTGTGGGTCGCGACCAGCATCGTGCGCCCGCTATCGCGTACGAGCGCATCGAGCAGCGCAAGCACTCCCTCGGCAGTCGCGTCATCGAGATTGCCGGTGGGCTCGTCGGCCAGCAGCACGGCGGGCTCGTGAGCGAGTGCCCGAGCGATCGCGACGCGCTGCTGCTCGCCGCCGGAAAGTACATCGGGGAAACTGTCGGCGCGGTCACCAAGCTCCACCGCATCAAGTAGCTCCTCGATACGTGCAGACGCTTTACTCGAGGGCACCTTGTTCAGCTCGAGCACGAGCCGCACGTTGTCGGCGACGTTCAGCGTCGGCACCAGGTTGAAGGCCTGGTAAACGAAGCCGATGTGCTCGCGCCGAAACAGCGTGCGGTCGCGTTCTGATAATCCCGTCAGGTCGACACCGGCAACGGTCACGGTGCCCTCATCGGGCGCATCGATCCCGGCGATGAGGTTCAGGAGTGTGGACTTGCCGGAACCACTGCGCCCCCGGAGCGCCACGGTCTCGCCGCGTTTGATGTCGAGATTGAGGCCATCGAGCACGACGTGTTCACGCTTGCCCTCGCGGAAGCGGCGGCAGAGGCCGCGGAGCTGAATTGCCAGTGGCGGGGACGACATACCACTACTCTGAAGTATCGACAGGACGCGGGCAACGGTCTTCTGTAACAAGATGAATCAGGCGTAGAATTAACGCGATGCCCGGTTCATGGATAAGGAGAAGCCAATGAACGCCAATGCCGATATTGTGTCACGCGTGCAGCCCGACACCATTGAAGAGGAAAAAGTCAGCCCCGCAAAGGGACTGTTTCGTGGAGAAATCATCCGTCCGGCGTTCTGGCCGTACCCGGAGACCGAGGCATCGCAACGGGAGTTGCTCGACATGGTGGTCGAATCGGTCGATCGCTTCCTGGCGGATCACGAGGAGGACTTTGCCGACTGGGATCACGATGGCGAGCAACCGGCGGAGTTTGTCGAGAATCTGAAAGAACTCGGCTTGTTCGGCCTCATCATCCCGGAAGCGTACGGTGGGATCGGCCTGAGCAACGCGGCGTACTCGCGTGTGCTGCAGCAAAGCAGTCGCCACGACAGTTCGGCCTCATTGACGATCGGTGCGCACAGCTCGATCGGTATGAAAGGACTGTTGCTGTTCGGCAGCGATGCGCAGAAAGAGCGCTACCTGCCACGCCTTGCCAGCGGCCAGCTGATTGCGGCGTATTGCCTGACCGAGTCGGGGTCGGGATCCGACGCGGCGTCGATTCAGACCAAGGCGGTCAGGAATGCGGACGGCGACTGGGTGCTGAACGGCGAGAAGCTCTGGATAACCAACGGTGGGATTGCCGATTTCTACACGGTGTTCGCCCGCACCGAGAGCCAGGGCGGCAAGTTCTCGGCCTTTATCGTGGAACGCGGTTATCCGGGTGTGAGTGTCGGCCAGAAAGACGACAAGCTCGGCATCCGGGCATCGTCAACCACGTCGGTGAGCTTCAGCGACGTGGTCGTCCCGGCAGACAACCTGCTCGGCGAGGAAGGCAAGGGCTTCAAGATCGCGATGGCGATCCTCAACAGCGGCCGCACCGGTCTCGGCGGCGGTGCGGTGGGTGGCATGAAGACCTGCATCGCCCTGGCATCCCGCCAGGCGGTCGAGCGCAAGCAGTTCGGCCAGAGCATTGCCGAATTCGGCCTGATCAAGGAGAAGATCGCGCAGATGACCGTCGACTGCTTTGCGGCCGAAAGCGCGGTGCGGATGGTCGCGCACTACATCGACTCGGGGTACCCGGACTATTCGATCGAAGCCGCGATGAGCAAGGTATTCGCGAGCGAAGCGATGTTGCGTACAGCGGATGAAAGCGTCCAGATCGCCGCGGGCAGCGGCTTCATGAAGGAACTGCCGTTCGAGCGTATCCTGCGGGACTCGCGGATCCTGACAATCTTCGAGGGCACCAGTGAAATCCTGCGCCTCTTCATCGCGATGTCCGGGATACGGGATGCGGGCAGGCTGCTGCAGGAACTCGGCTCCGCGGTGGAGGATATCTTCAACAGCCCCATCAAGGGATTCGGCCTGCTGAGTGATTATGCGGGCCGCCGCATCGGCCATATCACGTCGGTCGGGCAGGACAGGATCGTCGGTGAGGTGCCCGATGCGCTGCGCGACGATGCGCTGGTATTCGAAAAATACACGTTGGAACTCGGGCGCATGACCGATGTGCTGTTGCGGCGTCATGGCAAGGCCATTGTCGACAAGCAGTTGGCGTTGCAGCGTGCCGCCGATGTCGCCATCGATCTGTTCGTGGGCCTGAGCGTTCTCGCGCGCGTCAGTGCCATGCCGGACGACGATAGCGATCAATACCGGCAGGCCCTGTCGATCGCACATCTCTTTAGCCAGCAGGCCAAGCGGCGCATGAACCGCAGCCTGCGGGCGATGTTGCACAACGAGGACGCAACGGCCAAGTCGTTGGCCGAGTACATCTGTAACGTCCAGGAATATCCGTGGGATACGCCGTAGCGTTGCCGAGCCCAAATTGAGGGGTACCAGTAGTGAATACTGAACTTCGGACCAATCTTGTCGAACTGTTTCGCGAGACGGGACGCGCACATCACAAGGCCTTCGCTGCGTCTGACGGCGCCGACCCGGATTGGCCGATCTGGTACGCCGACTACCCGCAGGAGCCGTTTGCCCAGCGGCTGGACATGAAGTTTCACAAGAGCCAGTTGATCTATTGCCTGATGAATGCCGATTTCGAACACCAGGCACGATCACCGGAGAGCGATTGGCCGGACTTCTTTGCGAATGAACTCCTCGAACGCTGTGCACCGTCCGAAACGCCCGCAGAGGACAAGCTGGCATTGTATGAATTCGCAGGCTGTCCCTTCTGCAGCATGGTCCGGGCCAACATCGAACGCCTGGGCGTTGATGTCGAGCTACGCGATATCTTCGCGGATGCCCAATACCGTGACGAGCTGATCGAGGCTCGCGGGCGCGCCACCGTACCGGTGTTACGGATCACGTCGCCGAGTGGTGAGGAACGGTGGGTACCGGAATCACGGGATATCGTGCGTTACCTGGTGAAAACGGTCGGGTGAGGCAAAACCATGCCTGAACTCAACGAACAGACGATCGGATGCCCTTACTGCGGCGAGGCCATTTCCATCCTGGTCGACGATTCGCCGGAAGAGCAGCAATACGTCGAAGATTGCCAGGTCTGTTGCCGCCCGATCGTACTCGATGTGAAGGTTGGGCCAGATGGGGATGTTGCTGTGATTGCCAGGAGCGAGAACGAGTAGGGCAGTAAAGCGAGTACGTGCTGCGCTCGCCTACTTAGCTCTCCATCCGACTCGGCTTGGGCCGCTTCTCGCCCTTCGGGCTGCTTCGCTGTCCTGATTCGCTTCGCGAATCGGTCCGCCTCGGGCCACAACTGCAGCAAACAATGCTTGCGCGTATCCTGTTTGATTCGAGTTTTTGGCTACGCATGAGGTTGCCTCGGACTCTAATTTCGCAGGGCCCGGTGCTGATCTAGCAGCCACTAGTTCGGTCGGTACGATTGATATTTGCGCCCTGATGCTCCTGGCGTTGTTGCCACAAAAAATTACGGGCAAACGTCAATAGCCGCCGTCTTATGCTCAATTAATCACGTAAGGCGGCTTTTCGACAAATCCATTGTCAATGATCGACTGTGCCCGGGTTGCCGCCAGGTTTCTCAGGGCTGTGGTTGTGCGAGTCCCGTCTACGTAGTACCACCAAAGATAAAGAACTTGATAAGTATTGGCGCCGTACGTCGTCCATTTCTCGTCGCAACTCCCCCCACGCGGACAATCATCGCCACCATTGTGACCTTTACCGGCTGCGTGACGCGCTTCGTGCACGATCGTGCCTGCCCGAGCAGAGATGCTCCAATTGTAGAAGAAGGAAAGGTACAAGTTCGTCCGATCATCCACAAAAATCCAGCCACCCCACCAAGTTCTAGCGATCGCGGTTCCATCACCGCATCGCCCGTTCAGTTCGTCTATCTTTGAGGCCGAGTAGGGGTATCCCCACCGAAGAGCATTTCCCGACCAGTCGCTGGTGCTCGTCGCGTAGTCCTCGGCCGAGTACGCGAGAAGCCACAGCGCATTGAATGTTCGCGATAATGGCCGAATAGAATTGCATGGGTCGTGGAAGCCAAAGCCCTGGTCCCAGTCTCCCTTGTCGAAGTCAAAATGCGCCCACACCATATCAATAAACGCCTGATTGCATGTTCTGGAGGTATACAGCGATTCGTTTGTCGATACTCTCGAAGAGGGAATAGTACATGTCGCGCCGTGTGCAACCTGTACCAGGAGAATCGTCGCCAATAGCGGCGTTACGAATACGATGCTCGGGTGTTTATTCGTCATCATCAGACACCTCCGGAGAGTCCTTGGGACGGGCCGCAGGCAGCGGAATATCGTTCAGAAGTTCATCGGGATAAGGCACCGATTTCGGATCGGTTGTAGTAATGCCAATTTCCCGAATTCGCTCGGAATCGAGCACCGTCCCCAACATCTTTCGTCGGTTGTCAGCGTCGCCCAATCCAAGAAAGCCTTGAATAGCTTCTCTGGCAACACTGATATCGTCGTCTTGGGCCAGCTTCAGCAGGAGTTCCTCCGCGGTAGGATCTACCTTTGCAATCTCCGCGATAGCCCGGACCGTGATCGCTCTGATCTGCGATTCCTCCACGCCAGGAAAAAAGTGATGATCATCACCGATGCTTTTTGCTTCGCGTCGAGGCTCCAACGCAATGCGGTAGATCCGATCCAACGTATTCGGGCTGGCGAGCTCGCGCAGCGTCTCCGCCATTAACGCCCTTTCGAAATACGCCTCGGTCGGGGCGCGTTCGAGAGCGCCCACCACCAAGAGAGCAGCCTCGTCGCGCTGGCCCCTCAGACGAGCAAGTGATGCCTGATATTCGGACTCAGCATTTTTACCAACGGCAACTGCGCTGTCAAAATGCGCCCGGAGCATCTCGCCCAGTGTACTGTCTGGCAAGTTATACGGATCGACTACTTCGACGTCAGATATGGTTAGTTCGTCGCGGCTGCCCTCTCGATCGCACCCCGCGAATGCTATCGACAGGCCCAGAAAAATGACGATTCGGAATACGTCAACCGGCCTTTCCAAGCGCTGGGCGGTACCGGCATGCGGTTCGTGCGGTTTCATGGTCGGCCCCCATTTTTTGACCCTTTACGACCAAATATAGCTCACGTTTGCAGAAGCGCAAGGGATTTGCACGGTGTCGAACAAGACGGCGGCGACTTCTTGGCGGCCCTGATCGGCTCGAATTCGTTAATTATCCGCGCATCGTCATGCAGGCCAATTCGCGTTCGCGAACATACTTTTCGACCAGTGCGCCGATCCGATTCAGGTGCTCGTGCAAGTCACTTAGAAACGCAGTTACCGCCATTTCATACGTTAGATCGACGGGGTCCTCGGCCCTGAAGCTTATTTTCGTGAAGTGCTCGCCAGCGGCCACGCGCGTCATGACACGTGCGAAGGTTCGACTCATGCAATCGCGCCATCGATGGATTTCATTACATTCTTGGTATCGCGGAAATCGTTCCATCTCGGCTTCTTCAAGGTCGTCGTAATCCAGCAACGACATTTGTTCGAAGTGCGTTGTCATCTTATCGGCGTACGATTCGAGGACTGGCGGCGACTCTACCAGATCTTCGAGAAAGACAAGATAGTCCTCGAGGTGAAACGGGAGCAGAAAACAGGAAAAAATGAGGCATTCGTGAATCACGACTTCCTCGTCGAGATCGATCTGACCTCTCGGTTGCTCTTTGATGAGCCGTTCAAAGAGTTGAACGGCCATCAGACTCGTTGCGGTGAAAAGAGCGCTGCTGACATTTCGCTCAACGATCTCGCACCATAAGGAGAAGTTTTCGACTTTGGGCCGGAAGCTCAGTTGCTCCTCAATTTTGAGCCACGCTGCTTTTTTTTTCGCGTAATGGCGACGAAAGTGCGAAGGTGGTGCCTTCGGCTTCTTGGCGAACATTAGGACACCTCGCAATGGCGTCGCAGGCTTGGGGGCCAGCATAACCTCGTCAAGCGGTGGCGCTTCGGTGCCAGATCACAAAATTGCGCATAAATGTCGTTGGTACGGCGCGTGAAACGGCACAAAAGTCATTCGACGACCTCGTAGCCAGGTTGGCGACCGCGGATGGCAACGGCAAGACCGAAAACAATGAGGAGCGCCAACCAGCACATTCTGAGTTCCGCCTTAGGTCAACACACAGCCACATCCGATGTGAGATGACACCGCTTGAAACTCACGCGTGCTTGACGACTCCTGCCGGTGGCTGACCGATCGCCCCGATGTACTTCCTGGCCGCGCCCGTCATGTAGAGGAGCTTCAATCCTCTCTTCCGCTTCGCTTCCGCGGACAGGTTCCCCCAGTGTGCTGTTTCCACCTGCCACTCGCGGAAGCCGGCGGCAGTCGTATCTGCCGTGGGATTCAGGATCGTGCCACCGGCCAGCGCCAACTGAAAGTACCGGTCGTCCAGTTCGGTCGCGGGCGAAAACAGGTACTTGGTCGCGCTGACCTGATCGCCCTCTAGGATCCTTAGTAAAGGCCCGTAAACAGGGTGGAGCATATTGGCCGCCTCGCCCAATGTTTTCTGCCACTCCCAAGAAAAGCCGACAAATCCCGGATCGACTGATCGACAATAAGCAACCATGTCCGGCATCGTGGAGCGATAATTGATTTTGCCTTCGCCAATAGCGCCCGTCATCTCGTCAAAACAAGCCCGCGGATCCATGCTGCAAAGCGAAAGGCCACAGGTGATCGGGAACAACTTGTAGTTGGCCGATCCGGCGCGACCGACGAAACGCGTATATCCAAGCTTGTAGACATCAGGCACAACGACGTCGGCCAGGTGCTGCCGGTATTCCTCTTCAGGCCATGATTTGAGACTGTTCTGCTGAACGAAGTATGTGAGGCTCTCCACAATGTCGACGACCGACAATCGACCGTCATCACGCCAGGTCAGATCCCAAACAGAATCGCGAAAGAGCCTCTCATTCGCGCCAAGCGCGTCCGGCAGCTTGCTCAGGTCGTTGTAGTGCGTATCCACCAGGCCCGCGATGATTGCGTTCGTTAACTGCACGAACCGAAACAAGTACGAAAACATACTGAGCTGAACGAAATGGTGTATTTCGTGGTTTAGTGTGACGATCAGCTCAATGTCGCTGGCTTTGTTGTGGTGGAAGTGACGCCATTGCGCAACGGTCTTGTTGATGCGCATGCTGCCCGTGACCCAGTCCAGCTGTGCCGCCGTACCTGGCGGCAGCTCAAGCGCGTCCAGAAGGTCGTGTATGTGTTTGGCTGGCTTTGCCATGAAAGGCGCAGACCAAGATCTGCGTTGCCGTCACCTCTCTTGCGTTAGCTGGTTGGCAGTCCGAGTTGCTCTAGCACCTGTCCGCCCGACTCCGGCGAGCCGAAAGTGCTCTGAAGGTCCGCGATTATACGATCAATCCGTATACCTTGGTTGTTGATCCAGGTTCCGTCCACTCGCTCGCCGCCCGCGTGATGCAAGGCCACCAGCTGCCAGAGGTTGTCCAGCACCGGAGATCCTGAAGAGCCCGGTTCGGTATCCGTCTTGTATCGCACTGCATTCGTGAACAGGGCATGCACCTCATTGTCCTGCAGTGCAATTTCCTTCAGACGCCCGCGAGGATGCTGGACGATGTTGACGTGCTGGTTCTCACGAAAAACGGGTATCGGGTTCAGGGCGATGAACCCCCAGCGTTGGCCCGGTTCGATCATTCCGGTGCCGAATGTCGCATCGCCGGTCACCGGCTTCGTTTGCAGTCGAATGATCGTGTAGTCCAGCGCCGGGTTCGTGTGAAAAACGTCTTCGGGCGCGGGTATGTACGAGTCCGTCGGAGATTCAACACCCTGGTCATTCAGTTGGTAGTTGAACTGCATCCGGATTTTCTGGGCAAAGCCTTTGTCCGGAATGACATGGTTGTTGGTCAAGAACAGGCTGGGCGAAATCAGGAAACCGGTCGCCCAGCCCGTACCGGGTGGGAACTGCCCGTGAGCCTGAGTCAGAACCACTCTGGCGACCGCCCGCTGGACTGTCGCGCCTTGCTGGAGAAAATTTGCGGGCAGAAAATTGCTCTCGTCAATAATCCGCTCGAGGTTTGGCCCCTCGTCGGTGGGGGACTTGAGCGGGACTTCCGCCCCTTCATTCCCGAAATCTGAAGTTCGCATTTCCGGCGGCCGTATGCCGTAGGATCGCAGGGCACTCGCTATCATTTCTATTTGGTTGCCGACCAATACTGCATCGCTTCCTCCGTGGTCCGCGAGCTCACTCCTGACCGTCTGCATCGCCTCGATAGGCTTGCTGAATCCATCTTCACTCATTGAACCCTCCACTTATGCGCGTCCGAAATAAGCTGTCAGTCAGTTTTGTCCTTTTTTTCAATTCAAGTGTAGGCGAGGATTACCATTTTCGCCATCTTTGGGCGAGATCCGAGCATACGTGGGCATAAAGATCTCCCCTGTGGACAGGCGTCCCGAAACGACAGGACGGTCATTCTGACGATCTGGGAGCAATCGACGATGCGCAAGTCACCGCGTCGGATCAAGTCTCTGTATATGGCTGTTTTCCAACACGTTTTCGACTCTGGGCTGTGTCAGATGTGATTGGTCACGCGCAATCTGGCCGACTTCTGGTGAACCTTGCGGTATGAGGATCGCCATATGTGGGACTGGATGCGATTTTGGGAAATTACGACTATAATTAGAACGTGGCCACCGGTGAATTGAGGTGGACGGCGAAGGAAGCAATCGGCTAGCTTGAATAATGGGATTCGGGCCCGACGGACGCTTCAGTTCTTTGAAAAAAGTAAGAGCAAACTGACCGGCGCCGACGGGCATCCCGGGCGCCGCTCCAGCAAAGTGGAACTTGAATGGCGCACGAGATACTAGAGGACCCCCGGATTCCCCTGATCGGCCTTGGTGCCAACCAGCCTGGCGACCTTCGACGGGCTGCACTTGAAGTGCTCGTCAAGCGGCCGCCGTCGGCCGAGGCCTGGCTCGCGGCTGAGCCGGAGATCCTGGACCTCCTTAATAGACGCTCTGAATTGTCAGGAGGCAGCGAACTTCTGCAACTTGCAGCCTGTGTTCCTCTGAAGTCGGTGCGGCAGCGGCTCCGGCAAATCGCCAGGGACTCGTCGGATCCGCACGCTACGGAGGCGCGCGAGAGTCTCGCCCGGGTCGGTGAAGAAGATGCCGCCGATCTGTTGATCGATGACATCACATCGGCCCCAGTTCCCGAAATACTGGTGCGCAACCTCGCCCTCAGTCCGCTCGGCCGCATGCAGATCAGCACTGATCGACTTGCGAAGGCAACAGATTCCCTGAATCCGCACGATCCGGATCAGTCAAACGCCTATGTTTGGGGCGCAATTTCGCTGGCAAAAACCGGAAAGTTCGAACAACTCGACAAAGTGGTCGACAAACTCGACGAAGGCTGGGAGCCCTCGATGTTCTGGGGCAACCCCTACGTCGTCCGCCACGATCTGCAATTGGCCTCGCTCGGCTCTGAGCTGCTCCATCAATATGCCGAACGGCGACTAAAGGGACTGCGTCCGGATGAGATTGAGCTGCTGAGAAACGACAATGAACTCGGCACACCGAAACTCAACCTGATCAATTCGCTGCGTGCACAACCAATTATTGAGTCATCAGTTCCGACTGGCGAACTTCAGGTTATCGATCCGGGCGCTGTCTTTCACGTTGATGAATTCGGCGATGTCGTCCACCTAAACCTCGAGCGCGCACTCGATCGCGGGTGGTTCCACGATATCGCCCCGAATGCGCTCAGGGATATAACCGCGCATCTGCATATTCTCGGCCCCCACATCGAGCACGGCTACTGGCCCGAGCTGATCGGCAATGACCTCGTCGACTTGATATCGCAGCTACCTGACTTCGAGCCTGATGGCCTCGGCATCATCCGCGCCTACATCGGCCTGGTGCGCGAGACGGGTAATCGCTCCGAGGATTTTGAAATGCAGCTCGGGTGGATGCTCGCGCAGGGAGACCTAGACCGTGTGCTTGAAGACAGTGAGGAGTTGTTGCTCTCGGACGACGAGTTCGAGCAGGTGATTGCATGGTCCCTAATACGAAATGCCTCAAACTTCGGTAAGGGGCAATCACCGCCGTTTTTCGGTGCTGGCGAAGGCGGATCAGACGCGATCACCGCGGCCTTCGAGGACGCGATAGACACTCAGTTAATGAAGTCGCCGAGGGAAAGCTCAGACCGGGAAACCAAGTTTAGAGATGCATCGCAGATGAAGGAGGCCCTGCAGCGGGGCTCGAGCATCGACCCTGTCGAAGAGATGGCATTGGAGAGCATCATCCTGCCGAATCAAAGCGACGTGTCGTTCGAAGACGCCGCGCCGCAGAGTGCGCCTCCGCCGGTCGAACCACATCCTGCCCCTGCGGCGGCGCGCCCGGATACGAGAGCAATCGTTGATCCGCCGCGCAGCGCCTATGCGTTGCTCAATAGCCCGGACCGGGTCAAGCCGATGACCGACTTCGTCGTCACCGTTGGCCTGTCGAAAAATCCCTCGCCTGGCGTGAGTGGCGGCCAGCTTACTCGACCGGAGTGGAGCGTCGGCGATTACAAGATAACGATCAAGCTGATTCTTGACGGATTCCTTCTGGCTACCGGCGACACCAACCTGATCACACTCGACGTGACCACCGCCGAACCGTATCCGTCCAGGGACGTGCATCTGCTTGCAATTGCCGGCGGTCCTTTCAAGCCGGTCCGGATGCTGCATGCCGAGTTTTCGATTGAAGGCCAGCTTATCGGCTCCGCTTCCAGGCCAATCGTCATCAGCGATGATGCGACCGAAGATGAGCCCGTAAGCCCAGCCATAGGCCGTGACATGTCGATGCCGCCGGGCGTGCCGACGCCTGACATGACCATTTCGATCACACGCGGCAATACCGAAGCCCGCGGGCGGCTGGTGTGGGACATCCTGACGCCCCATCAGGGCATCAACACGACACTGCCGGACGACGAAGACGAGTATAAATCCGACATTGGTGAGGACACCGAATCGTGGGCGCGCCAGTTCATGAATGCCGTCAACAAGAAAGCGCGCGGCGAACCGCTGGAGCCCCTCATGAAGGGTACCGGCAAGATCATTCGACGCCAGATGCCGGTTTGGGTTCGCCAGAAGTTGCGGGATCTCTCGGGGCTGTTTCCCTCCGGCAATAGCCCGACGGTGTTCCTGGTGTCCGACGAGCCGAACATTCCGTGGGAACTCGCCTACCTGAAACTGTCTGACCGCCGGGAAAACTTCCTCGGCGCCGAATTTGTCGTCGGGCGCTGGGTTCGAGGTGACAAGGACATCGACGGCGTCCGGGTACCGGCCTACCCACCGCCCACCGAGCATACTATTCGTTCGATGGCCGTCATTAGTGGCGACTACTCCGACGCCAGGAACTGGAAGAACCTACCGGGCGCGCTGGAAGAAGCCAACGAGCTCGAGTCAACGTATCGAGCGCAGCCCGTCAACGCGGACAGTGGTCTGGCGACATGGCTGACCGAGCAGGCCGACGTTGACTCGATTCACTTTGCGGTGCACGGCAACTGGAGCCTGAGCGGCAATGCCGACGGCATCGTACTCGACGACGGTACGACGCTGACGTCAACGGAGGTGCTGGCCGCAAACCTGAAGCGGAGGCCATTTGTATTCCTGAATGCCTGCCAGCTCGGCCAGAGCGAGCAAACACTGGGCGACTACGGAGGAATCGCGTCGGCGTTCCTGCAGGCCGGGGCGTCCGGCGTCATCGCGGCGCTGTGGAACGTTGATGACAGACAGGCGAAAGAGCTCGCCACCGAATTTTACGAATCGATCGGCGCCGCAGTCGACGAGCCTGGAGAGCTGTTTCGCCAGCAACGCGCGATGTTCTCCGATGATACGAAATCGAAACTGTCGCTCGCTTATCTTTTCTTTGGTCATCCGCATCTGCGGATGAAAATCGAAATACCCCAACACAACCCGTCTTCGGAGGCATAGAGTTATGCAAGAACTAGCCCATGGAGTGCTCGACCCCGCCGGTAACGAACTCCAGCTCGATAGTATCGTCGTCCGCTCGCCCGGCATTTCCGGCGAGATCACGGTCATGCAACCCACCCGCGACGAATCCCGGTCGCAATCGATGGCCAGCGACGCGCTCGGCCTGGCGCTGGACCATCACAACATGGACGTCGACTACGTTCTCGAAATTGGCGGACTCAGCGAAGAACCGACCGAGGCAGCCGTATCAAGTCGTTCAATGGCGCCGGGCCAGAAAGGCATAGAGATACAGGTGCCGGCCGTCGGTGAAGGATTTGGCCAGGTGTTGCTTGTAACGGACGAAAACGGCATCGCCTCCTGGCAGTTTCCGGTCACTGAGGCAGGAGAACTCGACAAGACTCGGGGTGGCGCAACTGTGACGTTCATCGTCCCCGGCTACGTACCGGAGGCGACGGGTGCTGCCGAAACACGCGGGCTGTTTGGCTGGTTCGGCAAGAAGGTCGTTCGCGTGCTGTCGTTCGTCATCGAAACCGTCGTTGGTGAGGTCGCCGATTATTTTGCCGCAAAGTGGGAGGCGAAAAACCGACCGTACAGCCTGCGCCGAATCACAAGTGAGACGTATAGGACCAACGGCGCCGGCGAACTCACGGCCGAAGACTGGCAAAAGCTGGGCGAGGGCCGGAGCCTGCTGTTTATACACGGTACGTTCAGCCGAGCATCATCGGCCTTCTATGAACTCACGCCGGAGTTCATCGATGAGCTGAACGTGCGCTATTCGGGCCGGGTTTTTGCCTTCGACCACAAAACGCTGTCCGAAGATCCGACCGACAACGGCAAGTACTTTGCCAACGCAATGCCTGATGGCCAGGTACTGGACGTCGACATCGTTTGTCATTCGCGCGGTGGCCACGTGTCCCGCATCCTCGCAGAGGAGCAGGACGATCTTGCACTCGAGGGCAAATCACTGACCGTCAACCAGGTCGTCTTCGTTGCGAGCCCCAATCGGGGCACCGTGCTCGCCGATCCAGAGTATATGGGCGATTTTGTCGATTCCTACACGAACATACTCAGTGTATTGCCGAGTAATCTGGTCACCGACGTGCTCGACGTTGTCATCACCGCGGTCAAGGAAATCGCTGTCGGCGCCCTCAAGGCTCTCGAAGGACTGCAGTCGATGGATCCGGACGGGGACTACGTCACCGCATACCTGAACAAGGGAGACAAGAGCCCGGCACAGTACCGCGCCATCGCCGCAAACTTCGAACCGACAGATCCGAAGCTGAAGCCGTGGGTCAAGGACAGGTTGATGGACGCGGTATTCAAAGAAGACAACGACCTCGTCGTACCGACCAGGGGCGTCTACGAGCGTAACGGCGACGAAATGTTCCCGATTGACGAAAAGCTCGAGCTGACCGGCGAGGACGAGGTTCATCACGGCAACTTCTTTTCGAACGGCAAAGTCGTCACCCAGCTCGACAACTGGCTGCCCGGATAGCAGCGAGCCGAGACCGGTGAGGGGCCGGTCTCGCAGGCTCGAGCACCGATCGATGGGTCGCACCAGCCCGGAGCGGACGCTAGGGGCTGGTGTGCCGCCTCAAATTCGGCTGAGGTGTAGTCGGCCAAATTCTCGCTGCTACAAGGTGCGGGGACAGTGGCATTGAGGGCGATTCGCGAATCGTGCCACCAGACAAGAATCAGAAATCTACGAGGTGACCGTCATGCCCAATGTAATTGTGTATTTCCTGCACGAACACGAGCAAGCTGCAGCCGAACAGGCACTGGACGAGTACGAATCCACGGAATCGTTCGTCGTTGGCAACCTGGACGAAGCCGGTATCGAACAACTCAGACAGCAGGGCCTCATCGTCCAGGAACTGGACGATGCTGACGCCAGCGACGAGCCCCGTGTTGGCCAGGTCGTGCGATCGATGACCGGGGGCGGCATGACCTACAAGTCTGTCGCGCCGCCAGCCGATTTTGATTACACCGTTCCAAACTACTATCGCGTCAATATTCGCGGCCCGCTGCTGGAGAGCCGCAGGGCGGAGCTGGGCAACATCGGCGTGCAGCTACAGGAGTCGGTCGCCCCTGGTTCTTACCTTTGCAAGATCGATTCCGACACAGCCACAAACCTGCGCGACATCGCATGGATCCAATCCGTGCGGCCGAAAGACGAATCGGACATCGAGCCGCTCCAGGAGCGGGCTGCAGCACCCCCGGTGGATGCCGCCGGGAGTCGAATGGCGATATATGACGTGCGTCTGCACAGCCCCGATGCGATGGCGGGCGTTCTGGACTGGTTGGGCTCGAACAACATCGCGATAGCTGGCCAGAGCAGGCGCAAAGTCCGCGTCTATATGCTGGAGGGTTCGCCGCAAATCGCCACGCTCGCTGCATTGCCCGAAGTGCAGACCGTCGATGAGTACATCGAGCCGGAACTGACGAACGACCGGGCCCGTGTCCTTACGAACGTCGAGGGTGCAAACCCTGGTGCCGGAGTCACGCAGACAGGTGCTGGCCAGGTGGTCGCTGTAGCGGATACCGGCCTGGACGATTTGCACCCGGATTTCCAGGGGCGGATCAACGGACTGTCTGCGCTGGGGCGCATCGGCGATGCCAGCGACCCGAATGGTCACGGCACGCACGTGGCAGGGACGGTACTCGGCGACGGTAACGCCTCCGGCAGGCAGTTTCGCGGCATGGCGCCCGATGCCAACCTGTACTTCCAGTCCATTCTCGATGCGAGGGGGCGGCTTGGAGGATTGCCGGTCGACCTCAATGACTTGTTCGACGAGGCCTACGTCAACGGTGCGCGGATTCACAACAACAGCTGGGGCGCGGCGACGGATTCTCGCTACACGGTCAACTCGATCGAGGTTGACGAGTTCGTAGCGTCACACCCTGACATGTTGATCGTCATTTCTGCCGGCAACGAGGGCGTCGGCTCAGGGACACCCAGTAGCCCGGGCAATGCGCAGTCCGGATTCGTCGACTGGTTGTCTATTGGTTCTCCGGCATCGGCAAAGAATGCGTTGACGGTGGGCGCAAGCCGTAGTGACCGGACAGCGGGCGGGCTCTCCGGGCTCACCTGGCGCCAGGCCTGGCCGGCTGACTTTCCGGATCCGCCTATTGCGACCCAGAACATATCCGGAGATCCGGAGGCGATGGCGGCATTCAGCAGTCGTGGTCCGTGTGACGACGGCCGGATCAAACCTGACCTCGTCGCACCAGGAACGGACATCGCATCTGCGAAATCCTCGACCGCGCCGCTGAGAAATTTCTGGGGCGCGGTGCCGGGCCACGGTGGACGCTACGCATACAGCGGCGGCACCAGTATGTCGGCCCCGGTCGTTACAGGATGTGCGGCATTGGTCAGGCAGTTCTTTGTCGACAATGGGCACGACCCTTCGGCCGCATTGCTCAAAGCGACATTGATCGGCGGTTGTCGCTGGCTCAGCGCCGCCGATTCGACGGCCGATTTTGCGGACGACCCGAACTTCCACCAGGGCTTTGGTGCTATCGACATGACGCATACGATCCCGAACCCGGCCGTGCCGGCCCTCGGGTTGGAGTTTGTGGACGACTGGCAGCCCGCCGGACAGGGATTCACGTTTACCGGCGAACGCAGACGCTTCACCGTTGGCGTCGGCAACGCGCTGCCTCTGCAAGTTTGCCTCGTCTGGACGGATCTGCCGGCGCGGGCACTGCAGAACAACCTGAATCTGCAGATCCAGTCGCTGTCTACCAACGACCGGTGGTTGGGTAACCAGGATTTGCCGATGAGTCTCAACATCCCGGATCCCGACAACAACGTCGAAGTGATAAGGATCGACAATCCACCGGCTGGCGATTTTCTGATCCAGGTCAATGCGTCAAACCTGCTGGATACGACCGGGCAAGCGTTCGCGCTCGTGGTCACAGGTGACCTGACCAGCGCTATCGGACCTTTCTGAGGAGTATCGCAATGCTGAGACTGAGGATTGTGCAGGCGAATTTCGGCGACAGTTTCATCCTGGAGTACGGCACCGACGCCAACCCTCGGCACCTGTTGATCGATGGTGGCCCCAGCGATGTGTACGACAACGACCTGCGCGAGGAGATCGAGTTTGTCACCAACAACGGCGGCGTCCTGGATCTCGTCGCGATCAGTCATGTCGACAAAGACCATATCGTTGGTGTGATGGACCTGTTCGCCGAGTTGCTGCAGCAACGGGCGAACAATGAGGCCGAGCTTGTGCAGGTTGGCGGTCTCTGGCACAACTCCTTCGCCGACACCATCGACACGGGCGGGACAATCCAGGCACGCTTCGAAAACGCGATGGCAAGTGCCGGCGCGAACGCGATGATGGATGCCGGGATGGCCGTCAATGGCATATCCGAGGGCCGCCGACTGCGTATACAGGCGCAGCAACTGGGTGTCGATATCAATGACGGGTTCCCGGGCGGACTGGTGAGCGTCGACTCGGCACCGTCACCGATCACTTTCGATAACCTGACCCTGACTATCGTCGGCCCAACGCAGTCGAATATCGATGATCTAAGGCAAAAGTGGATCGACTGGCTGGATGACAACGGGCCCGCCATCGCGAGTGGCGACCCCCTGCTGATGGCCAACGCAGACCGCAGCGTTCCCAACCTGAGCAGCATCATGTTTGTCGCCGAAGCGCATGGCCGGACTATCCTGTTTACCGGCGATGGGCGCAGCGACCACTTGCTGGACGGCCTTGAGGCTGCCGGGTTGCTGGACGCCAACGGCGAGATGCACGTCGATGTACTGAAGGTTCCGCATCACGGCAGCAACCGGAATGCGACAAGAACCTTCTTCAGGAAGATCACGGCGGATACCTATGTCATCTCCGCGAACGGACACCCTGACAACCCGGACCTCTCGACGTTGATCTGGATCGTCGAGGCGGCGGAGGAGCAGTCGCGCAACATCGACATCATCGCAACGAACGATACTCCGTCGTTGCAGAAACTAACGGAGGAATATCCGCAAAACCAGTTCACCTACAACCTGGAAATCATGCCGTCGAACCACAGTTTCCGGCGGCTCACCCTCGCATGACCGGCGTGCGGCCACAGGTGGGGGTATGACCGGCAAAGCAGAGTGGACTTTCCTGGTCTACATGGCCGGCGACAACAACCTGTCGGCAGCTGGTGACCGCGACCTTGCTGAAATGAGGAGGGTCGGCTCCACCGACAAGGTCAATGTCGTGGTCGAGTTCGACAACGCGGGCGATCTCGGCAGTCGCAGGATCCACATAAAGAAAGACGGATCGGACGAGGCCGTCGTCAGCCTGGGTGAAACGGACTCCGGGTCTCCTGCGGTTCTGCTCGACTTCGTCCGCTGGGCGACAGCGGAGTTTCCGGCGCATCGTTACGCACTCATCCTGTGGAATCATGGTTCGGGGTGGGCGCCGACCGAGGTCGACCGGATCGCCCGGTCTGTTTCGGCACCTGACTACACCGAGCGCGAGATCGGCGAGCGATCATCGAGCCCACTCGGACGAAGTTTCTTCCGGTCGACGTTCGAAAAAGTATTCTCTCTGCCCACACCTTCGGAACGCGCGATCTGCTCGGACGATGGTTCGGGGCATTCGTTGGATACCATCGAGCTGCACAACGTCATCAAGCAAGCCGTCGACCAATTGGGGCAACCTTTCGACCTGCTCGGCATGGATGCCTGCCTGATGAGTAACATCGAGGTGGCGTATCAACTTCGCAACCAGGTTCGTTACATCGTTGCATCCGAAGAGAACGAGCCGGCAGACGGTTGGCCCTACGACAGGGTATTGGGGCGCCTGACCGTGAACCCGCAGATGTCGACCGCAGATTTGGCGGCGCACATCGTCAACGACTACATCCGTTCCTACGTGCAACGCGGATTCACCGGTGATGTGACACAAACGGCCATCGACGCGTCCAGGGTGGGCGAGCTTGCATTGGTCGTGAACGATTTTGCCGAGTGCCTGCAAGACAGGATGGACGCTGTCTACACGGACATCTGGAAGGCACAGCGCAAGTCCACTCGCTTCTGGCACAACACGCTGTGGGACATCGGGCACTTTGCGACGGAGCTCATGAGCCTGAGCAATGATGCAGAAGTTGTGTCCCAGGCAACCGCCATTGTCGATGCCCACGCCGTCGGCACAAACGGTGCCGTGATTGCCGAGGGGCACAGCGGCCAGAAGGTCGAGCATTGTCATGGAACGACGGTCTACTTCGTGCCGCCAATCTCGGACATCTCCCGGTTCTATCCGGACCTGGCGTTTGCCCAGGATTACCGTTGGCTTGCCATGCTGGCCGCGTATCACACCGTTTGAGGCCACGGTAATCAGATGAGGGCTTACAGAAATTTTGACATCGAGTTGGCCAACCACCGGTCAGAGGGCGACCGCGAGTACCTGACGGCGAGGGTAGTGTCGTCGCCGATCGCACGCCGGCGTCCAAGCCAGGCCGAAGAAGTTGCGTTCCCTGAACGTCTGCGTCGTCTCATCCCCGAGCTCGAGAGCCGGCGGTTGAATGCCGAAGGCATGATCAGCCTTGGTGAGGCGCTTGGCGAGCTGTTGCTACCGGTTTCGGCAAAGAGCCTCTTCAAGCAGAGCCTGGCCAGGCTCAGGAGAGACGAAGGGCTTCGGGTCAGGATCATGACCGATACGCCCGAGCTCGCTGAGCTGCCCTGGGAATTTGCCTATGTTGCTTCAGCCGACACACCGTCGGGACGTAAGGACGAGTCGGGATTCCTCGCGCTCAATCTGCGGCTGTCGCTGGTAAGACTCGAGTACCTCGATCAACCGACACCGGGAAAGCATGGCCAACGGGATGGTTCCTTGCGAATCGGCGCGGTGCTCGCAGACGTTGTCGATCCCGCGCTTGCACGGCTCGAGCTCGACAAAGAAGAGCTCGCTTTGCGCCAATCGATCGATGGTCTCGCGGGTGTCGAGATCAGCGTTGTTCGACCGGGCACGCTGAAGCAATTCGAAGATCTGCTGTCGAGCCGAAGCATCCAGATTTTCCATTTCGCGGGACATGGGGACTTCGTCACGGAAATGGGCGAGGAGCCGGGCGTCATTGAGGGTCGCGGTTCACTCATTTTTGCGGGCGATGAGAACCGCCCCGTGCCGCTCGACGCGGCCCGATTGGCGCTAAATCTCAACAACCGGGGTGTACAGCTTGCCGTGCTGGGCGCGTGCGAGGCGGCAACGCGGGATTCGGTAAGCTACTGGTCGGGCGTGGCGCCGGCGTTGATTCGACACGGCGTGCCGGTAGTCGTTGGCATGCAGTACACGGTCAGGGACGCCAATGCTATTGCCTTCGGAACACGTTTTTACAGGGCGCTGGCTAATGGTGAATCCGTCGATGCCGCGGTCTGCGAGGGTCGCCTCGGCATACTGAATCGAGGAGGCGCTGGCGAACGAGACTGGGGCACGCCTGCGCTTTATCTGCAGACCGACCACCCGGTGCTTTTCCCCGAACCGGTTCGTCCTGTTCGAAACAATCTAGTGCTGGCGGTTGCGTCCATTGCGTTGCTTTCAGGCTGGTTTTACCTGCACATCTATCCGAGCGTCGCGGATAGTGCATCGCGGGTTTTCGGCAATATAGGCATCGGGGCGGGCGCGCTGGCGGGACTTGTCGCGTTTTGGCAGCTGGTGGGGGCAATACTGACGCAGGGATCAAGGCGCCGCGCAACCGAATCACTAATTCCGCAAATGCTCCGACATCGTCTCGCACGATGGTTCTTGTGGCCGCTTTTCATCGTCGCATTTCTGCTAAGCGCGACAACGACGTCCATCTATTTCGATCTCGATAGTGAGGACGTCGATGCGCTGGAGCTGGATCTGCTGGTGGGCGAGGACCTGATATGGAACCCGTTGCCTAAACTCAGCGTGTCGCGAACCGACAACCGTCTCCGGGCCGGCGGCCCCGTGTTTCTGCAGCTGCCACCATCCGAGTTGCAGTTGCGGGTAGCGACCCCTGCCGACTGGCAGGTCAATGCAGCAAGCCGGTTGGTTCAACCAAGACCATGGCGAAGCGCCAGGATCCGTGCGTCGACCGAACTCTCGCGGCTGGAGCTACGCCCGCTTCGCGTGGCAGCAATGTGGAATCTCGTGGAGTGGCTTCCACGGCCCGGCGCCGATGCATCAACTACTCGCTACTCGTTAAAGATAGGTATTGGTGACGGGCCCCTGACTGAGCTAGAAGGCGACCTGCGGCAGGGGCTTGTGTACCTCGGCGGCACCGAAGCCAACCTGGAGAATTTTTATGGCCGCGAATCAGCGGCCGATCGTGAAGTGGAACTGAAGAAATGTGATTTCATGAACAACTTTGAATCAATGATCGGGTATTGGCGACCGGAAGATGCAAGTTATCAGCGCTTTTACTCGACGGCGCCTATCGAAGCAGGACAGGTGCTCACAATTCAGGTCGACAAGATCGAGAACGGTATCGAAATGGGAAAGATCTTCTCCGGCACAGTCAGTCCGGAGTCGCTCCAGGTCGGGCGAATATCAACTGTGTGTATTTTCAAGCAGGTGCAGCAATGAAAAGAGAAAAACCACGCCAATACTGCAAACAATGGCCCACACGCAGTTCGCCGTTACTGCTCGGCGTCGCGATATGTCTCATCGCAGTTGCCGGCACCGGTCTGGCACAGACCGAAAGGCCGACGGTCGCAGTTTCGTTCGACATGAGCCAGTCACCTTTCGCCGGTATGTCTGCAGCGGACCGTGACGATATTGCCCAGGCGGTGGTCGACAAGCTGGCAACCAGCGCAACACGGCGCTGGGGATTTCTCGACTGGGTACCCGCTGGTAACGGAAGCGTTACCGCGGATGCGGCCTGGACCATCAAAATCGAGGTCGAGGTCAAGACGATAACGGTCAACGGCGTGGAGTTCCCGGCGGAGACTGTGTATCTGAACCACTACGCAGACACAGACGGTCAGGCCGTCCGTCTCCACCAGAGCGACGAGGCGCAGCGACTTTATGACATGGGTGCACCACGGCCTCTTCAGGATCCGCAGGGTCTCAAGGAGGACTTGTTGAAGAAGCTCGGCGAGCAACTCGATCAACTGCTGAATGGCAGGCAAGTGGAGCAAGCACTCTTCAAGGTCCAGTTGTCGGATCAACTGATGTTCGATGAGAACAATGAGCACATCATTGTTCCATTCCGGCTCAGTGACCTGAGAGCCGAGCAAGAGGTGCAATTCAAGGTGCGGCTGGTGCCGGTGCAAGCTGTTCGCGATGACTTCGAGCTCGAAGAGGACGGCGCCGTTGACGAGGGCGAGCACGAGGGATACATCATCGCCAGAATCATTGACTGGAGCGTGCGGTCCATCGACGTCTCAACGCCCGAAGACTGGGTGCCGGAGTTGCCGGCGTTAATGAGCAGTTTCGATGCTGCTCATGTTTTTCTGCAGGATTACAGCCCAAGCCTGTCCGGTGCGGTGAATACCGACGACGGCGTCGTGCTGGATCCGGAGCAATAGGAGACGATGATGAAGAGACATAGCGAACTATCGTCACTTGCTCGACACTACGTTTCCCTGCTGATGTTGCTTCTGGGGATGGGCGCAGCCAATGCGCAAACCAGCGAGGAGCTGACGCAGGATGGCCGCGACGCTTTGGGCAAAGGCGACTACACAAAGGCGCTCGAGTACTTTGATGTTGCTCGGGCGCAGCAACCCGACGACGCGCTGGATTCGAAGCTGACATTTTACGCCGCCGTCACACAGCAACAGGCGGCAACCGAAGCAGAACCAGAGCAAAAAACGACAATGCTCAAGAACGCGGCCGAACTTTACGAGGCCTACCTGGACGGTCGGCAGGACTCGGCGGCATGGAACAACCTGGCCAAGGTTTACGAGGAGCTCGGCAGCCCGGAGCTTGCGGCAGAGTGTTACCGGAAGGCGATCGCTACCGGGGACGCGAAAGCCGCGCTCTATCAGAGGAACTACGCGGAGCTCCTGGATAGTACGGGCGAGAGGGAGGAAGCGTCTGCCGTCTATCTTGCCATGGTGCGGGAGCAACCTTTGTCCACGCGACAGCAGAGCGAGATTGGCGAGCGATTTGCCGAGATCGGACTGGATCCGTACGTTGGCTTCCTGTGGGCGCTGGCCGATACGGGCAGCACGCGCTACGCGGCGGACAAGGCAATCCAGACGTTGCTTTCTGAGCGAGACGCACAAACTCGACTGCGGAACGAGTTGTTGACAATCGTCTCAGTATCTCTTGCTCGGGAGCTGTTGCGGCCGGGATCTGCGTGGGACGAGTCGTTTCGCAATAACCTGAAGGAGTTCGCCTGGAGTGGCGACGGGAACAGGGGCGCGCAACAACTGCTGACACTTCAGGACACAGCGTCCGTGATTCAGACTATTGTCGGGCGCGGATACAGAACCGAAGCTGATCGGACTGCACTACAGAACGCACGGTCAAAGCTCGATCCGGCTGAGTACTCATGGTGGCAATACGAGGGCCGGCCGGATCGAGATCCGCCGCGCGGGGTATGGCCAAGTGACGGCCTGCGATACCTCATCAGATCGCACGGTGACGGTTTGAAGCAGGCGGCCCGCTCGACTGCGGAAGGCAGTCTGCCTGCAAACACGATCTACGAGCTGGCCGAGGAGTTTTACAGGTTGTCTGCGAACCTCCAGGATTGGGAAGTTGACCCCTTGGCGATTCGTGAACTGGTTCGTTTGAAGATTGCGACTGACGATTTGCCTGGTGTACGGCAGGTCCTCGATGAGTATGAGTTCAAGCTGTACGAAGGCAAGGGTGATGCTATTCGAAACCGGCAGCTGGCGAAGACGTTTGAGTTCCACAAAACGCTCGGGGAAATCTACACACAACTGAGTGTCTGGGGAGATTCGTCGAGCGTGCAGTCAGCCGTTTTCCAGCTTGAGCATGCCCACGAGAAGAGCCTGCAGATCGAAGAGCGAGCGGGCGGCAAGGTTCCCGAGGCATACCAGTTCACGCCGGAGATGGTCGATATGCTGGATCAGGCTTATCAAGCGGAGGGGCAGCCGGAAGCTGGCGTGCAATTACGTCTGAACGAGGCGCGCCGCTACGAAGCGCAGGGTGACGAAACTGCTGTCAAGAAAGTATTGAGGCCCGTCGAGTCGAGTAGTTTGCCTGAGGAGTTTCAGAAATACCGTATCGATCAGGACGAAGTCACGATCCGACGGGACCTGAAGGAGACCGATGTTAACCAGGTACAACCGACAATTCGGCAGTAGCGATCTGGTACCTCACGGCACGCAGAGGTTTTAGAAAGCTTGTTCGGGTCTCCGGACATGTGGAAGATGTTTGTCACGCGATTACGACCCGCCTAAACGGAATTCGTTGATAATAGATCAGTGTAAGAAACTTTCACACTAGGCGAGGCTCGAAAAACGCGTGCGCGGTCAAGCGGGAGGAGAGTATGTCACCAAAAGTTACCGATTGGTTTGGTGTTGCGCTAGCAGCCGTCGCAATTGTTGTCACTGTCGGCCTGCACAGCGTTCAGACCGAGCGGCAGAATCGATTGCGCGCCGAACAAGATGAATTCCAGATTCAGGCTAGCGCCTGTAATTTTGCGCGCGACTTTCTAATCCCGCTCCAGAACGTCCTGAATTTCAACAAGAGGTATCGAGATCGACTATTGGAGGACAACTTGTTGCAGGATCTGGAATACGCGCCGGATTACGTCCAGAAGTTTTTCGCGGATATATCGAGCCCAGATCCACGCCGCTATATCTGGAGAACACAGATTGCGACCATCATGAATGAGAACGAGAATGCGATTGCGTTAATCGATCGATTTGGTGGTCGTACCGAAGATCAGCTGTTCGAGCAAGCCTTGCAGGACTTCAAGGACCACGCCCGACTGTGGAAGGATACTTGGGAATCGATTCTAGGAGTGGAGCCATTAGGGCCTGGCGTCACAACAGAGGACCAACTGGCACCCAAATTCCCAGCCGACCTCGATCGGTTGCTTGGTCGCCAAGTCGACTTACATACGAAGAGCTGCAATGCGATACGCCGCGATCACACCAGCGCCGGAAGCTAACAGTGTCCTTCTCGCGTAAAGGACGTTGACCCAGCCGTTCAGAATGCGCCTTGAGAGCTGCTAACCAAGCCCGAGGCTTGTGAATGTTGCGGCAAGAGAAGGGGCAGGCACAGCAAGGACCGGCTTATAGAAATAGGATACCTGCAAGTTGTGGCGCCTTATAATGACGTAGCTATCAAGTACTCCATTGCAGGCACTGCCAATGAGACTCAAGGACAGGATCGAGTTTGGCTGGTCTATCGAGATCGAGATACCGTCGCCAGGGAAGGCGACGACCCGATCGCCGAGTGGGTGAATCTCCGAGCATTTTCGCTGTTGGAACAGTTCCCCCCCTGCGACGTGCTAATCATGATGGAGGTCGCGCGAAAACAGCTCATGGAAGAGGAAGGTCGGTCTTAGAGTCGATGCTCAGGCCGCTCTTTCGCGCATTGGCAGCTTGAATCCAGCACGTGCGCCACGGTCTCACGCGTCGTGCGGTAGAATACGATACCTATTCGAATTCATCGTTCGCAGGAGGTGACGTCACATGGCATTGAGCTCTGACCAGATCATCTTCGGAGCCGAAGATAGAACGGACCGTATTGACGGCAAAACTGCTCGCCGGATTCTCGAGCGCGCCGTCGTTCAGCAACATCTCCTGGAGAGCAGGCTTGATGACACATACTTACTGGATGAGTTGGAGGAGATAGCCCGAGAAGCCGGTATCTCCCGTAGAGCCCTGTACGCAGCAATCGATGATCGGCCGAGCTGGCTGGATCCTTTGCTGCGGCGGCTCCCTCGCCGCTGGTCCCGCGCGAAACAACATATCGTCCTGATGAGCATCGCCGGCATCGTGCTGCTCGGCCTGATGCTCGCGTTTCCGATCGTGGCGAAAGTGCTCTTCTGGGTGACGATCATCGTGCTCGTAATGATGGCGCTCGGCATCAGTCCCTTCTGAAGTACCGAACATGCAAGCAGGCAGGAGACTGATACTCAAGGGAGGGGCCGCGCTGGCGATACTCGCAGCGTTGCCGAAGGCCTTGCTCGCGGCCGCCTGGCCGCAGAAGGCGTTTCTGTCGACGGATGGCGGGCAGGCACTGACGGCACTCCTCGGCACGGACCGGACCACGCCGTCGGACCAGATCACGCTCAAGGTGCCCGAGATCGCGGAGAATGGGGCAGCCGTCCCCGTGACGATCAGGACAACGCTCGAGAACGTCGAATCCATCAGCATCGTGGTTGAAAACAATCCGAGGCCGCTCATCGCGAGCTTCGACATGATGCCCGGCGTCCTGCCCGAGGTATCCAGCCGCATCAAGATGGCGGAAACGTCGCAGGTCTTAGCGGTCGTGAAAACCGATTCCGGAATCTACAGCACGTCGAAAGACGTCAAGGTCACGATCGGTGGCTGTGCCTAGCCGGAGGTAGCTGATGGCAAGCAATATCAAGATCAAAGCCAGGCTCAAGGGCGACGTTGCCGAGGTCAAGAGCCTGATGCTGCACCCGATGGAGACGGGCGCCCGCAAGGACCCCGTTACCGGCGAACTGGTTCCCAGGCACCACATCACGCAGCTGACATTCACCAACAACGGCGAGCCCGTCATGATCGCGAATTTCAGCACCGCGGTGTCCAAGAACCCGTATATCAGTTTCAGTTTCCGCGGCGCCAGGGCCGGTGACATGCTTAAGATAAGCTGGGTCGACAACCTTGGCGGCAGCGACGAGCTCGAAACCGTGCTGGGTTAGCACACCCTGCCAGGCTGACAGTGCAAATAATGGAGTGGGAACCGGTCTATCGCGTCGCAATGCTCGGCTTTCTGATCGGCGGGCTGTTCGGGGCGATCGCCCACAAGACCAATTTCTGCACGATGGGCGCGGTCAGCGACTGGGTCAACATCGGCAGCAAGGACCGTTTCCGGGCCTGGATGCTGGCGATCGGCATTGCGATTCTGGCGACACAGCTGTTGCAGGCACGCGGGCTCATCGATCTCGGCCAGGCGATGTACCTGACGCCGAATTTCGGCTGGCTGGGCCATATTGTGGGCGGGTTGCTGTTCGGCATCGGGATGACGCTCGCTTCGGGCTGCGGGCAACGCACCCTGGTACGCGTCGGTGGCGGCAACCTCAAATCCCTGGTCGTCATGCTGCTGCTCGGCCTGACGGCCTACATGACCATGCGCGGCCTGCTCGCACTCGTCAGGGTCAACGTCATCGAAGTCACCAGTATCAGCCTCACGGACAATGGCATCTCGAACCAGGGCATCGGCACGATCATCGCCGCGGCCACGGGTATCGAGAATACCGCCGTCCTTAACTGGATCGTGACGATCCTGCTGGGCGGCGGCCTGGTCGTATTCGCGTTCGCGGCCCGCTCCTTCCGTAGGAGCTTCGACAACATCCTGGCAGGCGTCACCATCGGGCTGATCATCCCGGCCGGCTGGTACGTGACCGGGGTCGTCGGCTTCGATGACTTCGAACCCGTGCGCTTCGAGTCCTATACCTTCGTTGGCCCAATTGGTCAGAGCCTGATGTACCTGCTGACCTTCACCGGATCGACGATCAGCTTCGGCGTGGCAGCTGTGTTTGGCGTGATCGCCGGCTCTTTCATCTACGCCGTTGCCAGCGGGAAATTCGTCATCGAGACGTTCACCGACAAGAACGACATGCTGCGCCACATCATCGGCGGGATCGCGATGGGATTCGGGGGAGTAATTGCGCTGGGCTGCACGATCGGGCAGGGCATTACCGGCATGTCCACGCTCGCCCTCGGATCCTTGCTTACCCTCGTGAGCATCGTATTCGGGAGCGCGCTGACGATGAAGATCGAGTATCACCAGCTCGACGACAAGTCGTTTTTGACTGCGCTCAGGTACTCACTAGCAGAGATGAGGCTCATGCCGGCCGTGCGGCAGTCGGATTAGCCACCGGGCGCCGTCAAAGGTGTTCCGGCCGGACGAATGCCACGAGCTGCCAACCATCGTTGATCATCTCCAGCACCGCCATGCTGCACGAGATAGAGTCGCATGCGTGTCAAAAGATCCACCACCCGTCGTCGAGATCGTCCTCGCAGCGCCCGAGCTGCGCACCCCATTCCTTCGCGCGGTAATCCACCGTGCGCGCGATCCTCTTGAGGTCTCCGTTGTAGCGGTATGACTGCTTGAGCCAGCCGCCCTG
>Ga0255052_10000665_pt1 | contig 27365 bp, 21 predicted proteins | sample JV7_2_21_MG_FD_188632 | JGI IMG/M metagenome (GOLD analysis project Ga0255052, IMG submission 188632) | Seawater microbial communities from Jervis Inlet, British Columbia, Canada - JV7_2_21 | ecosystem: Environmental > Aquatic > Marine > Inlet | place: Canada: British Columbia | collected...
CCCCTGGTTCTGCAGTTTGTTCAAGCCTCTGCGCTAATACGATCCCTGTTCCCGTGATTGTGTTGTCGGCGATTACCACTTCCCCCATGCTGATCCCGATTCTAAGTACCGGTGCTATGTCGTCTGGCAAAGTAAGATTATGGCTAGCATTATCGGATTGAAATGCAGTACTGGCACAAAGGGCATCAGAAGCTCGTGGAAATTCAGCTATCAAGGCATCTCCCCGTATTTCGTGACAGATACCGCCGTAGTACTCAATGGCGTCAGAAAAACGTTTAAAAGCGTCCAACATCCTTTCATGAGCTACCACTTCATTTTTTTGTACCAGTAATGTAGAGCTGACAATATCAGCGTGTAGCAATACTGCGAGTTTACGTATTGACCTATTTGCCATTTGGATGGCCCGGTGTTCGGAGTGGCTAGAATGTTATCTTAACAAACTGCTATTAGCGATAAATGGGCATTCCCTGCAAGTAGGGAGAAATATTATACGCTTCGTCAGCGTCTGCTCTGGGTCGTTAGCCGCCGCTGGTAATTAGATTCTGAGGGTCTGCTTTGGCGAATTTACTGCTGATGGCTATTGCTAAATCCGAAATTTATGAATTTCCCCCTGAATAACCAGGTGATTTCTCCAAAGGAGACACTGAAAAATGCTACCTGAGCTTCTGCCTTCGGCCAAGAGCGGCCACCCAAATATTCACCGAACGAATATTTGTACTTCCAGGTTCCCTAAATTTCCTTTGCTTACTTAATAAATGAAAGCTTGATTCAGGTCAAACCTCACCATCCCAACAATGCTAAGAATATTTTATGATTAATCGACAGAAAATCTTGCTGATAGGTTGCATATTATTATCTAACGCGAGTAGTGGATGTTCGACAAAATGACAGATTCACTTTCTTTCATTTAAATCCGGGTTGTTAAATGTGATTACACGAAAACTATTTGTCATTTTCTCAATAACGACGGTATTCGCAACCCTGCTGCTTGCAAGACACTGGCCGAATGCCTACGGCTTATTTTTGATTATCTTGCCGCTGGTAGCACTCGGAATCTATGACATGCGACAGCGCAATCGCACGATTTTGCGCCTCTACCCGGTTATCGGCCACCTGCGTTTTTTGTTTGAATCGATACGCCCAGAGATCCAGCAATATTTTGTTGAGTCCGATACCAACGGCCAACCGATTAGCCGGGAGTTCCGTGATCTGGTTTATCAGCGCGCCAAGGAAGTTCGCGACACGCGCCCCTTTGGTACGGTGTTTGATGTCTACCGCGACGGTTGTGAGTGGATTGATCACTCGCTTTCTCCCCAACCTGCACAGGAAAAAGATCCGCGAGTTCGCTTCGGTGGCAAAGATTGCGCACAGCCCTATGAAGCATCGCCACTAAACATTTCGGCGATGAGCTTTGGCGCCCTGAGTCGTAATGCCATTATGGCGCTAAATAAAGGTGCCAAGTCCGGAGGCTTCGCCCACAACACCGGTGAAGGTGGCATCAGTCCCTATCATCTGAAGTATGGCGGCGATTTAGTCTGGCAGATTGGTACCGGTTATTTCGGTTGTCGTGGCCCGGTTGGGGATTTTGATGAGGTCCGTTTCACGGAAAAAGCCTGCCAGGCGGTGGTGAAGATGATCGAAATCAAGCTTTCCCAGGGTGCAAAACCGGGACACGGAGGCATATTGCCAGCGGTTAAACTGACGCAGGAAATTGCTGATATACGTCATGTGCCAATGGGGCAGGACGTAGTATCCCCACCTGCCCATACGGCATTTTCTTCCCCGGCAGGCTTACTCCAGTTTGTGAGCAGGTTGCGTGAACTTTCGGGCGGAAAGCCCATTGGGTTCAAACTCTGCATTGGTAAAAAGGTTGAGTTTCTGGCGATTTGCAAAGCCATGCTGGAAACAGGTATCACGCCAGATTTTATTACCGTGGATGGCTCAGAGGGTGGTACCGGCGCGGCACCCGTCGAATTTTCCAATTCGGTCGGAACCCCATTACGCGATGGCCTCGCGTTTGTTAATAACGCCTTGCTTGGCACCGGGGTGCGCAGTTCCATTCGCATCATCGCTGCGGGCAAGGCGACATCCGCCTTTCACGTGCTGCGGCTGTTGGCCTTGGGCGCAGACACGGTTAATGCAGCGCGCGCGATGATGTTTGCGCTGGGCTGTATTCAATCTCGCCATTGCAACCGGGATACCTGCCCGACGGGGGTCGCTACCCAGAACCCGGCACGTTACCAGGCGCTGGATGTTGATCTTAAGGCAGCCCGGGTCGCAAACTATCATTCGGCGATGATTGAAAACCTGATGGAGCTGGTTGCAGCAGCTGGCCTCAGCGACCTTGATGAGTTGCAGCCCCGGCACATTAATCGGCGCGTGCATGGTACCGATATCAGGCATTACGCTGAACTCTACCCGAGTATCACGGATGGGTGTTTGCTCATGGAGAGCGGTATTCCGGAAGCCTGGCGAAATGACTGGGTGCAGGCGGAATCAAGTCACTGGTGAATTTATTTGGGGTACTAGGGATTTCCCGTCCTAAAAAGACATAATCCGCTGGCAGCCTTGGCTCTCAGAGGGACATTAACTTTCCCGTCAGCTGACACTCAAAACGCAGAGCTCAGCGGCGACCTTCGGCCAACAGCGGACTCCCAAGAAGGTGATAATATGTTATTAGGTCAATTACCTTTTAACGCTAAGATGTTAAATGATTATGGAAATCGCGGAAGCCGTCGAGATAGTGGAAAAGTACCTCTTTAGGCAAGCAGTAGAAATGAATAATTTTGGCTCTGCTCTTCCTGGCTATGTGAATCCCGATGTTAAGCTTCAGATACTCGCCAAAAGTACAGAGGAGTATGATTTTGGATGGGTCTTCTATTATAACTCGGCCAAATTTATCGAAACTGGAGATTCCCGGGAAGCTTTACTTGGAAATGCCCCGCTAATTATCAATAAAGAAAGTGGGGAGCTAGTTGTTACCGGTACTGCACATGACACTTCATATTATGTAAACAACTACATCAAAACAGGTGACCCGCACAAAGAAGGCAAATAGACACCTAACAAGCACATATAGACGATCCTGGCTTACGCCAGGCCGCTGATGTGAGTGTTATGCCGAATGAAACCCCTAGAAGGCATTGAACTACGAATATTCAGCCGTGTCATTGATATAGCATATAAGCTCATAGACAAGAGCCGTGCGGAGTGAAGATGAGTACCACCTTGGTTGTCGCATTGGTCGTTCCCTGAGTTTTCTGGGGCGTAATGATGGGACTCTTGATCGCGGCAGGGAGGTCCTGGATAAACATGCTGCTGATTCCTGCAGGTATCACTGTGGTGATCCTGGTCGTAGCCAGTCTTTCTTCAGTCCGAGACGCCTTCTGGGCCTCCCTCATCCTACATCTTTTTCTGTTCGTTTTCTTTCTTGGGTCTTACGTCTCCTTCGTGTTTAGGGAACGTAAAAAGAAGAGGTGATAGTCGGTGGAATCCCATACTTTAAGGGGGAGAAAAAATGCATAACAAAGAGCTCAACCCGACGCCGGACAGCGACTCGGTCTTAGCTCTGCATCATGGCGGCGCGGGCTAACTAAATCGTTATCGGGCGTCTGGGTTGAGTCACTTCTCGCCGCTGACTCGCCGGGTTTGAGCATCTGGTTTCTCAATAGCAGACCCTCACAAAACCATGACAGGGGGCAATCTTCGGCCAACAAGAGATGCTGAAATTTTCTCGATAAAAGCGCCGCATATTTTGGATCAAAATATAATCATGGGGGCACGCAGCGTATAATCTTCTGCTAAGTCAAAGTAGGAAAATCGAAGTGAATGATAAATACGAATCAGTTAGTGGTGGCTGTTTTTGCGGAGCCGTACGCTACGAAGCAGAAGTGAATATACATGAGGCGTATTATTGCCACTGTCAAGCCTGCCACAAGCTATCCGGAACACCGGCACAGGTTGATGCATTCGTTAAGCCAGGAACATTGAGTTTCACGAAAGAAGAACCCAAATATTTTCAAACATCTCATTTTGCGAAAAGCGGATTTTGCCAGCATTGTGGCTCACGCCTCGTATATATTGCACTTGAAAAAGAGGATTGGACTAGTGTTATGGTAGGCAGTCTCGATCACCCGGAGGACGTGGTCCCGCGCGAACATGTCTGCGTGGAAAGTCAATTGCCCTGGTACAAACCTGACGATGATCTTCCTCACTCACGCGCCGAAGATGATCCGGATTTAGTGGCGGCCTGGGCGAAGGGTGGATTAACCCAAGACGGGAAACCGCTTTAATTCCGAGCGAATGATTCTCCCGATAGCGGACCCTCAAATCCATACCACCATAAATTTCGGGAGGTCAATCCGGGATTAAGTTCGGGGATAGCTCGGGCGAGCAAAAGAGGGGTGAGTAAAATCTGTTACGTTTCTTGGACTTTCCGCGCGGGTTCCCTGTATTTTCAGTCCTCTGCTCTACCGACTGAGCTACCCGGGCTTGGAATGCGGAAGCGCGCATTAAATAGTCGTGCGTGGCTTGAGTCAAGCCCGAAGCCGAAGTTTGCCGATATTTTGCGTTTCACTCTCTGAAATCGCTTTATCAAGCCATTTTGGTCGGCTAGATACTACCTTCTGTCCTGAAATTCCGGTCCGGGTTGACGCAGTTCACATTGAATTTGCGCATTTCCCTATATGCTTGATTCCATTGAGAAATTGGACCCATCTGAATTCTCAACAGGGATTGACGAATTCCACAAATGACTGGTGTCTTTGAGCAGCTTATATGAACCGTCTATTTAACTTGATAACAACATTATTGCTATGCGGTTATCTTACTGCCTGCGGTACCGATTCCAGTTCGAGCGATCAAGCTGGGAATACCGGCGCTTCGGGTAGTGGGCCGAGCTTTTCGTTGCGCGTGACCGATGCTCCGATCGATGACGCCGTAAGCGTGGTGTTGCGCTTCACCGAGGTCAGGCTCAGAAACACCAATGGCAACTGGACTACTCATACCTTCAACACCCCCAAGTCGATTGACATGCTGCAACTGCAGGGCACCAAGACGGCTGACTTGCTGATCGATGAGCTGGTTGACGTCGGCAACTATGACGAGATTCGCCTGCTGGTGGACGGTGCACCAATGGCCAACTATGTCCTGGATGCTGGCGGCATGGCAGAACTCAAGATTCCGAGCGGCAGCTCTTCCGGGTTAAAAATCAAGGGTAACTTTAGCGTGCTGGAAAACCGACCTGCGTCGCTGGTTATGGATCTGGACCTGCGCCAGTCGATCACGATGGCGGGCAATTCGGGTAAATATATTCTGAAACCGGTGGTCAGGCTCGTCAGCGATAAAGACGCCGGGCATATTCGCGGCACGGTCAATCCGGCATCACTCAACTCAATGCCCGCTTGTTCGGATTCGGACCCAAACAGCTACAATGCGGCTTATGTCTATGCCGGGCATAACGTCACGCCGGACGATATCGATCAGAGCTCACCCCAAAGCATCGTGCCATTTGCGACCACGTCGATCGCCTACGATAACGCCATCTTGAGCTACCTGTTCGAGGCGGCCTTTCTCCCCGCCGGTAATTACACCGTCGCCCTGACCTGTAACGCTGATGCTGAAGATCTCGACGATGGCAATGATGACCTCAAGTTTTTCAACATTCAGAATGTAACCGTGCGGGTAAGCAATACGCTTTTCCTTTGAGCCAGACGCACTAAATTAAGGATAAATCACACCTGGCAACGATAAAAATCGACGATTTGCCAAAAAATCCCGTTCTGAAGCCCTTTTCGCCGGGTAATGTGAGCTATTTACACAAAAATCGATTTTTACTTGAACCAGTTCACCCTTAGTCACCGATAGCGTACGTATATTATTGATTCTACTGAATATTCGAGTTTTTAATATTCCGCGAAATTAACTAACCAGGGTGCTGTTTGGGCCCATGCGAACATTTATGTTAAGGACGATCAAACTTTTCCTGGCACTTACGCTATGCGTTTACCTGATAGGTTGCGGCACCGACAGCAGTTCGGGTGATCGGACGGACGACTTCGGCGATGCGTCGACCCAGGGCGTGAAGATCACGACGTCTGGCGGTTCCGGCTCCGCCAATTCGAACTTTTCGTTGCGTATAACTGATGCGCCGATCGATGGGCTTGAAAACGTCGTACTGCAGTTCACCGCGGTCGAGATGAAACTTCAGTCAGGCGCCTGGACCAAGTACACCCTGCCCGCACCACAACCGATCGACCTGCTGGCGCTGCAAGGATTAATCACGGCCGACCTGCTAATCAACATGCCGATAGAGGCCGGTGACTACAAGCAGCTTCGCTTCATTGTCGATGACGCACCGATGGCTAACCGCGTCAAGGTAAAAGGCGGTGCCTGGGAAGAGATGGAAGTCCCCAACGGTTCCACGACCGGTTTGAAAGTCCTTCAGAATTTCACCATCCCCGATGATCGCAAGATAAATTTCACAGTGGACTTTGATCTGCGCAAATCGGTCAAGCTAAAAACGAAGGCCGGTCAGTACAAGCTCAAGGCAAAGATGAAGCTGGTGATCGATACCGATGTCGGTTTTATCCGCGGCAGTGTAACCCCGGCGCTGTTGATAGACCCGAGTTGTTCTGATGGCGATATTGACACGCACAACGCGGTTTATGTTTATGCCGGACATAACACCACTCCGGGCGATATCGATGAAGTTTCTCCTTCGAATAACGAGCCCGTGACGACTACGATGATCAAGTATGACTACAGCCTCGGTCTCTACATTTTCGAGGCAGCGTTCCTGGCCGAGGGCGATTACACCATCGCATGCACCTGTAACTCAGACGCCGAAGTTCTCGATGATGATGACGACGGTGATGATGGCGACGATAGCGATGACGATGCCCTCCAATTCTTCGGGGTTCAGAACGTCTCAGTCCTGGTAACCGATACCACTTTTCTCAAGCCCTGAAGCGAATTCAGGACTATAAATAAGACAGCACGATCTGTTAGGAAGGCTGCGTGACCCTGAGAAAAAATCATATCCCCACTATTATCCTGTTGACGCTCGCTATTGCGGGCGGCGTGCAGGCGCAGGACTCTTCAGAACAGGATGAACTGAACCAGTTCATGAACCTGCTCGAGCAACAAACCTCGCTCGCTACCGAGACCCGCATCAATGCCGATTTCGTGCCCGGCATGTTAAGCGTGCTCAGCGCTGAACAAATGGAACGCCGTGGCTTTCGCACGCTATGGGAAGCGCTCGCCTCGCTACCCGGGGTGCAGGCCACGATGAACGAAACCGGCATGCGCAGCATCACGGTGCGCGGTATCGGCAATATTTTTGAACCCAGCAAGGTCAAGCTGTTGCTAAACGGCAAGGCGTTGAATGCTTCCGCGAGTGCCACCACCGGCACCCTCTACGAAACTCCGATCGAGCAGATCGAGCGCGTCGAGTTTATTCGCGGCCCGGGTTCCGCGATCTACGGCGAGTTTGCCTTCGCCGGGGTAGTCAACGTCATTACTCGACGGCAGGGGGAGCAGTATTCAGCTGGAATCGAATCCGGCGATGGATACGCTTTCTCCGCGCTTTACAGCTACGCAGAGCCGGGTGGCGACTTCAAAACCAGTATTAACGTGGCGGCAAGTCAGAGCGAGGGTGAAGATATATCCTCCGACATCGATGGCTCACCGATCGGAATTCCGAGCTATGCGCCAGGACCAATCAACAACAAGCGTGATTTTGTCTCGGCTATCCTGAGCGTTGAAAGCGGCGACCTGGTTGCCCTGCTACAGATTCAACAGAGTAATCGCGGGGATCATTTCGGCACCAACAACCTGCTGCCGCCCGATGATCGGCAGACGGTGATCTCAGAAACGATATTATCAGCCGACATCAGCCAGTCCTTCCAGCTCGATGAAGAGTTGGCCGGAGAATGGTCGCTCAACCTGTTAAATAACGAAACCGAACAAAACTCGCTGTTCCTCGGGGATCCCGAGAACTTCGGCGGCCTGGGTCCCGAGGACGATATCATCGCCGACTCCCTGCTCGAAGAGCAGCGCATCGAGGCAGAGGTCAATCTGCAATACGAAGTGTCGGCGCATAAGCTGTTCGGGGCACTGGTGTTTACCGAGGTCGAGGTCACGGAGGCCGAACAGTTCATCAACCTTATTACACCCACGGGCCCGCCTGCACCGACCTTGAACGAATTCCCGACCCCGGTCGATGATTCGGCGGACCGCAGTTCGGTCAGCCTGGTGCTGCAGGACGAGTACCGCATCGACGATCGGCTCACCTTGACCGCCGGGCTGCGTTACGACAACTACGAAGACATTGACTCGAATGTGTCACCGCGCATCGCGCTGGTGTGGCGCCGTTCCGATCAGCATATTTTCAAGACCCAGCTGGCACGCGCCTTCAAACCGCCCTCGTTGATCGAGGACAGCGGTTCGCTCGAGGTTGAAATCGAATCCGAAACCAACGACACGCTCGAGTTCGGGCATATCTACCAGGGCGCTGACCTGGTGTTGCGCAACACGATCTATTTCTCGAAACTCGATAACCTGATCCTGTTCCAGGATTTCGCCCCGTTTGGCTACCTCAACAGCGGTTCCTTTGATCTGCGCGGATACGAGCTCGAAGTCGAGAAATCAATCGACCATGAATGGGATATCAACGCCAGCCTTTCGTTACAGGATTACGTCGACGAAGCACTACCCGGGGCCACCCCCTGGATGCTGAAGCTTGGCGTCGAGTACGCACTGATGCCGCTGACCGGGCTGCATCTCCAGGTCAACAGCTTCGGCAGTCGCGACCGTGAAGAAGTCGACACGCGCGGCGATTTTGAACAGACCACGCAGGCGGATGTCAGCCTGCGCATGCAAAACTTTAGCGACATCGATGGCCTCACTTTCCGCGCCGGCATCCTGAACATCCTCGACGATGATCTGAAGCATCCAGCACCTCTCGATACCTACCCGGACGACTATCCCTACAGCGACGGCGCCATGTTGTGGGCACAGTTTATCTACCAGCCATGATCACATTCCGCAGCGAGTCATCGTGTTGAGGTTGTCCGGTAAAACCGGAATCATCGTGCTGCTGTGTCTGGCATCGTTCGTCGGGCTGCCGTCACTCGCACAGGACGCGGCATCGCCACGACTCAAAATCGGTATCAACCTGCTACCCGCGATCATTGCCGCCAACCAGAGCCTGGCCGCGAGCGATGGCACCAATAACCTGCCAATTTACCTGGTGTATCGTGAAAACCGGCGTCTCGCGAAACAGCTCGAGCCCGGTCTGCGCCAGATCGGCGAGATTCGCAAGCGCAAGCTCGAGATCACGACCCTGTCGCTGGACGAATTACTCTCCCAGGGGCCGGCACCACTGAGCGTGGTATTTATTACCGAACCCCTGGATCAACGCCTGCCCGAGCTGGTCGAGCTCGCGGGGCAGCAGCGGGTACTCCTGTTTTCTCCTTTCAAGGGTGACGTCGAACTCGGCGTCACGACCGGTTTCCAGGTTACCGACAAGGTTCTGCCACTGGTCAACATGGCTTCTCTCAAAGAATCAAAAATACAACTGAAAGCGTTCTTTTTGCGCATTGCGGTGAAACATGAATAAGCAATCTATCTTCAAGAATTTCTTTAACTCGATGGATCTCAAATCCTCGTTGTTATTTCTTGGCATCGGTCTCGTCATCATCGTGATGACGTTGTTGAACTGGCACTATGACGTCAAGCCACGGCTGATTAACGAGGCGCAATCGAACACCCGCGTGCTCGCGTCATCCTATGCGCGTGCCATCGAATCACAGTTTCAGAACGTTACCGGCAAGACCGATATTTCGGTGATCCATAACTCGATCAACGAGATGCTGTTAATCAACGACCCGACCACCGGTGAGAATCTTTACTACGGGATTACTCTCGAGGTCGACTACGACGCCTTTCCCGCCGACTACGACCTGGTGAATTTCAACGTCGGCGAGACTAGCTGCAAATCCTGCATCATTACCGAGAACCCGATTTATAAACGCGGCGGTGGCGAATTGATTGCGATACTCAAGATTTATGCAAACCCGGTTTTCTACCAGCGCCTGATAGAAGACATCGTCAATGATCTCGCGCTGATGCTGTTCGGCATAATCATCGTGCTTATGGTCGCCTGGCTCACGTCCAATCGCCTGATGGAACGCATCCGCGAACGCGAGCGTAGCCTGGTTTATGAAATTGCGGAACGCAAGTCGGCAGAGGAGCGCCTGCATCAAGTCGCTGCCTACGACCAGCTAACCAACCTGCCGAATCGTTACCTGCTGCAGGCTGACTTTGCGCGCAAGCTCGAGGAATCGGGGCGTAACGGCAAAATGCTGGCGACGCTGTTTTTCGATCTTGATCATTTCAAAGAGGTCAACGATGTTCACGGTCATGAAGCCGGGGACGCATTACTCAAGCTAGTCGCCAAGCGCATGTCCGAGATAACCCGAAACTACGACCTGCTGGCGAGGTTCGGCGGCGACGAGTTTGTCATGATCATGTCCAATCTGAACGACCGGCTCGATGTCAACCAGGTGGTCGAAAAGATCATCGCGGGTTTCGAGCCGGCATTCGATTTACCGGGCGCCTCGGTGCACATCACCACCAGCGTCGGCATCAGTATTTTTCCGGAAGACGGCAATGATCCCAACGAGTTGTTGAAGAACGCGGACCTCGCGATGTACCGCGCCAAGGCGGAAGGCCGCAACTGCTACCAATTTTTCAGCTCTGAAATGAACCTCGAGCTGCAGTATTCGCAGTGGGTCGCGACTAACCTGCGCAAAGCCCTGGATGAGAATCGACTAAAGCTGTATTTTCAACCCCAGGTCAATCTTGAATCCGGTGCGGTCGTGTCTTGCGAGGCGCTGATCCGCTGGCCCCAGGAAGATGGTGAAAACATCAACCCGGGCGACTTCATCAAGATCGCCGAACGCACCGGTCAAATAGTCGAGATCAGCAGTTGGGTGGTTAACGAAGCCTGTCGCGTTACCCAGCAATGGATGGAGCAGGGTTACGAGACCGTGCGCGTCGACGTCAATCTTTCGAGCAAGGATTTTGCCAACCGCGGCGTGCTTTACAAGTTTCTGCAAATTATTCAACGCCATCACCTGAAGGCCAGTCAAATCGGGGTCGAGATCGCCGAGAATATCCTGCTCGAGTCAACCGACCAGGTGATCAATGCGCTGACCGTTTTACATAACGCCGGGGTACATATCTCGATCGATGATTTCGGCACCGGGTATTCGTCGTTGAATTCTCTCAAGCGGCTGCCCCTGTCAGGTATCAAGATCGACGAGAGTTTCGTACACGAAGCACCGAACAGCAAGAATGACCTGACCATCATGCAGGCGATAACGCTGGCGGGACAGGGTTTCGGACTCAATGTCATCGCCGAGGGCGTCGAAACCGAATGGCACCAGACCCTGTGCAAGGAAGTTGGCTGTAACACGATACAGGGTAACTACGTGTCCAAACCGCTGACCTCTGACGATTTCGCGACCCAGTACCTGAAAAAGAAGTAGGCACCCGCACCGGCCAGGCATTTGAATTGTATTGCCAAGCGGCTACACTGGGCGTCCTTGCAGTCTTTCACCAATGCCTCGATGCCTGAGAATTACCAACTTGTAGAATCCCTGCTGCAGCAGCCGCTCGAAAATGGCGACGTGGCCTGCAACCTGTGCCTGTGGCGTTGTCGCCTGCGACACGGCCAGCGCGGCTTCTGCCAGGCGCATGTCAACCGCAACGGGGTTCTTTACAACCTTTCCTACGGCATCGTTTCGGCGATCGAGGTGGAATCGATTCGCAATAAACCGGTTTACCACTACCGCCCTGACAGCCGCGTGATGTCGATCGGCAGCTACGGCTGTAACTTCCGTTGCAAGGGCTGCCATAACCTCGAGATTTCCTGGGGTGTGGAAGCGCTCGACAAGCTCGCACGCGGGCAGTCGACCGACGCCTGGGTCACGCCCGAGCAAATGGTCGAAACCGCGTTGAAGCACGAAGCCGACGGTATTGCGTTTACCTACTCGGAGCCCGCGGTATGGCTCGAGTATGTGCTCGATGTTTCGAAGCTCGCACACGAGGCCGGGTTATTTACGGTTTATGTTTCCAACAGTTTCGTCACCGACGAGGCGCTCGAGCTAATGGCACCGCACATCGACGTGCTGTGTTCCGATATCAAGAGCCTGTCGGCGGAGTTTTACCAGGAGATTTGTCCGGTGGGCACTGTCGAACAGGTGCTGGGATCGATCAAACGAGCGGCTGAGCTCGGCATTCATGTCGAGACCCGCACTAACGTGATTCCGACCAAAAACGACGACCTCGACGAATTGAAAGGCGTGGCCGAATGGATCCACGACAACCTCGGTACGGATAGCCCCTGGCACGTCACCAGGTTTTTTCCAGCCTACAAGCTTTCGCATTTACCGCCGACCGATAACGCGATTATCGACCAGGCGGCAGCTGCGGCGCGCACGGTCGGGCTGCAACATGTTTATGCGCACACCGATATTTCCTGTGATTGCGCGACCGAGAATCAGCCGATCTCGGCCTGGCTGGAACTCGATGCGGATGCGCTCAACGCCGTCAACACCTGCGCCGCGCCCTGCTGCGGCGATGAAGGCATTCTCGTAAAAAAATTCGAACGCGAAGCCGGCCTCTTCGCCGAGTAATCCCCGAAGTCATCCCCGCTTCCCTTGTCATCCCCGCGTAAGCGGGGATCTTGTAATGGCTCCACCCTTAGGAGGTTCCCGCTTGCGCGGCGGTCCGACGTATCGGAATGACACAACACGTTGTCATTCCGGCCCACATCTGTCATTCCGGCGAAAGCCGGAATCCAGTCTAAACGACCCCGATTGCTATACCCGTCTAATCCTGCAACGAAGACAACAGTTTACGCACCGGTGTTGGCAAGCCATGGCTGGCCAGGTTCTCAATCTCCACCCAGACATAATTATCGGCATCGAAAATTTTATCGGGCAGTTTTTCGAGTTCGATTATCGCAAGCGAAATACCCAGGCTATAATGCGTAAACTGGTGACGAATAACGTCCCGCTGAATTTTTTGCGGCGCCTGCTGCATCGATAGAAAGCTCTGCTGCCAGAGATCAATTGCCCTTTCACCGTCGACTTCGGGCAGTGACCAGAGCCCGCCCCAGATGCCGCTCGGTGGTCGACGCCACAGCAAAACCTGGTCTTCGTAACGATGCAACAACATCAGGGTGTGTTTGTGCGGTTTAGCCCGGGCTGGTTTCTTTTGCGGATACTCGGCCTGGCTGTGGTGACGATAACTCGAGCACATATTTTTCAGCGGACAGGCCTCGCACTTCGGCTTTGATTTGAGACAGATCATTGAGCCGATGTCCATCATCGCCTGGTTGAAATCGGAGGTTTCCTCGGCCGGCGTTACCGACTCTGCCAGATACCAGAGTTGCTTCATGGTATCGCTTTGTCCATACCACCCAGGCACGCGGAAGCAACGCGCGAGCACGCGCTTGACGTTGCCATCGACAATCGGCCAGTGCTGGCCAAATGCAAAACTTAAGATAGCGCCAGCGGTCGAGCGCCCTATTCCCGGCAGCGCCTCGACCGCTTCCATGGTTTTGGGAAACCTGCCGCTGTGCTGGTCGCGAATGACACCGGCAGCCTTGTGCAGGTTCCTGGCGCGAGCATAGTAACCGAGCCCCTGCCAGTGCTGCAGCACTTCATCGATGCTGGCGTCGGCGAGTTGCCTGATATTGGGAAAGCGCTTGATGAAATCCTGGTAATACGGAATGACCGTACTGACCTGGGTTTGTTGCAACATGACTTCCGATAGCCAGACGCGGTAAGCGTCCTGTTGCTGCCACGGCAGATCATGCCGGCCGTAGCGCCGGTACCAGCCCAGTACCGTTTTCGCAAAGGTGGCCGCGTCGGCATCCATTTAGTCGAGCAGGTTTTTAAGTTTGTCCTCGAGCTTTTTCTTGGCCTTGGCTTTCTCGACTTCCATTTTCTGTTCGAGCTCGCGTTTCTGCGACTCGGCGAGTGCCTTCTTTTCCGCTTCAAGCTGCTGCTTGAGCTCTTCCTTTTGCTTTTCGATTTCAGCCTTGAGTTTGGCCTTCTCGGCATCCACCTTTGCCTTCATCATTTCATCGAGTAACACATCGATCTTCGGCGCGCTAAACGGGCCCTTGATGCCGACTGGAATTTCGAGCCCGGCGAGGTCATCCGCGCTGCCGCCTTGCTGGCCTTCGACGCTACCGACGAGCTTGGCATTCACCTGGTAATCGACCTCTTCGGTATTCAGATTCGCACTACCCTTACCACCAACGCGCAACAGTGGCGCCTGCAGGTCCAGGTCATCGCTCGAGAATACGCCGTTCTTGATCACGCCGCTAATCGTCAGTGAAGAGAAATCGGTCTTGAGCGTTTCTGCAGGCGGCGCTTCCTTACCGCTGAACTTGGCCTTGGCGGCATCGATCGACTGGCGAATATTGAAACCATTGAGCGCCCCGTCGAGGAAGGCGAGCTTCATGGTTCCATTGCTGTTCTGCTTGAGCTTGCTCAACCATTCGCCCCTGGTGGTCAGATTGGCCTCGGCATTGAGCGTGCCGATGATCGTCGCCTCGCCGGTGAAGTCTTTAAGCAGGTCACCAATCTGGACGCCCTGGATCGACTTGGTGACGCCATATTTCGGGATATCGGATTTAGCGTCGAGCACGACCGAGGTCTCGACCTTGCCACCATAGGTGTTCAGCTTGATTGGCTTCATTGATACCAGGCCATTTTTCGCCTTAAGCTTGATATCGAGATCGCTCATCCTGAGATTCTGCACCTTGATCTGGGCGATCTTGAGCGTGCCGTCGATATCGAGATCACGCAGGGTCTGCATCGGTAACTCAATCTGAACGTCTTCGCTGGCAGCGCCGGCCTGCGACGCATCGGCTTCAGTCGGCCCGGTGGCGGGGGGGGTTCCGAGCAGTGCATCGACATCAAGGTTTTCCGAGGCGAGATCAAACTTGACCGCGGGTTTGGCAAAATTGGCAACCTGCACGCTGCCCCCGATCTGGAACTCGTTTAACTTGAGTGCCATGTCGCGCAACGCCAGTTGTTGTTGCTCGATCAGGTATTCCACGTTGGCCTTGATATCGAAGATAATGTCGAGGTCACCGCTGGCGCTGGCATCGAGATGCAGCGTCATCGGGAAGGCCTCGTTCGGTACGATGCGGCCGGTGCTGATATCGAGATCGACGATGCGGAACTCGCTGCCTGCCTGTTCGTCCTGCCACAGCAATTTTATGTTCTCCAGGTCGAGTCCACCAAAAGCCCCCTTGATTTCAAAGTCAGATTCACCCGCGTCCGTGCCGGGCTCGTCGGTGGTGGCCTCGGTACCTGCGTCCGGCGCCGGCTGAGCCACCAGGTCATCCCAATTGGTCACCCCAGCCTTGTTCTTGCTCAGGTTGATTTCAAGGTCGCGTAATACCAGCTTGTCGATTTCCGGGGCAAAGGCGACCAGGGAGGCAAGATCGACGCTGATGCTCGCCTCCTTGACCTTAATCATCGGCAGTGCGCCGAAGCCTTCGGCGTTGGAAAAACTCATCGCACCCAGTTTCATGCCGAGCGCCGGGAATACGGTGAGGTCGACGTCGCCGTGGAATTGCAGCTCGCGTCCGGTCTGTTCACGCACCAGCTCGGTGAGCTCCTGCTTGTAGGCATTGGGGTCGAAAACCGCGACAAATATGGCGACTACGGCGACCAGGAAGGCAATCGCGGCGACCACACCGATAATAAGGTAACGAATGATTTTCTTCATAACGGGTTAGTAGCTTTATACCTTGGCTTCGATCTGAAATAATGCCCCGCAATGTGGCACGAAATGGAACTTGATACAAGATCATGATCGACAAACTGACAGACTGGGCCGACCGGGCTACGGGCTACCGTTTCCGGGGTTCTGAAGGCGACGGCAAGCTCAAACTGGTAGTGATACCGGTCCTGCTGATTTTGCTGCTGTTAACGTTGCTGGGTATTTACTGGAGCGACGAGCCGGATCCGTTCGATATCAAGGAAGCGGCGGCCGAGCATGCCCCGGTGACCGAATCGAGGCTTACCACCGGCAGTTACACCACCAGCGTGTTAATCACCGCGATGGAGACGCTACTGAATAAACGCGGAGGCTATCTCAGCAACGACATCATGCCGCCGTCGATCTGGCTCGATAATATCCCCAACTGGGAATTCGGCGTGCTGGTGCAGTCGCGCGATCTGGCACGCTCGATGCGCAATGACTTCAGTCGTTCGCAATCGCAATCGGCCGAAGACGTCGATCTGATCATTGCCGAGCCCAAATTCAACTTCGATAATAAGTCCTGGTTTTTACCAGCCACCGAAAGTGTCTACGCCGAAGGTGTAACTGCACTTTACGGCTACCTCGAACGCCTGCAAAACCCCGGCGACCCGAACGCGCAGTTTTACGCGCGCGCGGACAACCTGCAGGAATGGCTCGGGCAGGTTGAAAAACGCCTCGGCAGCCTGTCGCAGCGCCTGAGCGCAAGCGTAGGGCAGGTGCGGCTCAACACCGACCTCGCCGGCGACGCCGAGGCAGTGCAATCGACGCGGACCAGTTCTCAGGTCGAGGTTAAAACGCCCTGGAACGAGATTGACGACGTGTTCTACGAGGCACGCGGTGCCGCCTGGGCGCTGGCGCAATTCCTCAAGGCGGTGGAACTCGATTTTGAATCGGTGCTGCAAAAGAAGAATGCGTTGATCAGCCTGCGCCAGATCATTCGCGAGCTCGAGGCAACCCAGGAGCCGATCTGGAGTCCGATCATCCTGAACGGTAGCGGTTTCGGCATTTTTGCCAACCACTCGCTGGTCATGGCCTCGTATATCTCGCGCGCAAATGCCGCGGTAATCGATCTACGCAGCCTGCTATCGCAGGGTTAATACTCCCCGGCGCTCTCACCGACCTGCTTCGTCATTCCGGCGGCCTTCTTTGTCATGCCGGGCTTGACCGATACGTCGGACCGCCGGCATCCATTGCGACGCGCCACAATTCGTGCCGGAAAGTCTGCCGACTTTCCGGTCTGCTTCATGCGCAGATTGGGAATGGATTCCGGCTCGGAGGCCGGAATGACAGAAGTAGAGGCCGGGATGACGGAGTAGGTCAGTCGCGTTTCCAGTGGCCGGATTTGCCGCCGGATTTTTCGAGCAGTCGCACATCGCTGATGACCATGCCGCGATCAACCGATTTACACATATCGTAAATTGTCAGCAAGGTGACCTGCACCCCGGTCAGCGCTTCCATTTCAACACCCGTTGGGCCCGTGGTTTCCGCAGTGACGATGCATTCGACTGCACCGGCGTCAGGGTCCGTTTCGAATTCAACCGCAACGTGGGTCAGCGCTAGCGGGTGGCACATCGGCACCAGGTCGGCGGTACGCTTGGTCGCCATGATGCCGGCGATGCGCGCAACACCGAGCACGTCGCCCTTCTTGTGCCCACCCTGCTGAATCAATTCCAGGGTCTCAGCTTGCATTGCGATGCGACCGGCAGCGATTGCGCGACGGGCACTCGATGGCTTGTCGGCGATATCGACCATGTGCGCTTCACCGGCCTGGTTGAAATGGGTTAATTTACTCATGGCCGTAATTCTATCACTTTAACAGGAGGTATAGCTCACGATTACCGCGCTGGATATTCATGATCATGGCCTTGCCGTTGGTTTCAACCAGTGCGAAGACCTCGTCGAAGGTACGCGTTAGCTGCTTGTTGATCGAGTAAATGATGTCACCGACCTGGAACCCGGAAGCGTCCGCATTCGAACCTCTTTCAACCTTCATGACTTCGAGGTAGTCGACGCGGCCGCGCTGCAGGTGCTGTTCGCGCATTTCGCCGATGGTTGCGCCCGCAAGCTTGGGATGAATCACGCCACCGCCGAGTTTATTGATTTCGATCGGCTGGATCAGCACCGGCAACTTAACCTCGCTACCGTTGCGATAAAGCACCAGCTCGATGGTCTGCCCGAGGCGCTGCAGCCCGACCAGGTTATGCATGTCACGCGCTGAGCGAACCGCCTTGTCATTCGCCGCAACAATCACATCGCCGACCTTGATGCCGGCCTTGTCCGCGGGCGAACCGGATTCGATCTGGGTCACGATAAACCCACTGCTGCGGTTGATGCCGAAAGCCTGGGCAAGTTGCGCGGTCAGGTCCTGACCCTGTGCGCCAAGACGACCGCGTTTGACTTCACCGTAATCGATCAGCTGGCCCATGATGTCACGCGCCATGTTTATCGGAATCGCAAACCCGATACCGATGTTACCGGTATTGCCGGCGCCGTAAATCGCGGTGTTGATGCCCACCAGTTCGCCGCGCAAATTAACCAGCGCGCCGCCCGAGTTACCCAGGTTGATTGACGCGTCGGTCTGAATAAAATCCTCTATCGATTCGACACCGAGCCCGGAGCGGCCGAGCGCGGAGACGATACCCGAGGTCACGGTTTGCCCGAGCCCGAACGGGTTACCGATTGCGACCACGAAATCACCAACGCGAAGCGCGCTCGAATCAGCCATCGGAACCTGGGTCAGGTTTTCACCCGCAACCTGGATTACCGCGACGTCGGTGTCGGGGTCGCGGCCAATAATTTCGGCCCGCAGTTCACGGCCATCGGTCAGCGTCACGTTGATTTCGTAAGCGTCCTTGATGACGTGAAAATTGGTCAGGATGAGGCCGTTCTCAGCGTCGACGATGACGCCCGAACCAAGGCTTGCGGTTTCCTGCACGCGCTCGATACTCGGTACTTCGAAAAAGCGCCTGAACAGCGGATCGCGTGGCAATGGTAATTCGACACGCCGGCGCGCCTTGCCGCGGGTTGCGATGTTCACCACCGCCGGGGTGGTGCGCTCGAGCATCGGCGCGAGGCTGGGTAACTTCAGTCCGTCTACCGCGACCGGCAGGGCGGCCTGCAGCGGCATACTCAGCAGGAATAGCAACAGGCCCGAGCAAACAACTTTCATCACGGAATCGCTAAAACGAACGCGGGTTGAAGTCAAACTGGGCTTCCATATCCTGGTAAAATTGTTTCGCCTCATCGCTATCCGCGGGTGGCGTTTGAATCATGATTTCCACGAATTGATCACCGGCCGGGGGACCGGCCAAGCCCTTGCCCTTGAGGCGCATTTTTTGCCCGGATTGCATGCCGGGCTTGATCTTGAGCTCCACCGAGCCGGATAAGGTGGGTACTTTTAAACTGGCACCCGCGGCGGCCTCCCAGGGCGTCAAAGGCAGGCGCAGGATCACGTCACGACCATCCAGGCGGAACAGACGATGCGGCAGGATATTCATCTCGAGATACAAGTCGCCCGGTTCGCCAGCATGGGGCGCGGCCTGCCCCTGTTTCGCGAGGCGGATCTTCTGCCCCTGGCTCACGCCCTTCGGAATCGTGATCTTGAGCTTTTTCATTTCGGCGGAGCCGGGTGTTTTGGCAAACTGAATCGTCTTGCTGCCACCGTTGAAGGCCTCTTCAAGACTGATATCGAGTTTCAGCTGTAGATCGGCACCACGCCGCTGGCGCTGACGCTGGCCCTGTTCAAACGGTGATCCCCCGGCCTGCTGGAAGCCGCCCCCAAAAATTGATTCAAAAAAATCGCTGAAGTCGCCACCGCTAAAACCACCGCTACTGTAGCTGCCGCCCTGGAAGCCACCACCCTGGGAGCCGCCACCAAATCCACCGCCATCGAATTGTTGGCCGTGTTTCCAGTCGGCACCAAAGCGATCGTAGGCCTGGCGCTTTTCGGAATCCTTGAGTACTTCGTAGGCTTCGTTGACTTCTTTGAACTTATCTTCCGCGCCCGCTTCGCTATTGACATCAGGATGGTACCTGCGCGCAAGCTTGCGGTAGGCTTTCTTGATATCACTTTTTTCAGCGTCACGGGGGACGCCCAAAATTTGATAATAATCCTGGTATTTCACGTCGACAACGGTTGGTTAATGTCCTTAATAGATAGGTGTTTTGTAGGGTTTTTCAAGTCGCCGGGGCCTCGTCCTCACCCTCTTTCTGCTCGTTTTCAGACGGCAATGGCTCGGCCAGAAGTTCGAGCTTTTCACTTTGCAAATCGTTATGCAAAGGTTCGATTTCCGGGATTGCCTGCGTGACCTTGCTCGACATTTCGGCAAATCGCTCAACCTTGCCGCGCAAGCCCTGGCGACCACTGATCGCGGTGACCGTTTCGTTGAAGTGATTGGTCGCGGCACCGAGACTACCGCCAATTTTAGCGAGGCGTTCGGTCACCTTGCGCACCTGGTTGTAGATATCGCCCGCCTTGTCGCCGAGCTCTCGCGCTTCACGGGTACTGCGGTCCATTGCCCAGAGGTTAGCCACCGTGGTCAGGATCGGAATCAGCGTGGTATGTGACACCAGCACGACACCGCGCTCATAACCGTAGGCGAAAAGATCCTTCTCGTACTTGAGCGCTTCGATGTAGGCCGGCTCGATAGGCATGAACATCAGCACGAAACTGGGGCTGCGGATTCCGGCGAGGCTGGTGTAATTCTTGCCCTGCAGATCGTCGATATGGCCCTTTACCGCTTTCACGTGCTCGTTTAACGCAAGCTGGAGTTGCTCGTCGTTCTCGGCCGCAACCACCCGGTCGTAGGCCGTCAACGAAACCTTGCTATCAATGATGATGTGCTTGTTATCAGGCAGTTTGATCAGAAAATCGGTTTGCTTGCGTTTACCTTCGGCATCCGTCATCGAAGTCTGCTTGTCATAGTGGTCATGCTCGATCAAACCGCTCAGCTGCAGGGTTTTCTCGAGCTGGGTCTCGCCCCAGCTGCCGCGTCGCTGCGAATCGCCCTTGAGCGCATCGGTCAGGTTTTGCGCATCGCTGCCGATTTTGAGACCGACTTCGAGGACCTTCCTGATCTCACTTTCCAGCTTTGTATTGCCCTTGATGGATTCGCTGTGCACATCGTTGACACGTTTCTGAAATCCCTCGACCTGTTCGCGAAAGGGTTTCAACAACGCTTCGAGTGAAGTCCGGCTGGTCTTGTCGAAGGTGCGCGCCTTATCTTCCAGAATCCGGTTCGCGAGATTCTCGAATTCGACCTTGAGTTGCTTGCGATTTGCTTCGAATTGCTCGATTTTCTGGGCACTGAGCTCGCGTTCCTTTTCCAGCTTGAGCTCCAATGCCTGGGTTTTCTTCTCGGCCGCATGCAGGCTTTCACGTAACGAGTACTCGGTTTGCAGGGTCGTTTCAAGCCGGGTCTTCATCTCGTGACGGGAGTTGTGGTACTGGCGCAAGCTGTACAGCAGTCCTACGAGCAAGAGACCTGCAAGCCCGATAATTGTCCAGACTAAATCAGCGTTTTCGATCGCTTCCATCGTATTAATGTTGCTATATCAATCGCAGCAGTCTAACCGAGATGGAATCTTGTCGCGAGGCCTTGTTTTGTTACACGAGGCACCAATCCTGTCCGCATCAAGCGCGCCGGTGTTTACATCAGATTGGGGCTCGAGCGGCTGGTTTTCAGCGCGTGGGATTAAGCGGTAACAATTGCGTGACATCGCGGTCGCGTTCCGACTCGGCAATTTTCTCGAGTTGCTGGCAAACCAACCACAGATCATGCCCCTGCCAAGTTGCACCTGCCTCGGCATACAGGCTTTGATTAAGCCGTTCGATCTGCAGCGTCATATCATCGCCCAGCGAGCTGCCAAGCTGCTGCAGGTTGTTAATTTCGCGCGGAGCCAGCAATGCCCGGCCCCAGTACAGCAACGCATGGCGCGCACTCACGCCATCATTCGCGTCGCAGGCCTGGCGCAGTTTTCTACGTGCTTCGCGCAACCCGGGATGCTCAACCCCCGGCGCGGTCTTAATACCTGCCCGGCGTGATTTGAACCACCAGTAAAACCCGCTTGCAATCCAGCCGCAGGCGAGCAACAGGCTCAACCATAACCAGAAATTGTTACCAGGCGAGACCTGACCCACGGCCTCAGTTACTGGTTGTTCGGTTACGGGCGGCTGGGCAACCGTGGTTGTGGCGGCAGCAACGCTCAACTCACGCGCAGGAATCGTCGCTGTTTCCAGCTTTCCAGTCTCGAGGTTCCACCAGGGCAGGCTGATTTCCGGCACCCGGTAGGTGCCCTCCGCACCCGGAATCAGCGCCACTTTCTGCTCGCGCTTGCCCGTTATGCCCTTACTCGAACGGCCATTCTGCAATCCCGGCTGATCCGGGTACTGTTTAATGCCGTCAATTTGCTGCATGGCCAGCTCGGGCAGTTGGGCCGCGGTCAAACCATCGGCTACCAGTGTCAGGCTGCGCGTGATCGGTTCACCAGCGACCAGCCCATCAAGATCAGACTGCCATTCTTCGCGCAGTTCGAGCCGGGTCGCCGGCAGCCAGTAGGAACCGGCAACCCCGGGCGGAATAGGTTCAACATCAATAAAAACCTGCTGCGAGCGCAGGCGATGAATTTTACCACCGGTGCGGAACGGGTCGAAGGTCGAGCCCGACGGCAAGCGCACCTCTGCCATGACCGGCGCAATGCGAAGTCGGCCACTTTGTTGCGGAAACAGTGCAAACTGTTTTTCGAGCACCAGGTAAGATTTATCGGCAATGCGCGTTCGATAGTCGCGCTCGTCGCCCAGCGGTTCAATGACAACATCCAGGTCATCAGTGGAGATATCACCGAAATTGTAGGCTGAGATGCTGCTTGCACTCAGTAACCGCAAGGTAACGATAACCTGGCTCTGCACGTAGACCTCCGGTTTATCGACCAGTAGCTCGAGCACCAGCTGATCCTGCGGCACCGAGGCCATGCTCGAGGGCAGCACCTTGATCTGGAACGGCTTGCTGCGCTCCTTGTCAAAGCGAATTTCCGGGATCATGTACTCGCCGATCTGCTTGGCCATTAACTGCAGCGTCCACTTGACGCTGCGCTGGTACTCGCCGTTGACAATGCTGATGCTGTTACTGCGACTATTACCAAGGATCATGAAATGCTGCTGCAGGATAGAAAAATCAGGGTCATCATCGGGGCTTTGATCGAGAGAGAATACCAGTTGAAAAGATTCGTTTACCTGCACCGGGTTGCGATCAATTGTTACCTCGACCTCGGCCATGACCTGTTGCAATCCAGCCAGCATCAGCAAGACCGATATCAGCAAAGATTTTATCAAGATCGTGTTCACCAGGGCTTGCCCTCTGCATCGACACCACCGCGCTTGCGGTACTGGTAGATGAATTTACGCCGTAGCAAACCGCCCGGATCATCGGGAATCTTGCGCAACCATTGCTCGGCGGCCTGTTCGGACATTTGTTGATCGAGCTCGGCCATTGTCTCGCTCTCGGCTGCTTGCTGCTCCGCCGCGTTTGCCTGTTCCTGCTTCGCGGATTGCTGTTGCTCTGTGTCGTCCTGCCCATCTTGCTGCTGCGCCTGTTGCCGATCCTGCGCGCCGCTCTCGGGTTGATCCTGACGACTCCCGGCCGCTTGTTCCGACTCTTCCGATTGTGTTTCGCCCTGTCCGGATTGTTGTTGCTGTTGATCTCCCTGCTGCCCCTGCTGCTGTTGTTGCTGTTCGCCCTGCTGCCCCTGCTGCTGCGACTGTTGGTTCTTGAGAAACTCTTCAATCGCCTGCTTGTTATAGCGCGCATCTTCGTGAGCGGAATTTTGCTGCAGCAGCCTGTCATAAGCGGCTAGCGCATCGTCGAGACGACCCAGCTTCGCAAGCGCGTTGGCGTGATTGTAGGCGGCTGCCTCACTTTCGAGTTGTTCCCAGGTGTCGAGCGCGGCCGCGTAATCACCCGCCCGGTAATTCGAAGAAGCTTTCCAGTCCGGATCATCAAACAACTCGGCCGCGGCCGCATGGTCGCCTTGCTCAAACAACTGGTTCGCGCGCTGATCGTTGTTTTGCCACCAGGCCTGCCAGTCGAGCGCCTGCGCATCCGGCGGCAATAGCAGTATGTAGAGCGGGAATAGCCAGATCAGTCCCCGGCGAAACACGAGTGCTGCGAACGGCAACGCAAACAGCAGCAGCCATGGCCCAAGCTCGCGCCACAGATCGGCAGAACGATCACTCAAACGGGCTTCACGATCATCGATGGCTGATTCCATGATGTAGGCGAGCGTGTTGATATCGATGTCATCGGCGCTCAGGGTGGCATAAACACCGCCCCCGATTTGCGCAATACGGCGCAAGTTGTCTTCCTGCAGGCTGGAAATCACGATCCCGCCGCTACGATCTTTCAGAAATCCCCCGTTCTTTAACGGCACGGGTCCGCCTTCAGGGGTGCCGATGACGAGTACCGAAACTCGCTGACCCGGTTTGCTTTCAAGCAGGGCCTCAACGCGGCTTAGTTCGAGATCGCTGAGCCCATCGCTAACCAGCAACACGTCGCCACGTGCGATGCCGCTATTCTCGAACAGCTCCAGGGCAAGCTTTAGCGCACGGTCGGCGCGGGTGCCCTGCGCCGGCATCAATTCAGTTTCGAGATCGGGCAATAATGCCAGGATCGTATCGACGTCACTGGTCAGCGGGGTTACCGTAAAGGCATCGGCGGCATATACCACGAGCGCGGTCTGTCCCTCCTGCCTGAGGTTTAGAATGTCCGCGATCTTATGGCGCGCACGCGTCAGGCGACTCGGCTTTATATCGGCGGCATTCATCGAGCGCGACAAATCGAGCGCAATCACCAATGCACTATCCTTGTGATACACCGGTTGCGGTAACCTCTCCCAGGTCGGACCGGCGAGCGCAATGATGGCCAGTAAGGCGACAGCAGCGGGAATCCAGCGCGTCCATTCGCGCTGATTTTGACCACTGCTGCTGAGTACGAAAGGTTGCAGACGCTCATCGATTACCGCACGCCAGCTTCCGCTATCGTAGCGACGCAGCAGCAACAACCACAGCACCGCCGCGAGCGGAATCAGCAGCAACAACCAACCGGGTCGCAAAAAGTGGAATTGCTCGATCACGGCCGTCTCCACAGGCGCGGTACCACCAGCATAGCCGCCAGTACCAGCGCGAAGATCAGTGGCCAGACGAACAGGGCACTCACCGGGCGCAGGCTTTGCGTGTCTCTCGGTAACGGTTCCAGTTCATCGAGCAGACCGTAAATTTTTGCCAGCTCCTCCGTATCGCGTGCTCGAAAGTAGCGCCCACCACTTAAGCTCGCAATCGCACGCAGCATTTTTTCATCCAGTTGTGCCGAGGGATTGGTGCGACGCAGACCGAACCAGGTGGATTCGATCTGTTCATCGGCGCCGATGCCGATGGTGTAAATCTTGAGCCCGCGGCTGGCAGCGAGTTGCGCGGCCTTCAACGGGGTAACTTCACCCGCGGTATTGGCGCCATCGGTCATCAATACCAGCACCCGTGAATTATCGGACTCCAGGTCCAGGCGTTTGATCGCAAGTCCGATGGCATCGCCGATCGCGGTGCGCTCGCCGGCAAGACCAATCGCCGATTCCTGCAACAGGCGGTTGACGGTCTTGCTGTCAAAGGTGAGTGGAGTCTGCAGGTAGGCCTGGGTGCCAAACAAGATCAGGCCGAGTCGATCGCCGCGACGCCGTTCGATGAATTGGCTTGCCACCTGCTTGGTGGCCTGCAGTCGGTTGACCTGTTTGCCCTCGATTTTAAAATCGGCGGTACGCATGCTGTCGGACAAATCAACCGCCAGCATCAGGTCACGCCCACTAATCGGTATCGCGATCGACTCCCCGAGCCATTGCGGACGGCTTGCCGCAAATACCAGCAGCAACCACGCCAGCAAACTCAGCCACTGGCGCCAGTGGTAGGATTTGACTTCATCCGCCTGCACACCACCGAGCTGAAAATCTTCGATCATCGGCACGCGCAATGCCGCCTGTTGTTGTTGCGCCCGCGCGGGCAGGGTCAGGTAAACCAGCAACGGCAAGGGTATCAGCAGTAATACCAGCGGCCATTCAATCTGAAACATGGGCCACGCTCCGGGGCAAGGCGCGCATCCAGCGCTCACAGGCCTGCAACAGTTCGTCGATATCACTATCACTATCACTATCACGTTGATAACGATGGTGGCCAAGCAGTTGCAACTGCACCTGGCTGAATTTCTCGCCCGCTACCAGTTCCTGCAGTTGAGCGGTCCAGGCGTTACCCGTTGAAGCGGCAAATCCTTCCCGTCCCCGGTAGGCAATCAGCGTTCTGCGCAACAATGCAGCGGTGTCCTTGATCACGTCATTTTTACCCTGTCCCGAATGGAAACCGTTGCGGATGGTTTCGAGTTCACCCAGGGACAGGCGGTTGACCGGTTTGTACCTGAGACGCCGAATCAACCAGGGTGTAAGCAAACCCAACACCAGTAGCAGCGCGGCTGCGATCCACCAGCCGGGCGCGGGCGGCCACCATAAACTGACGTCCGGCAGGTGAATATCTCTAAGCTCCAGTTCGTTCATCGACCCTGCAGCCCCAGGCCGGTTTTCAACTCGGTCAACATATCGTCATCGGTCGCGATATCGATCAGGTACAGGCCCAGCTCGTTGCAAAGACGCTCGAGTGCCTGCTGGTGATGGTCGTAGCGCTCGCGGTAGCGGTCGCGTACCTTGCTGTTCGCGGTATCGATATCGACACTGCGACTGCCATCGGTGACGCGGTAGTAACCCGGCGGCGGCAATACACGCTCGAAGGGATCATAGGTATGTATCATTACCACGTCGTTATGGCGTGATAGTTCGACCAGCTGACCGCGGCAATCGTCATCGAGGAAGCGGAAGTCGCTGAACAGGATGACCAGGCTACCGGGGCGGGTGACCTGGCGCAGGCGTATCAGTGCCTTGGGCCCGGCTTTATGTTCGCGCTCGTTGTCATCGTTCATATCCCAGGCACGATGCGCAACCAGTTGCTGGATGAACTGCAGCGCGCTGCGTTTGCCGCGGGTGGGGCGAAACTCGATATGCTGCTGTTCGGAAAACACCAGGTAACCGAGTCGATCGCCATGTTGCACGCTGCTCCAGGCCAGCAGTCCCGCGAGCTTCGACGCCAGCACCGATTTGAAACAGTTACGGGTGCCGAAAAACATCGAGCGTGATAAATCGAGCCACAGTAATACCGGGCGCTCGCGCTCTTCGCGATAAATCTTGGTATGGGTAAGGCCGCTGCGCGCGGTAACGCGCCAGTCGATCGCGCGAATATCGTCTCCGGGCTGATAGGGACGCGACTCGTGGTATTCCATGCCGCGCCCGCGAAACGCGGATAAATGGCCACCCACCATTTGCGCTTTAACCGAGTTCGAAATCAATGGCAGACTGCGCGCATCCCGATTCAACCCGATCAGCGTCGACAGTTTTACCCGGACTATGTCATCCCCTGCTTCCACGGTTTG
>Ga0255052_10000666_pt1 | contig 27352 bp, 24 predicted proteins | sample JV7_2_21_MG_FD_188632 | JGI IMG/M metagenome (GOLD analysis project Ga0255052, IMG submission 188632) | Seawater microbial communities from Jervis Inlet, British Columbia, Canada - JV7_2_21 | ecosystem: Environmental > Aquatic > Marine > Inlet | place: Canada: British Columbia | collected...
TGGTCCCGGTACACTTCTCTACGACGCCGTTGAGGATGAACATGATCCAGGCGCTCCAGTCCTGATCATGCGTAATGCCTTTGAGCAGGCGGTAGTAGTCCGCCTTGTTCTGGATGATGTAGCGGCTCAGGTACAGAATCGGTGAACTGAGCAGGCCGTGCTCGACGAGAAACAGAATATTCATTATGCGGCCGGTACGCCCGTTGCCATCAGCAAACGGGTGAATAGCTTCAAACTGGTAGTGCTGTACCGCCATGCGCACGAGAGGGTCAATCTCGACATCGTTGTGCATGAAATTCGCCCAGTTTTCGAGCTTGGCCTGCAGGAGCTTCTGTCCCTCAGGCGGCGTGTAAATGACTTCGCCCGTCATCCTGCTTTTCAAAGTAGTTCCAGAATCCGCTCGAATATCCAGCTCTATCCCTTTGATAGTACTGCAGATATGAATCGCCATATCAGTGGAAAGCATGCCCCGCTTGACCATTTTGCTGCCTTCATAGAGGGCGGTCCGGTAGCGCAGGGCCTCCTTGGTCGCGGCGTCAGCCTTGTCCTCGGCGATATCGGCATATTCGAAAAGCTTGTCCGTCGTAGTGACGATATTTTCGATTTCCGAACTGGCGCGCGCCTCGAGCAGCGGCAATGCGTTAACCAGCACAGCAGAGTTCGGAATGAGCTCGGCGGCCTGCTTGAGTTCGGCCAGGGCGACCCGGGATTTAATGCAGGTCTTCAGGATTTCGGTTGTTTCGATCAGCTCGAGCGGCGGCGGCAGCTCAGGCAAGTCGTTGAATGGGTGTTTTGGATCAAAATCAGCCATTTAGCTGCTCCGGTCGCGAGATATGTCGAATTTGTGAGGAATCTTCGACATATCCGTCTGATGTGTCGATTGTATCGACATGTCCCAAGAATGTGTCGATAAATAGTCATTATTTCGACAGATTCGGCTCTTGTGTCGATCAAATCGACACGTTCTTCAAATATGTCGATATTTGGCCGTTTTTTCGACAGATTTGCAGTATATGTCGATCGTATCGACATGAGTGTGACGAGGTTGGGGAATTACTGATTTCTTACGTCCCTATAGTACGGGATGCTGCATCTGCCGCAGATTCGGATAGAATCCGCCTCCGGCCTCCATACGATTACAAGGACACTCCATCGTGGCAGTAAAAAGCGATATCGAAATCGCCCAGGCGGCGAGCGTAAAGCCCATCACTGAAATTGCAGGCAAACTCGGCATTCCGGCCGACGCGCTGATTGCCTATGGAAATGACAAGGCGAAGATTTCGTATGACTTTATCAAGTCAAGTGGCAAGACAAAGAACGGCAAACTGGTACTTGTCACGGCCGTTTCACCGACGCCTGCTGGTGAGGGCAAGACGACTACCACAGTTGGTCTCGGCGACGGCATGCACCAGATCGGCAAGGATGCGCTCATTTGTCTTCGCGAGCCGAGCCTCGGTCCCTGTTTCGGTATGAAAGGTGGTGCGGCAGGTGGCGGATACGCGCAGGTTGTTCCAATGGAGGACATCAATCTGCACTTCACCGGTGACTTTCATGCGATTGGCGCCGCGCACAACCTGCTTGCAGCCCTGATCGACAATCACATGCATTGGGAGAACGAGCTCAATATTGATCCGCGGCGGGTAACGTGGCGCCGCGTTGTGGACATGAATGATCGCGCATTGCGGACGGTTACCTCGGGCCTGGGTGGTTATCACAACGGCGTGGTGCGCGAAGCCGGCTTCGATATTACGGTAGCCTCCGAGATCATGGCGATCTTCTGCCTGGCGACAGACCTCGAAGACCTGGAACAGCGACTGGGCAATATTGTGCTTGGCTATACGCGCAAGAATGAGCCAGTGACGGTGCGTGAACTGAATGCCCAGGGCGCAATGACCGCGTTGCTTAAAGACGCCTTGCAGCCCAACCTGGTGCAGACGATCGAGAACAACCCGTGCCTGATGCATGGCGGCCCGTTTGCCAATATTGCGCACGGCTGTAATTCAGTCATGGCGACGACGACCGCGCTGGGTTTGGCGGACTACGTTATTACCGAGGCTGGTTTTGGCGCTGATCTTGGCGCCGAGAAGTTCTTCAATATCAAGTGCCGCAAGGCGGGATTACACCCGGACGCTGTTGTGCTCGTCGCCACCATCAAGGCACTCAAAATGCAGGGTGGCGTCGCGAAAGCCGACCTCGGAGAGGAAAATGTTGCTGCGTTGAAGGATGGCTTGAAGAACCTCGGCCGCCACTTGAGGAACCTGGCGCAGTTCGGCGTTCCTGCCGTTGTCGCTGTTAACCGATTCACGGCAGACACAGATGCTGAAGTCGCCGCGGTGCAAGAGTATTGCGGCGAGTTTGGCGTTGAGGCCGTGAATTGCACGCACTGGGCTGACGGTGGCGCGGGTGCTACGGACCTGGCTGAGCAAGTCTGCAAACTGGCCGACAGTGATGTCGCACAGTTCCGCACCCTGTACAACGACGATTTGCCGCTTTGGGACAAGATCAAGCGCGTGGCGACAACGATCTATGGCGCGGACGATGTCATCGCTGATAAGAAAGTGCGGCAGCAGATCGAGGACTTCCAGAACGCTGGTTACGAGAAGTACCCGGTTTGCATGGCCAAGACGCAATACAGTTTCTCGACGGATCCGAATCTTCTTGGGGCGCCAACAGGACATGTCGTGCCCATTCGCGAAGTACGGCTTGCAGCAGGAGCTGAATTCCTGGTTATCGTTTGCGGCGCCATCATGACGATGCCCGGATTGCCACGCGTACCGGCAGCCAACGCTATCAGTGTCAACAAGGAAGGGCAGATCGAAGGTCTGTTCTGATCTCGAATTACGGTGCCAGTCGGTCGGGCAGCACGAACGATCGGCGGGCGCTGTCGCTTCCCAGCGTTTCCCGCCGGTAGTAACAGCTCAGGATGCTCTGTTCGCCCCGCACGAACAGGTCTTCGTTGTTGCGTCGAAACGAGAACCAGTCACTGCTGGTAGAGATTCTGCGGCGTTCGTCAATCAGGAACATGAAAAACCACGTGATTGTCTCGTGATACTTGCCCGGAATACCGAGTTTGGCGGTCAGGCGCTTTAACGAGTCTGTAAAGCGCTGCGCGGCGTCCAGCACCGGACACTCTTCAAGGTAAAGCCATGCAATGTAAATGTGGGCCTCATGATCGAATGCCTCGACACTCAACGTGCCTGACTCGAACGCCGCAATGCTAATTTGGGGTACTGCTGCGGCGCTCATTGTTGGCCCTCTGTCAGGCGATGACTGTCACTCGCCGATAACTCACAGCCATAGACAGCCTTCAATCTCACGATCACCTCCTGAGCTTCGGCGGAAAAGGGCGCCTTGCCTTCAAAGGCGTGCAAGACGATCCCTTCGAGCAAATCGCCGAGCGTCAGGTCGGTGTACTCCGCCAGGCCTTTCAGGACCTTGAGTAACGATGATTCGAGGCGCACGCCGGTCTGGGTGCGGCTGACAACTTTACTGGGCATGACGGTCATCCTCATTACGAATGTTACTAAGTTACCAAGGTAACACACTGTTTGTCAATTCGAGTAACATTGCCGGTGTCACAATTGTCCAGCCGGGAAGGAAACCGAGGCATGCCAAGCAAAGAAGATCTCGCACACGGCTTTCGGATTGGGGACTGGGAGGTTTACCCGGCTCGGGGCGTTCTGCGTTGCGGTGAACGCGAAGAAATTCCCGAACCCAAAGTATTCTTATTGCTCGTTGCGCTGGCTGTGCGGGACGGCGACGTGGCCACCAAAGAAGATCTTGTAGAGGAGGTATGGGAGGGTTATCCGGTTGGCGATGACTCGATAACGCGCTGCGTCGCGCAGTTGCGCAAGCACCTGGGCGAAGAGGGGAAGAGCTACGTCAAGACACTCACGAGGCGGGGTTACCGTCTCGACGAGCCAGTAATCCTGAATCAAGCGGCGGCCGACAAACCCGATCCTCGTGATCAGGCGACGAGCCTGCTCAACAGGGGTCGGCTGTGGATGTATTCTGTGGCGGTGGTTGTTATCGCTGGCATCGCGATCTGGACCGGGCTGCCAGAAGGCCAGCGGTCGATCGCGGTACTGCCATTTGAGAATCTGAGCGGCGACCCGGCCAATGACTACCTGGCGTACGGCTTCAAGAGAGAATTACTGAGTACGCTCAGCAAGATTGCAAACCTGACCGTGAAAGACGGCAAAGTGTCCTACCCGCAACTGGAAGTTGGGCAGATTGCTGACACTCTGGACGTCAAGTACGTCTTGTCAGGGACACTTCAGCAGGTTGGAGCGCAACTCAAGTTCACCTATACCGTTGAGAATGGCTCCAACGGAAAAACTGTTTCAGCCGGTGAGGTTGTTGGCGAGATCGGTGAGGAATTTGCACTACAGGCCGAACTTGCCGCCCTGGTGCGCAACGACCTGGTTGGTGAATCTCCGCAACAACTCATATCGGCCGCCAGGCATCCCAATTCAGAAGCTTACGACCGATACATGCGTGGCTTATACGAGTTGGAACGCAGAAGCCGGGGCACCCATGAGAACCTTGACGGTGCGATCGAATTATTTGAGGAGTCGATTTTAATTGACCCGAATTTTGGTCCGGCATACCTGTCGTTGGCAACGGCGTACGCATTACTGCCGGACTATCGTGAAGCGCCATTGACAGAGACGCACCAAAGAGCTCTCGCTGTTGTTGAACGTGGCATTGCGGCGGATAGCCGAATTACCGACGCTGCGGGAGCAGTATTAGGGTTCGTGTACCAAAAGCAACGGCAGTGGGCGAAAGCGGAACAGGCTTATATTCGTGCCACTACGGCCAAGGTCGTCGATTCTAATGCGTTTAACTGGTATTCACTGATGCTCGCCAATGTTGGGCGTCTTGATGATGCGCTCGAGCAGATTCTTATTGGGCAAGAAATAGACCCGAGTTCGGGACTTACCAATAGTAGGGTGGCAATCATCTACACCTGGCTCGGCGATTCAAAACGGGCAGCGGAGTTTTTTGAACGATCAGATCAACTTGATGTCAGCGATGAATCATCAACGCTCGTCAATGCGATGCTACACATTCGTGATGGGCGCCTGGCAGACGCCAGTAGGCTGATTAGCACCGCCGTGTCGGCAGCCGGTAGAGGTACGGAATGGGTCGAGCCGGTATTTGCAGCAATAGCAGATGACTCTGGGCGCGAAGCAGCATTTGCTGCGCTCGATGCGGCTTCACAACGTAGCGACGTCGATCCGCGTCTCGAGATTTCAGCTCGGACGATTCTCGGCGATGTCGACGGTGCCATGCGAGTTGCTGAGGTGATTGCACAGCCCGATAACTTCTTCGAGTTTGATTTCTTGTTTCTCCCCGAACTTCGCCCCTTGCGACAACATCCCGGATTTCTCGACCTTATGCAGGAGCTCGGCGTCAAAGACTACTGGGACGAGAACGGCTGTGTATGGATGAACGACAGAGTCAATTGCCCGGACTAATCGTTATCTATCGGGCCGCGCGTTTTCTTGACTTTCCCACGTCGCCGCTTGTTCTCGACACGCTTTTTCTTTGCAATCTTCGACGGCCGTGTCTTCTTGCGCGGTTTCGGTTCAGCAAGGACTGATTGGATCAGCTCGCCCAGCCGATCCAGCGCGGCGCGCCGGTTGCGTTCCTGTGTGCGGTGCTCCTGGGACTTGATAATGATCACGCCGTCGTCTGTGATCCGATGATCTTTGAGTGCCAGCAGACGATTGCAGATATGCTCGGGCAGCGACGTGCTGTTGCGAATATCGAAACGCAGATGAATGGCCGATGCGACCTTGTTGACGTTTTGACCACCAGCTCCCTGTGCGCGAATGGCCGACAGTTCAATTTCGACCGCCGGGATAACTATTTCTTCCGAAATGGTGACGTCATCAGGCATCTTGCGCATTATACGGCCAATGCGGCACCGCAATTTGATCATTCTCGTCCTGTGCCAGATGATTTCTGCAACCGGGTCAATCGTCTTCGTCACGCTCGGTGGAATTATCGGCTCCAAGTTATCGAGCAACATGGCATGGGCGACACTGCCAGTGTCACTCGCTGTATTGGCGACGGCAGCGACGACCGTACCGGCGACCATGCTGATGCGAAGAGTCGGCCGAGGCATCGGCTCGGCAATGGCCTCAGTGTCTGCCGCAATTGCGACAGCGGTTGCGGCATGGGCATTGACAACGTCGAGCTTTGCGATGTTCCTGCTTGCGGCGGGGTTGTTCGGAATTAACATGGCTTTCACCCAGCAATACCGCTACGCAGCGGCGGAAAGCGTTCGGGCCGTTCATGTTCCGCGAGCCATCTCATTCGTACTGCTCGGCGCCATTGGAGGGGCAATTGTCGGACCAGAGCTGGCCAAACATGGTCAAGACTGGTTCGGCGGCGCGCAGTACTCGGGCGTCATGATAGCCCTTGCTTTACTTTACGCAGTTCAGGCGGCGCTGTTCCTCCTGCTCAGGCCAGCCCTTACCGAACGTGAGGCTCACACGCTTCGTTCGGAACGTCCGCTTGGCGATATCATTAAGCAGCCCATATTCCTGGTCGCCGTGCTCGGCGGAATTGCGGGATATGGGTTGATGACGCTGGTGATGACAGCGACGCCTCTCAGTATGCATGTCAACAATGGGTTCAGCGTTGAGGCAACAGCAAACGTGATTCGTGTGCATGTGCTGGGTATGTATGTGCCGTCGCTGTTCGCCGGATTCGTCATCGAACGACTGGGCGTCGTACGAATGATGCTTGCTGGAGCAATCGCCCTGCTTGCCACGTCGCTTGTCGGGCTAGCCGGACAATCTCTGTTGCACTACTGGTGGGCACTGCTGCTTCTGGGTGTAGGCTGGAACTTCCTGTTCGTCGGCGCAACAACGATGTTGACCTACACCTACTCAATGGCTGAACGGTTTCGGGCTCAGGCGGTTAACGAATTCCTCGTGTTCGGCACATCTGCGTCTGCATCACTATTGGCCGGAACTGTGATTTACTTTTATGGCTGGAATCGACTCATGTGGATACCGATTCCAGTCCTTTTGCTGCTCTGTATTGCATTGCTCGGCATTCGCAAGGATGCTCAGCTCGTGCGCCATTACCGCGCAACGCCAGCCCAGGTGACTCCGAATGAGTAACAACAATACGGTGGAATTATTGCTGATGGATGCGGCACGACGGGGAATCGCTTATCGCTTGTCCTGCGACGATCGCGCCGTCGCGCCGAGCGCGGAAGCGGTTGCAGCGGTTGCACGGTTCCTAGAGCCGTTGCCGGAGCAAGGCATGTCTGATGAGGAAGTCATCGCGTTGCTCGACGATGTCGGTTCGCCGGCGGCAATGGCGATGTCGGGCGGGCGTTTTTTTGGTTTCGTCATCGGTGGTTCGCTGCCTGTCACCGTTGCGAGCAACTGGTTATCGACTGCATGGGATCAAAACGTAGTCATGCACAAGGTGACGCCGGCGACGGCGACACTTGAGCAAGTCGCAATTGATTGGTTGGTGGACCTGCTCGGCTTGCCTGAGGGGACAGGTGCCGGGTTTGTCACAGGCGCAACAGTGGCAAATTTCACGGCGCTGGCGGCGGCCCGGCATCGTGTGTTCGACGATGTGGGCTGGAACGTCGAGGCGGACGGATTGATCGGTGCCCCGCCCGTGACGTTGATCGTCAGTGATGAAGCACACCCGACGCTGTTCAAGTCACTGGGCATGCTCGGACTCGGGCGCGACCGCGTCATCAGAATACGGACCGATGACCAGGGGCGCATGGTCGCCACAGATCTGCCGACAATCGATGGACCGACGATCGTCTGCACGCAAGCCGGCAACATCAACTCGGGCGCCTTCGATCCGGTTGGGGATATTTGTGACGCAGTGAAGCCTCATGGCGCGTGGGTACATGTTGACGGGGCATTCGGCCTTTGGGCGGCCGCGTCGAAAAGGCTTACGGACCAAGCCGGTGGAATATCGATGGCGGATAGCTGGGCGACTGATGCTCACAAGTGGCTCAATGTGCCCTATGACAGCGGCATCGCTTTTGTGCGAAAGCCCGCTGATCTGGCGTCGGCGATGGCAATCACCGCCGACTACCTGTTGACTGAGACTGACGAACGTAATCCTTCGGATTTTACGCCTGAGCTATCGCGACGCGGGCGCGGCATCGATATATGGGCGGCGCTGCGCTCGCTCGGCAGGAAGGGAGTTGAAGATCTTATCGAGCGTTGCTGTGCCCACGCGCGTCAATTCGCAGATGGCCTTCGAAATGCGGGTTTTGAAGTGTTGAATGATGTGGTGCTGAACCAGGTCGTCGTCGTTTTCGGCGACGAGACCAGCACCCGCAAGGTCATTGAAGCCGTACAAGCTGATGGCACCTGCTGGTGTGGTCCTACTGTCTGGAAGGACAGGCCCGCGATGCGAATTAGTGTGAGCAGCTGGGCGACAACAGAAGAGGACGTCGAACGAAGTCTAAGCGCGATGATCAGCATTGCGCGACAGCATTTCGATCGCGGGCGCTAATCGACGCTGGGCTCGATCATTTTATCCTGTCCGTATCGTAGAAACAGTGCTGGACGAGCGTCCGGGCAGATATTGACCTTGTCGAGATCACCATCGATGTGCGCAAGGGCGAGTAAGCGCTTGTCCATGATGCGGAACCACAGCTGCGGGACATAGGCCAGCAGGTAGACGCCAAAGTAACCATTGGGTAGTTGTGGTGCATCGTCGAAATGTCGCAATGCCTGGTAACGCCTTAGTGGATTGGCATGATGGTCAGAATGGCGCTCCAGGTGGAACAGCACCAGATTGCTGAAGACATGGTTGCTATTCCAGGAGTGCCGGGGCTCGCAGCGCTCGTACTTTCCGTTTTCATCTTGCTGCCGGAGCAGTCCGTAATGTTCGATGTAGTTGGCGCTGGTGAGTTGCCAGTAAGCGGAAGCATGATGCAGAAGAAGAAATGGCACCATGATCCAGCCAAACGCAGTAACAAGTCCCACGTTGAGCACGGCCGTTACAAAATACGACTGCAGGATCGAATTGTTGGGGTGCCAGGCAGGTCTGCCGCGACGCTTGAGGCGGTCCGATTCGATCGCCCAGGCCTCGAAAAATGCACCCGGGATTTCCCGTAATGTGAACTTATAAATGCTCTCGCCCATGCGGGCACTCGCGGGATCGCCCGGCGTCGATACATTTCGATGATGGCCTACATTGTGATCAATGGTGAAGTGACCGTAAGCCGGAATAGCCAGCACGAGCTTGGTCAGCCATTTCTCGAGTCGCGAGTTCTTGTGGCCGAGTTCGTGCCCGGTATTGATGGCCAGGCCGGCCGTCATGCCCGCGACTATCGCGAGTCCCAGCACCCCGATGATACTGAGATCCTGGGTACCTGCGTACCACGCTGCGGAGACCAGTGTTACAAAATGCAGTGGAACGGCTGCAAAAGTCAGGCGTCGATAATAGCGGTCCTGGTCGAGTTGCATGACGAGCACTTCGGGAGGACTGTTACGGTCTTCGCCAAGCAGCCAGTCGATAATGGGGCCGAGGCCGAAATTGAGTAGTAGCGGTAACAGTAACCAGAGTTCATTGCCAGTCGCCGCATGCAGCCAGATACCTAGCAAGGGCTGGAGTGGATATAAGACTGACATCGCCCACAACCAACGTTTGCGGTCGGTGTAGGTAATTGTGGCGCCGCTTGGCAATGTCGCGGTGTAGCCTTTCATTTGCAAGTTCTCGATCGTCTCGATGTCGGAAAGTTATACAGCGAGATGATAGGCAAATGCAGCATACTTTGCTAAAAGAGAATCAAGCGCCCGGTAGAAGGCGCGCAAGGATGGGAAAGGGCATCTATGGAAGCGAGCGACGCTTTTGTCAATAATCGAGTGACTGCCGATCGGCGTCAATTTACCTGGCGCACAGTTTTCTTCGGTTTTACACGATCCCGCCGTCATGATCTGCGTCGCGACGTCGACGCGGAAATACTGTTTCTCGACTGGCATCACCCCTGGCTGTTTTTCCTCGCCGTCGGCACGATGATCTTCAGTTGTCTCGACGCGTTCATGACTCTGCAACTTCTCGAGCGGGGCATGGTCGAGGCCAATCCTGTGATGGCTGCCGTTATGGGACAAGGAACCACCGCATTCGCAGTCAGCAAAATGTTCCTGACTGGCACCAGCATTCTTATCCTTGTATTCCTCGCCAAAGCCCGATTCCTGAACCGGCTTCGGATCGGTCTGCTCCTGACGATTTTCTTCAGCCTGTACGCCTGCCTCGTGTGCTACGAATTTGTGTTTCTGATCCGCGATATGTAATTCGGATTCCGTTTCCTAAATCAACGGCTTGGGCTAAACTAGCGCTCCATTTTCGCTAGCCCGACACCGGGCACCGGCAGTCTCGGTTGCCCCGCCCTTAAAATGAGTGATTCTCTAAAGGAACAGTACGCCTCGACGCCGCTTTTCGCGGCCAATGCGACTGCGGTCGAAGCGCTGTACGAGCAATATTTGCAGGACGCAAACTCGGTACCCGTGGCCTGGCGTGATTACTTCGCGGCCCTCGGGGCGGCTGATACCGAGATTGCTCACTCGGCTATCCGTGACGATCTGCTGAATGAGGCGCGCGGCGGCAAGCGCCGCAAGACCCGGACGCGGGCCACAACCGCAGGCGGAACTACGCAATCAGGACAAAAGCAGGCGGCCGTATCGCGGTTGATTCAGGTCTACAGCCTCCGTGGCCACCAGATCGCGAATATCGATCCGCTCGGCTTGATGAATCGTCGTGTTCCCGGTGTGCTGAAACTCGACTATCTGGGGCTGAATGAAGCGGATATGGACAATGAGTTCCATACCGGTGGGCTGGCAAGTACGGGCAACGAGCGAATGAAGCTGCGCGATATCATTGCGCTGCTCAGGCAAATCTACTGTGGCGAGGTCGGTGCCGAGTTCGCGCATATCTCCCGCGCACGTGAGCGCCTGTGGCTTCGAAAGCGATTCGAACAGGGGGCGACCACAGAGACGCTCTCTGACGATGAGCGTCTATGGTTGCTCGAGCAACTGACCAGCGCCGAAGGTATCGAACGTTACCTGCATACGCGATACGTCGGTCAGAAACGCTTCTCGCTGGAAGGTGGCGAGAGCCTGATTCCCATGCTCGACGACCTGATTCAACAAGGCGGCGCGTCCGGGGTACGCGAAATTGTCATCGGCATGGCGCATCGTGGTCGTATTAATGTACTGGTGAATGTTCTCGGTAAGTCTCCCGAAGAGCTGTTCGAGGAATTCGAGGGTAATTTCGACGTCGACGAGCTAAAAGGCTCGGGCGATGTTAAATATCACAAGGGCTTTTCGGCCGATATGAAAACGCCGGGCGGCAACGTGCATATCGCCCTGGCATTCAATCCGTCGCATCTGGAGATCGTCAATCCGGTGGTGGAGGGATCGGTGCGCGCTCGGCAGCAGCGGCGCGGTGACAAGGAGCGCGATGAAGTCTTGCCGATACTGGTGCACGGTGATGCCGCCTTTGCCGGACAGGGAGTAGTTCCGGAAACCTTTCAGATGTCTCAGACGAACGGGTTTCGCACGGGCGGTACCGTGCACATTGTCGTAAACAACCAGATCGGTTTCACGACAAGCCGTCCTTCCGACGCGCGCTCGACAGACTACTGCAGCGATGTCGCGAAGATGATCGAGGCACCAGTTTTCCATGTGAACGGTGACGAACCTGAGGCGGCGTTGTTTGTTTCACGCCTGGCTCTCAAGTATCGGCAAAAATTCAAGAAGGATGTCGTCATCGATCTCGTCTGTTATCGGCGTCATGGTCACAACGAGGCCGACGAGCCGGCCGCGACGCAACCAATCATGTACGGCAAGATCCGGACACAGGTCGCGACCAGAAATCTCTACGCCGGGAAGCTCGTGGCACGCAAAGTCATCTCGCAGGCCGACGTCGAGAAGATGCAGGATGATTATCGTGACCGCCTCGACCGTGGGGAGCCGGTGCCAAAATCATCGCTCGGCATGATCGGCGATGAGTATACCGTCGACTGGAGCCGTTTTGCGGACGCGAAATGGGACGACGCGGTCGATACCACGATCAGCCCGAAAACAGTTGCCAACCTCGGTAAAGCCATTACCGATCTACCGCCTGACATGAAACTTCACGGCCGGGTGCAACGCGTCATCGATGAGCGAACGAAAATGGCCAACGGTGAAGTCGATATGGACTGGGGTTTCGCTGAGACCATGGCCTATGCATCCCTGATCGAGGATGGTTTCGATTGCCGGCTCGTAGGTCAGGACAGCGGCCGTGGAACGTTCTTTCATCGGCATGCGGTATTGCACAACCAGTTGAACAACCATGAATTCACGCCGTTGCAACAGCTGGTCGATCGTCCCAACGCATTTCGTGTCATTGACTCGTTGCTTTCGGAGGAGGCCGTGCTTGGATTCGAGTATGGCTACGCGACGACGGAGCCCGATACGCTAACGGTTTGGGAGGGCCAGTTTGGAGATTTCGCCAACGGTGCCCAGGTCGTGATCGATCAGTTCATAAGCTCCGGTGAAGCCAAATGGGGCCGCCTTTGTGGGCTGACCTTATTCCTGCCGCACGGATATGAGGGCCAGGGTCCAGAGCACTCATCGGCGCGCCTCGAGCGCTTCCTGCAACTCTGCGCGGAACACAACCTGCAGGTCTGTGTGCCGTCCACGCCTGCACAGATGTTTCATATGCTGCGGCGCCAGATGGTGCGGCCATACCGCAAGCCGTTAATTGTCATGACGCCGAAGAGCCTGCTGCGGCACAAGATGGCTGTATCGCTGCTGACCAGCCTGTCTTCGGGCGAATTTGAACTAGTCATTCCGGAAGTCGAGAGCATTTCAGTGGAGAGGACACGCCGGGTTGTATTCTGCAGCGGCAAGGTTTACTACGACTTGCTGGAATCAAGACAGGTGCACGGCATTGCCGATACTGCGATCGTCCGTATCGAACAGCTTTATCCGTTCCCGATTCAGGAATACGCGGCATTGCTTGAGCAATATGCCCATGTTGAGGATATTGTGTGGTGCCAGGAGGAACCGCAGAATCAGGGTGCCTGGTACCAGATTCGGCACCGGCTGCTGGAGCCGTTGCAGGATCGTCAGCAACTTTATTATGCGGGGCGAGCCGGAGCGGCAGCACCGGCGTCCGGCATCTTCAAGATTCACTTACAACAGCAGCAGGCCCTTGTTGAAGCGGCGCTCGGAATCGAGAGCAAGGCGAGCAAGTCGGCCAGGCCCAGGAACCCTAAATGAGTATTGAGATCAAAGTGCCACCGTTGCCCGAGTCAGTCAGTGATGCGACGCTCATTGTCTGGCACAAGAAGGCCGGAGATGCGGTAACGCGAGATGAAAATCTCGTCGACCTCGAGACGGACAAGGTGGTTCTCGAGGTTCCGGCGCCGGCCTCAGGCGTACTCAAGGAAATCGTCATCCAGGATGGCGCGACGGTAACCGCGGGCGAGGTCCTCGCGGTGCTCGAGGAAGGGGCTGCCGCTGCGGAAACAGCCCCAATAGCAAGCAAAGAAAAGAAATCGTCGGCGCCGGTTGCAGAAACGCCGGCGAAGGCGCCAAAGACCAGTCCGGCCGTTCGTCGCCTGTTGGACGAACATGACCTGGACGAGACGATGGTCATCGGCACAGGCAAGGATGGTCGTATCACAAAAGCCGATGTACTCGCTTTCCTGAAATCCGATGATTCAAGCAACGTCACACCGGGAGATCCCACGCCTGTCGTAATGGACGATGGTGATGTGGTCGGCCTCGAACGGACCGACCAGCGCGTGCCAATGACGCGCCTGCGTGCGCGAATTGCCGAACGGCTGATTGATGTTCAGCAGACAGCGGCAATGCTGACGACGTTCAACGAGGTTGACCTCACCAAGGTCATGTCACTGCGGAGCCGTTACAAGGAGTCGTTTGAGAAAGAGCACGGTGTGCGTCTTGGGTTCATGTCTTTTTTTGCCAAGGCCACCACGGAGGCGCTGAAGAAATTCCCTGTCGTCAATGCATCCATCGAGGGCACTGATGTCATTTATCACAACTACTACGACATCGGCATTGCTGTGTCGACCGAGCGTGGTTTGATGGTGCCGGTTATTCGCGACGTGGATCAGTTGAGTTTCGCGGAGTTCGAGCGTGAACTCGGCGATGTCGCAGCCAAAGCACAGGCTGGCACTATCGGCATGGAGGAATTGACCGGTGGTACGTTTACCATTACAAATGGCGGGATCTTCGGCTCAATGATGTCGACGCCGATATTGAACCAGCCGCAAAGCGCCATTCTTGGCATGCACTCGATTCAGAAGCGGCCGATGGTTGTCGACGATGAAATCGTCGTGCGGCCGATGATGTATCTCGCACTGACCTACGACCACCGAATTATCGATGGCAAGGACTCGGTGCAGTTCCTGGTAACTGTCAAACAGCTTCTCGAAGATCCGGGCAGGCTGTTGCTGAATATCTAGAGGTTCACATGAGCAAGAGTTACGACGTTGTCGTTATCGGCGCCGGACCGGCCGGGTATATTGCCGCAATTCGCGCCGCGCAGCATGGGCTGAGCGTTGCGTGCATCGACGAATGGAAAAACAAAGATGGCAAGAACGCATTTGGTGGAACCTGCCTGAACGCGGGGTGTATTCCATCCAAGGCATTGCTCGAATCGTCAGAGCTGTACCACCGTGCCGGCCATGAATTCAACAAGCACGGCATATCGACAGGCGATCTCGGAATGGATATTGTCGCGATGCAAAAGCGGCGTGCCGGCATCGTGCGACAACTGACAGGCGGCATTGCCGGGTTGTTCAAGGCCAATAAGGTCGAAGGGCTGGTTGGACACGGCAAGCTATTGGCCGGCAAGAAGGTCGAATTCACGCCAGTTGCTGGTGACGTTGAAATCATCGAGGCTGAGCACGTGATCCTGGGAACGGGTTCTACGCCGATCGAGCTACCGGTTGCGCCATTTGATGATGACAAGATCATTGACTCCTGGGGCGCTCTGGAACTCGATGCAGTGCCAGATCGACTCGGGGTCATCGGGGCAGGCGTCATTGGGCTGGAACTCGGCAGTGTCTGGGTAAGACTGGGTGCGCAGGTGACCATTATCGAAGCGATGGATGACTTCTTATTTATGGCCGATCGGGATGTTGCCAATGTGGCGGCAAAGGATTTCAAGAAACAGGGCCTGGACGTCAAACTGGGCGCCAGGATGACAGCGGCTGCTGCGAGCGATTCAAGTGTCAGGGTCGACTACGAAGATGCCAGTGGTGCGCAGATGATCGAGGTCGACAAGCTCATCGTCGCAGTTGGCCGGCGCCCATTCACTGATGATCTGCTGGCTGACGATTCTGGTATTCAACTGGACGAGCGGGGATTCATTGTTGTTGATGAGGAATGCCGCACGCAGGTCAAAGGTGTTTATGCAATCGGAGACTGCGTCCGCGGGCCAATGTTGGCCCACAAAGGATCCGAAGAGGGCGTCATGGTCGCCGACCTGATTGCGGGCGAAACATCTGAAGTCAACTATGACGTTATTCCGTCTGTGCTGTATACGGCGCCGGAAATTGCCTGGGTAGGCAAGACCGAGGAAGAGGTCAAGTCGAGTGGGCGCGCCTACAAGACCGGCTCATTTCCATTCGCTGCAAATGGCCGCGCGAAGGCGCTTGAGCAAACGAGCGGCATGGTCAAGGTGATTGCCGCCGAAGACGACGACGAGATTCTCGGCATTCACATCGTTGGTCCGATGGCCGGTGAACTGATAGCCGAAGCCGTCCTCGCAATGGAGTTTTCGGCAAGCACCGAGGACCTGCAGCGCACGATTCATGCGCATCCGTCACTGGCTGAGGCTGTACATGAGGCCGCGCTAGCTGCAGACAATCGCGCCCTCAACTACATAAATCGCTAGTCCTTCCAGAAATCTGCGTTCTTGATGCCGAGTTTGTCGGGATCAAAGGTGTACTCCGTTACACCTGCCTTGCGCTGTTCCTCGTAGTCCCGGAGGGCTTTGATAGCTGGTTTGCCCATGAAAAACAAGATCAAGATACCAACGATATTGAGCCAGGCCATGATGCCCACGCCGATATCGCCGAGCCCCCAGGCAAGGTCCGCCGTGCGTACGGTGCCGTAAAAGACAGATCCGAGCAGAATGAACTTCAGGATGATTAACTCGCCCGGAAACTTGAAGCTCCTGCGGATGTAGGCGACGTTGGTTTCGGCGATGTAGTAGTAGGCGAGCAGCGTAGTGAATGCAAAGAAGAACAACGCAACCGCGACGAATACCTTACCGAAGCCACCCATGACGCTCTCGAGGGCATACTGAGTAAACGCAGGACTGTTGGCGATCACATCCGTCGACAAGGTGCCGCCGCTGATGGTCGCATCAACGCCAGTCACATAGTACTGGTTGGTGATCAGGATCATGAACGCGGTTGCCGAACAGACGAATAAGGTGTCGATGTAAACGGAGAATGCCTGCACCAGTCCTTGCTGTGCGGGATGTTGCACTTCCGCTGCGGCAGCGGCATGCGGACCCGAGCCCTGTCCTGCCTCGTTGGAATACACGCCGCGTTTCACGCCCCAACCAATTGCAGCGCCAATTCCTGCCATCGGGCTGAACGCATCATTGAAAATGAGAGCGATGATGCCGGGCAGGTCGCCGATGTGCATGATGATGATGCCAAGTGCCATGAGGACGTAGGTAAGCGCCATGAACGGTACGACGACCTGCGTGAAATGCGCGATTCGCTTCACGCCGCCGAAAATGATGATCGCCAGTATCGCCACAACCACTATGGCAGCTGCAAATTTCGTGTAGGTGATGTCGCCGAAGCCGGTCTGCAGCATGCCAGCGCTACCGAACGCGAGCTCGGCAGCATTGCCAATGCTGTTCGACTGTACCGTGGGCAACAAAACACCGACGGCGAAGATGGTGGAGATTGCAAATAACCATGCGTACCACTTCTGGCCAAGCGCTTTTTCAAAGTAGTATGCCGGGCCGCCTCGCAGTTGGCCTTCGTCCTCTTCCTTGTAGATCTGGCCGAGGGTCGATTCGATATAAGCCGTGGCCGAACCCAGGAAAGCAACGACCCACATCCAGAACACGGCTCCCGGGCCGCCAATTCCGATCGCTGCTGCGACACCGGCGATGTTACCGGTACCAACACGCCCTGACAGGGACACGGCCAGCGCCTGGAAGGAGGAAATACCACGGTCGGATTCCTTGCCGGAAAACAGCAAGTGGATCATTTCCCTGAACATTCGAACCTGCACGAAGCGCGTCGTAATGGAAAAGAACAGGCCCGTTCCAAGCGCTAAGTAGATAAGGACAGGTTCCCAGATCAGGCCGCTAATCGTGTTGACGATTTCCTGCATGCCGGCTCCCATTGATTTTCTCGGCAAAGGCTATACATAGTAGCCGAAATAACGCGCTATAGTGTCGTCACACCAACATAAGGAATCGTGCTATGACGTGGTGGGCCTGGATGATTCTCGGTACCGTATTACTGGGTGCCGAACTGTTTGCAGTTGATGCGCAGTTCTATCTTGTATTCCTCGGTGTATCAGCAGCAATTGTCGGTCTGGCAACCCTGTTCGGCGTGACGATGCCGGAGTGGGGACAGTGGCTGGCGTTTGCGATCGTGTCTGTGATTTTCTTCGTGACATTCAGGAAAGCCCTGTACACGAAAATTCGCGGCGGTGGCGAGGGATTCGAGAACAAGATTGCCGGGGAGTCGGTGAAAGTCAGTGATGACATCGCCCCTGGTGACCGTGGTCGCGCTGAGTATCGCGGTAGTGATTGGAATATCCACAATGTCGGTGAATCGCCTATCTCCGCTGGAAGTCACGCCAAGGTTGTTGAAGTGGATGGTCTGACCCTCAAAGTCGAAGCCGAGTAAGCAGCAGCAAAGGAAGTCGTAATGGACATGTCACTCATTGTATCGCTGGCCGTTGTTTTCGTTATTGTCATCATTCTGTTTAAGACGGCCGTCATCGTGCCGCAACAGAACGCCTATGTCGTCGAGCGCCTTGGTAAGTTCAGCCGCAAGCTCGATGCCGGATTTCACATTCTGATTCCATTCATGGAGCGGATCGCCTACAGGCACACGTTGAAGGAACAAGCTGTCGATATCGCTGAGCAAGTCTGTATCACGAACGACAACGTCCAGGTCGGTGTCGACGGCGTGTTGTACATGCAGGTTCTCGATCCCGCGCGCGCCTCTTATGGCATCGGCAATTACATGTTCGCAATTTCGCAGCTGGCGCAAACAACATTACGTTCCGAGATCGGCAAGATCGATCTTGACAGAACGTTTGAGGAGCGTAGCGCGATCAATGCCAACGTTGTCGCTGAGTTGGATAAGGCATCTGATCCCTGGGGTGTGAAGGTGCTGCGCTACGAGATCAAGAACATCAATCCGCCGCACGACGTACTCAGCGCGATGGAGAAGCAGATGCGCGCCGAGCGTGAGAAACGCGCCGTTATCCTGACGTCCGAAGGTGAGCGTGATGCCATGATCAACCAGGCTGAAGGCGAGAAGCAACGCGTCATCAAGGAATCGGAAGCTGCCAAGCAGCAGCAAATAAACGAGGCGCAGGGCGAAGCCGAGGCAATCCTCGCCGTCGCAACGGCGACTGCGGAGGGCCTTAGTCGAGTTGCCAATGCCGTGATTGCCCAGGGTGGTCCCGAAGCCATGCAGCTTCGCATCGCCGAACAGTACATTGGTGAATTCGGTAATCTCGCCAAGACCGGCAACACCTATGTTGTGCCGGCAAATCTGGGTGATCTGACGTCAATGATGGCATTGGCCACCGATATCGCCAAAGGCAAGAAAGGCGGCGCCGAAGCGAGTTAAGCTTTCCTCTTGACGGCGATCACGTTGGGTAGTTGTTCCAACCGCGTGATCGCCGTACTCAGAGTCGGCAGGTCTTTGATCTCGACTTTGATGTCCATGATCGTCTGCATCGATTTCTTGTCGGTGTGACTCGACAGGTCCATGACACTGGCTTTTTCATCAGCCAGAACCGTACTGATATCACGCAGCAGTCCCGTGCGGTCATGCGCACGCAAGGTCAGGTCGACAGGGTAAGTCGCGGTATCAGACTGACCCCAATCTACCTCGATGATCCGTTCCGCATGGCGTTGATTCAGGCCGAGGAAATTGCCGCAGTCCTGTCGATGAATAGTGACGCCGCGTCCTTGCGTGATGTAGCCGCCAATGGCCTCTGGCGGAACCGGGCGGCAGCAGCGCGCGAAATTGCACATCAGGTCACCGACGCCGCTGACGGCGATGCCGCCTGTCTGCGTTGTCTTGCGCTTTGCAGTGCGCCTGCGGCGTATTTTGTCGGGTAATTCCGTGCCGCGAAGGTGCTGCAGCGCCGTCGCAATTGATGCGGACGTCAGGTCGCCGGCCCCCAGGGCGACACACAATGAGTCGGTATTCTTGTGCTTGAGCTGGCGAGCAATGTCATCTGTCGCAACATCACGCTCGTTGAGTCGTGACAATTCGCGATCGATCATCTCGCGGCCCTGGCGATGGTGTTGGTCGCGATCCTGGTGTCGAAACCAATTTCGCACTTTGGCGCGACTCCTCGCACCAGCCAGGTAACCGAGCTTCGGGCTCAGCCAGTCGCGACTGGGCTGCGGTTTGTTGCCGGTGATGATCTCGATCTTGTCGCCGTTTTGTACCGTGTAAGAAAGCGGCACGATGCGGCCGTTGACCTTCGCACCCCGACAACGATGCCCGACCTGGGTGTGCACGTGGTAGGCGAAATCCAGGGGTGTCGCCCCGGCCGGCAATTCGACAACATCCCCTTTGGGGCTGACGCCGTAAACCCGGTCTTCGAACACGTCGTCCCGAATCTGCGCCAACAGGTCCTCACCGTCGCCGCCCGGTTCGAGCAATTGGCGCAGGAATCGTATCTTCTGGTCAAACGCGGCGGGCGACGCGCGTCCTTCCTTGTATCGCCAGTGTGCGGCAACGCCAAGCTCTGCCTGCCGGTGCATGTCATGTGACCGGATCTGAATCTCGACGGTTTTTCCTTCGGGTCCGACGACGGCGGTATGGAGCGACTGGTAGTCGTTGTCTTTCGGATTGGCAATGTAGTCATCGAATTCCCCCGGCAAATACGACCAGAGGTTATGCACGGCCCCAAGCGCTGCATAGCAGTCCTTGACGTCGTCGACGAGGATGCGCATGGCCCGGATGTCATATAACGAGTCGAGGCCACGATCCTTGCGCTGCATTTTTCGCCAAATACTGTAAATGTGCTTCGGGCGACCGGAGATCTCGGCCTTGACTCCCTGCTTGTCGAGCTCGGCTTGCAGAGCTGACTTCACTGCATCTATGAATTCGAGTCTTTCGACGCGCTTCTCCTTAAGCGCAGCGGCGATCTCCTTGTAACTGTCAGGATCGAGGTAACGAAAAGAGAGATCCTCGAGCTCCCATTTGAGCTGCCATACACCCAGGCGGTTGGCGAGGGCCGCGTAGATTTCGCGCGTCTCGATGGCAATTGCACGTTGTTGGTCAGGCGTTGCGTTTTTTGCGGCGCGCAGACGATAAAGCTGCTCCGCGATACGCACGAGCACCAGCCGTACGTCTGATACCACGGCAAGCAACATCTTCCTCAGCGACTCGGACTGCTTGCCCGCCAGTGCCTCGCCAGGCTGCCAGCTGCCCGGCAGCTCGAACTGTCCGAGTTGCAGTAAGTCAATAATGATTCGAGATATATCGTCTAAACCATTAATTTTTAATGATTTAACGTCTACGATGCCATCGCGAACAAGTGGGCAAAGCCGCGCTGCAGCGAGCAGTTCATGCGGTAATCCCAGCGTTTCGACAATGGCTGCAATTTCTCGCCCTTCGGCCGTCGCCTCACGAGTCGCCGCGCTATTACGCTGGGCTCTGATCAACTGTTCGGCGCGTGCCACGATGGCGGCTTGATCGCCGTTGTTCGCAGGCATTTGGGGATTAGAAGTCGACATTTCGTGCACGTTGCTTTGGATGCCTGTACCGGCAATAACCGTTATCATACGCGCAGATTTTGACCCGGGGGTTACCGGGTCTGCTTGGGCAAAGCAGGGGCCAATGGCTGGACATAGTAAATGGGCGAATATTCAGCACCGCAAGGGCGCCCAGGACAAGAAGCGCGGCAAGCTGTTCACGAAGCTGATTCGTGAAATAGCGGTTGCGGCTCGCATGGGCGGCAGCGACATGAATGCCAATCCACGATTACGCCTGGCTGTAGACAAGGCCAAGGCCCAGAGTATGCCCAAGGACAACATCGAGCGAGCCGTCAAGCGCGGTGCGGGCGAACTCGACGGTGTTGACTACGTCGAGATTCGCTACGAAGGGTATGGGCCTGGTGGCACGGCAGTAATGGTCGATTGCCTGACTGACAACAAGAATCGAACGGTCGCTGAGGTGCGGCATGCGTTTTCGAAATACGGCGGTAATCTTGGTGCAGACGGTTCGGTCAATTACCTGTTCAATCATGTCGGGCAGTTGCTGTATCCGTCGGGCAGTAACGAGGATACGGTCATGGAGGCTGCTATCGATGCCGGCGCCGAGGACGTTGTAGCCGATGACGACCAGTCCATCGAGGTGCTGACCGAGCCTGGCGATTTTGAAAGCGTACGTGACCAAATGATTGCGGCGGGCCATAAACCCGAGACGGCACAGCTCACCATGAGAGCTTCGACAAACGCCGAACTCGGTGTCAAGGAAGCTGGCTCGATGATCAAGCTGCTCGAGGTTCTCGAAGATATCGATGACGTCCAGGAAGTTTTCAGCAACGCCGATATATCTGATGACGTGCTCGCACAGCTTTGAGGCCGCCATTGACTGAATCGACGCGCATTCTCGGAATCGACCCTGGTTCCCGATTTACCGGATTCGGCGTGCTGGATTTCGAGGGCGACAAGCCGAGCTATGTTGCAAGCGGTACGATCAAGAGCCCTGATGGCACCTTTCCCGAGCGCTTGCGAAAAATATATGAATCAGTAGGCGAAATAGTCGATCAGTACCGGCCAGCCATCGTATCGATAGAGAGTGTCTTCATGGCCCGAAATGCGGGCAGTGCCCTGAAGCTGGGTCACGCACGTTCGGCGGCTTTGTGCGCGACGTTTGCGTTCGAGGTGGACGTGTTCGAATACTCACCGCGAGAAATCAAGCAGGCCGTCGTCGGCACCGGAGCCGCGACGAAGGAGCAGGTGCAACACATGATCGTATCGCTGTTGCAGCTTGATGGAACCCCGGCGGCTGATGCGGCCGATGCGCTTGCAGCTGCGATTTGCCACGCACACCGGCGCCGCATCCAGGCGCATCTCAGCGATGATGTCGTTTTGGCGGGCCTGCGATGATCGGTTCTCTGCATGGCAAGCTGACGTCAAAACAGGCACCGCAGATCGTTATTGAGTGCCAGGGTGTCGGCTACGAAGTTGAAACGCCGATGTCCACGTTTCTGGACTTGCCGTCGATCGGCGACGATTTGTTCCTGTTCACGCATCTACTCGTTCGTCAAGACGCGCAAACTCTCTATGGCTTCGGAACTGCGGACGAGCGCAGCCTGTTTCGTACATTGCTGCGCATCTCAGGTGTCGGTGCGAAGATGGGGCTTGCCATTCTTTCCACGATGAGCGTTAGTGATTTTCAGCGCTGCGTCGAGTACGAAGAGGCTGCGACTTTGGTCAAGATTCCGGGTGTAGGTAAGAAGACCGCCGAGCGCCTGATCATCGAAATGCGCGATAAGATCGACAAAACACACCTACCGCCGGGCGCTCAAAAAGTGGCGGTCGAATCCAGTCCTCGCAGCGAGGCCGTCGATGCGCTGATCGCGCTAGGCTACAAGGCCGGCGAGGTCAACAAACTCATTGGCTCGATGGATGTTGATGGCCAGACAGCTGAGGACATTATCCGGCAGGCATTGCGACAGGCGGCGAGTTGATCATGACAGGTATCGAACACGATCGGCTGACAAGCGCGGAATCCGGCAACGAAGATCGTGCCTTTGATCGCGCGATCCGGCCGAAGACGCTGGCGGAGTACGTTGGGCAGCCCGGCGTCAAGCAGCAGATGCGCATTTTTATCGAAGCGGCAAGGCGACGCGGCGAAGCCCTCGATCATGTGCTGATTTTCGGCCCGCCGGGCCTCGGTAAAACCACGCTGGCGCACATTGTTGCACACGAGATGGACGTCAATCTTCGACATACCTCCGGCCCGGTCCTCGAGCGCCCGGGCGACCTTGCGGCGATTCTGACCAATCTCGAACCGAATGACGTGTTGTTTGTCGACGAGATCCATCGACTGAGCCCGGTGGTTGAAGAAGTGCTGTATCCGGCGATGGAAGACTTCCAGCTCGACATCATGATCGGTGAAGGGCCAGCTGCACGTTCGATCAAACTCGACCTGCCTCCGTTCACGCTGGTCGGGGCGACCACACGTGCCGGCTTGCTCACATCGCCGCTGCGAGATCGTTTCGGCATCGTGCAGCGGCTGGAGTTCTACTCACAACAGGAACTCGGTACTATTGCAAATCGTTCCGCCGGCATACTGAACCTGCCAATAGAGGCCCAGGGGGCCGATGAAATTGCCAGGCGCGCACGCGGCACGGCGCGAATCGCGAATCGACTGTTACGCCGGGTGCGCGACTACGCTGAAGTCAAAGGTGACGGTGTCGTAACCGGGGACGTGGCGGTCAGTGCGATGGACATGTTGCAGGTCGATCCCAACGGCTTTGACGCCATGGACCGGCACCTGTTGCGGACGATCATCGAGAAGTTTGATGGCGGACCGGTAGGCATCGAAAGCCTGGCGGCGGCCGTGGGCGAGGAACGTGGCACCATTGAAGACGTCATCGAGCCATATCTGATACAACAAGGATTCATAATGCGCACGGCGCGTGGCCGGGTTGCAACGCGGAATGCTTACCTGCACCTGGGCCTGAAAGCGCCGGCGCAGCAAGGGGCGGCCGAGCTGCCGCTGTTCGACGATGGCTGAGATCACTTCAAGCGGCGAACCCTTTGCATGGCATGTTCGCGTTTACTACGAGGATACTGACGCGCAGGGCGTCGTGTACTACGCGAACTATTTCCGCTTCATGGAGCGAGCGCGTACGGAATGGCTACGCGCACTCGGCGTTGATCAGGTTGCCATGATGCAAGAGCAGCGCCGAATATTCGTCGTTACCGAAACCAAGGCGGAGTTCCTCGTGGCGGCGCGGTTCAACGACGAGATCGTGGTAACGGCAGGGCTCGCTGGACTGACGCGCGCCACTTTCGATATCGAACAGAATATTTATCGCGACAGCCTGGATGGGACCTTGTTGGTCAGGGGGTCGGTTCGTGCCGCGTATCTGAATGCTGATACGTTGCGACCGTCACGCGTCCCGGCATCGATTTTTGAGGAAACATTGTCATGACGTCAGATATGTCCGTCATCGGTTTGCTGCTCGAAGCCAGCATGCCGGTGCAAATTGTAATACTGTTGCTGGTGCTGGCCTCGCTGATGTCCTGGAGCATCATCTTCACGAAGCGACGCCTGATTCGGCGCACAAAGGACTCGTCAGACGACTTTGAAGCCAATTTCTGGTCGGGCGGCGATCTGAACACGCTATACAACAGCACGACGCGTAATCGTGCCGGAAACGTCGGTATGGCCAGCATTTTCGAGTCCGGTTTTCGCGAATTCAATCGGGCGATGCAGGCTGGGGGTATCAATGCCGATAAGGTAGTTGAAGAGTGTCGTCGTGCAATGCGTGTTGCACAGATGCGCGAAGTGGACCGTCTTGAGCAGAACCTCGCGACACTCGCCACGATTGGCTCAACCAGTCCGTACGTCGGGTTATTTGGAACGGTGTGGGGGATCATGACTGCTTTCATGGGCCTCGGTAATGCACAGACCGCGACACTGGCGGTGGTTGCGCCGCCTATCGCCGAAGCGCTGATCGCAACCGCGATGGGTCTGTTTGCAGCGATTCCGGCCGTTATTGCCTACAACCGTTATGCGGACAAGGTGGTGCGCCTCGAGTATCGCTACGACGGATTTACGGAGGAGTTCTCGAGTATTCTGCAACGGCACGCGCGCGCCAAGATAGGAGCCTGATATGGCGACACCGCTGCAAAAGCGCAAACTTATTGGGGAAATCAACGTCGTTCCCTACATCGACGTGATGCTCGTCTTGCTCGTCATTTTCATGGTAACGGCGCCGTTGCTGACTCAGGGCATTGAGGTCGAGCTGCCGAAAGCCGGTGCCGAACCTATCGACAGTGCCGCTGACCGGCTGCCGTTGATTGTCAGTGTGGATAAGGACGGCAACCTATACCTCAGCGTTGGAGACAACGAGGACGAACCGGTCACAGGCAAGGTGATTGTCGCCAACGTTCGCGCCGTCATGAAAAACAGCCCGGATACGCCGATCCTGGTCAAAGCCGATCGGGCAGTGGAATACGGCTATGTCGTCGGCGCGATGGTCTTGTTGCAACAAGGCGGCGCGGAAAATGTCGGATTTGTAACAGACCCTCTGGATACATACCCGGTACCTGAATAAACACACCGTGATCAGAGACACCCACAACGTGATTCCGGTCTCGCTAGCAATGCTGCTGCACGTGATCATATTCGGCTCATTGATATTCGCTATCGATTTCCGAGATCGCACGATCCCGGTTATACCTCTTGCGATCCATGCGACGCTCGTCACGGACAATGCCGTGGTGATTCCACCCAAGATCGAAGAACCGCCGCCGCCGCAACCCGAGCCCGATACGAGTGAGCAGGACCGAATTCGCGCCGAAGAACAGAAACGGCTCGAAGATGCGCGTACAGAACAGGAACGCCTGAGTCGCATCAGGAAAGCCGAAGAAGAGGCGACCGCAGAAAGGCAGAGAAAGGCTGAGGCAGAGCAACGCCGTAAGGATGACGAGGCGCGTAAGGAGCGAGACCGCGCGGAAGCCGAACGCAAGCGCCAGGAAGATATCGCACGCCAGCGCGAGGAGAACCGACGCCGCTTGCAGGCCGAGGCCGAGGCGGCGCGCCAGGCTGAATTCGAAGCCGAAAGCAACAGGCTGGAAGCCATGGAGGCCAATGCAACGGCGGCGTACATGTACCAAATCCGGTCGCGTGTCATGAATCGCTGGGCGCGCCCGGCGTCTGCAACTGTGGGCATGGAATGCGTCGCCCATATCAAGCAACTGCCCGGCGGCGAGGTGGTCTCGGTCAATATTGGACAGTGCAACGGCGATGCGGCCGTGAAACAGTCCATCGAAACCGCGATCTACCGGGCGTCCCCACTACCACAACCCGCAGATCCGAGCGTTTTCGATCGCGAAATCAGTTTAATATTCAGACCCGACGAAGATTGATCTCTCATAACTCGAGGTGAACGTGCGCAAACTACTGCTAGCGATTGTTTTGATCCCCGCTTTACTCAGCGAGTCCGCCAACGCGGCGCTCGAAATCGTCATCACGGACGGCATCAAGCGGCGGCCAATTGCCATCGTACCGTTCGGCTGGGAGGGTAATTCGCCGCAGATACCGACAGACGTTGCCGAGATTATCGCGAACGATCTGAACCGCAGTGGCCGATTCGCGCCGCTGCCCGAGGATTACATGCTGCAAAAGCCGACCGCGGGCGCGGACATTGACTTCGATGACTGGGCGATTCTGGATGTCGAGGCAGTTGTCGTCGGGCGTGTAATGCAGACCGGCGACAATGCCTACAGCGTGCAATTTCAGCTATTTGATACATTCGGGCGCAAGCAACTGGTCGGATATCGCATGCCGGCGAGCAGGGGCACAATGCGTCGCGTTGCGCATCGCCTGGCCGACATGATTTATGAAGAACTCACAGGTATAGCAGGTGTTTTCGACACCAAGGTCACTTATGTAACCGCCGAAGATCGTGGTAATAGCAAGCTGTATTCATTAATCGTTGCGGACCAGGACGGTTTCAACGAACACACGGTCATGGAAAGCAACGATCCGATCATGTCCCCGGCCTGGTCACCGGACAGTCGCCGCATCGCCTACGTGTCTTTCGAGGGCAATCGCTCGTCGATCTTTATTCAGACCCTTCGTACCGGAAATCGCATCCAGGTATCGAGCCGGGCGGGGGTCAATGGTGCCCCGGCGTTTTCTCCGGATGGCCGCAAACTGGTCATCACGTTGAGTGATGCTGACGGTAATCTCGACATTTACACGCTGGACATCAACTCGCGTCAGACCAAGCGAATCACGATACACCGTGCGATTGATACTGAAGGCAGCTGGTCGCCCGATGGGCGTTACATTTACTTTACCTCGGATCGTAGCGGTGGCCCCCAGATCTACCGTGTCTCGGCG
>Ga0255052_10000667_pt1 | contig 27297 bp, 21 predicted proteins | sample JV7_2_21_MG_FD_188632 | JGI IMG/M metagenome (GOLD analysis project Ga0255052, IMG submission 188632) | Seawater microbial communities from Jervis Inlet, British Columbia, Canada - JV7_2_21 | ecosystem: Environmental > Aquatic > Marine > Inlet | place: Canada: British Columbia | collected...
AAACTCGCCCTTCGGGTGCGTATGGTGCTGGCCCAGCGCGATGCTCGAAACCAGAGAGACTTCAGCAAGCTCTTCGAGGCTTAGATCAAGCAATTCGTCAAAAATCTCTGCATAAACTGATGACGACGCCATTGACATGGCAACCATACAGGTTGCCAGTAGCGAAATTCTGTTCGCCGGTAAGATGCCGCCACCAAAGTTCCGTGTCGATTGGCTCGGAGCTCGGGAACGCTCGATCGACTCATATTTGCGTTGGACTATCCTGGAGATTGCCACAGCGGCACCTGTCGAATTTGTCTTCACTTTTCATATTCTGCGGGAGGCAACCGAGGTAGGCCTGGTCGTACGTCACAGTTTGATTATGTAACCTCAAATCTCCGCGGGTTCGGTGAGACCGACAAAACATGACAAAACTAGACAATATGATGTCCGATACGACACTAATGCCCGAAGTATCTGCTTCGAGATCGTGATGCCATCTACGGACGGAAATTTTCCCAAAGGACTCAGTCCCTCGGAATTCGGGAGGTCCTGACGGCCTTTCGTTCACCGTGGCAAAACCCGTACGCAGAACGTGTCATCGGATCTATCCGTCGGGAGTGCCTCAATCATGTCATCGTGCTTGGGCCACGCCACCTGAGACGGATCCTGGGCCGATACCTGGAGTATTACAACGGTGTGAGAACGCACCTTGCCTTGAACAAGGACTCGCCTGATCGGAGACCGGTGCATCTCCCTGGCGCGGGCGAATTATCGAAATCAAGAAGGTCGGTGGATTTCATCATCAACACATCCGGGAAGCTGCCTGATGTCGAATGTTGGTTTTTGATAAGGAACAAGTGGACCATTTGGAGAATCCACGTCAATAGGCAAATTCAGGAAAATTTCTAAGGTGTTGTTTTTATTGGTGCCCGGGGCGAGACTTGAACTCGCACGACCTTGCGGTCAACGGATTTTAAGTCCGTAGCGTCTACCAATTCCGCCACCCGGGCCTTGGGTTTATAAGGACCTTTTCTCCAGCGAGTGCGCCAAAATCCTGGCGACGTGCTCAATAGTCGACACTCTGCTGTTGATTTGCCTCTCCGATTAACCCTGCTCTTGCGTTCAAGAAGTGATCCTCAGTCTGACCAGAGGCGACCATCTATTCAATAAATGGACAGGCATGACAGGGTCATTTGTCGCTGCAAACAATCGTACATTTTGGCTCAGAATTCCGTCCAAATCCACATCGCAAAAGATCGACCTGAGAAGTAGGCCGCGTGCAAGTGCTTCTGATCGGTGCCAGTGCCCTCTGCAGCGATTTTGGCAAATCCATGCTTAGAGGTCTATGGAGTACTGCCGCCGGACCTCCGGCCCAAGCGCTTCCTTGAGCGGATCGAGGTGAGCCTCATAGTTTCGCCACTGCTCCAGACCTTCTTTGTAGATCGGCTTGCGGACCTGTTCCGCACTGGGCGTACGCACGGCCCGCTCGATTTCGTAAAATCTCAGGCACTGTTCTTCAAAATCCAGTTCGCAATAGTCCAGCAGCTCGCGGATTTGCGCTTCGGTGTCGGCCACCATTTCTTCGTACTGCACGCGGTGGACCCTGCCGGGCAAGACCCCATCCCAGTGGTCCATCACCTTGACATAATCACGGTAGTACTTGCCGATGTCTTCCAGGCCATAAGTGAAAGTCTGTCCGTGGGCGAACAACTGCTTGAAGCCGGAAAAACAGCCGCCCATCGGGTGGCGCCTCGCGTCGATGATCTTGCTGTTGGGCAGGATCAGATGGATCAATCCGATGTGCCGAAAATTATTGGGCATCTTATCGATAAAAAATGGTGTATTAGTGCGCTGGATACGGGTGGTTTCCAGGTAGCTCTCGCCCAACTCCCGGCACCGCTCCTGGGTCAGCTCGGCAAGGACTTCCGGATATTTTCCCGCCGGGTTCTTGCGACTCTTGTCGCCCAGCCCGCGCGAAATCGCGATGATATCCATCAGTTCAGATGTACCTTGAACCTGAGAATGGCTGGCCAGAATTTGTTCCAGCAAGGTCGAGCCGGCACGTGGCAGACCGACGACGAAAACCGGATCTGGCGCCTGGCAACCCCAACCCTTGCGTTGCTCAAAAAACTCCCTCGGCAAGGCCCGAACCTGCCGCAGCGACTCAAGGACGTTCACTTTGGGGCTGTGGCGATGCTCGATTCGCCGGATGGCGTTGCCGCGCCTGTAACATTTGAACGATTCGTCGTATCCCTTGCGATCCTCCAGTGCTTTTCCCAATGCAAAGGCAAGATGCGACTGGTCATCGGCATCGCCGCCTTCGGTCGTCACCTGCTTGCGCATATTGTCAATGTCTTCGTCACTGAAGCGGAATGTCTTCAGGTTGGCCAGGCTCCAATAGGCTTCGCCCACCTCGGGACTCAGGTGGATGCATTTCTTGTAGGCCTCGATGGCTTCATCCAGCCTTCCCACTGTTTTCAGCGTGTGACCGTAGCTCATCTGAGCCCTGGCCTGGTTGGGGTAGTTCTTCAGTACCCTTTCGTAAATCTCAAGCGCCCCGGCCTGGTCCCCGATTCGGTTCAGCACGGAGGCCTTGAGGGTCAGAAAATTGGGATTGTTCGGTTCCAGCGCCAGCAATTTCTCGGTCTCATGTATTGCCGCCTCGGGCTTCTGCTGGCGCATCAGAATCATGGCGTAGCTATGTCTTGCCGCATGAAAATCAGGCGCCAGTTCCAGACAACGCTCCAGCAGCTGGCTGGCATCTTTCAACTGGCCCATTTTGAAGCCGATGTCGGCCAGCACCCTAATGGCGGACACATCAGTGGGGTGCTTTTTCAGCAATTCCCGAGCAATGCGTTCCGCCTTGCCCAGTTTGCCGTCGCGCAATAGTCTGACGGCATCGACCAGCTCCGGATGGGGGGTCGAGAGTTCAAAATGGGTTTGAAAAGCCTGGCGGCTGCCGTCTTCGTCACCGGCGACCGCCAACTGATGGCCGAGGCTTTGCCAGGACGCCGCATGTTTCGGGTCGATCGCGACTGCTTTTCGCAGAGCTCTGATGGCGTCATCACCCCGCCCGACAGCACCCTGGCATTGTGCAATTTCGTGCAAGAACCCAGGCGAACCAACCTGCCCGGCGAGCAGTGGCGTAAGTACATCCAACCCCTTTTGCGGCATTCCCTGCATGCGAAAAGCCGAGGCAAGTATCCGTGTGGCCTCAACAGAATCGGGGTACACCTTGAGAATCTCATGCGCCTGCTCTTCCGCCAATCGTGGATCGTGAGCGATCAGATCAGCCGCATTCTTAAGGGCGGTTTGCAAATCACCGCTGTCGGTTCTATTTACCATTGACATGAACGACATTATCCACGATTGCAGTCCGAGGGGGAGCAGTTTCGAATTTCGGTCCGAATACCACTCATTCGCACTCATGCATCACCTTAATGAGATGATATAACCTGAAGATATTCGCGAAAATAGACTGTCGGAGCGGTTTGGCACATAATTGCTGCAGTTTCGATCAAGAACCATAAAGAAGTCGATACAGGGGGCTCCAGTGAACAAATTCAAACAAAACCATTTGGCAAGATCTATTTCCCTGATCTTGGCCGGTTCTGCCGTTTCCGCAATGGTCGTGGCACCGGCGATCGCGCAGGCTCAAGACGATAGTTCTGGTGTGCTGGAAGAAATTATTGTTACCGCCCAAAAGCGGGAACAGAATCTCCAGGATGTGGCCGTATCAATCCAGGTGCTGGGTAACGAACAGCTGGAAAACCTGAACATTCGGTCATTCGAAGACTTCATTAATTTCCTGCCAACCGTTTCATATACGTCCCAGGGCGGCCCTGGCGGCCCTGGCTTTGGCCAGGTTTACATGCGTGGCATTGCCTCCGGCGGTGACGGCAACCACTCCGCTTCCATGCCAAGCGTCGGTTATTACCTGGACGAGCAACCCGTTACTACGATCAACCAGGTTCTGGATATCCACATGTACGACATAGCCCGGGTTGAGACACTGGCCGGCCCGCAAGGCACGCTGTACGGCCAGGGCAGCCAGTCGGGCACTATCCGCATCATCACCAACAAGCCCGAGATCGGTGTATCCACAGGCGGCTATGACCTTGAAGCCAACACGACCACAGGCGGTGATCCGGGTTACAACCTGAATGGCTTCTGGAACATTCCGTTCGGCGATCGTGCCGCAGTCAGGCTGGTGGCCTGGCACAAAGAGCTAGGCGGCTATATTGATGAAGTCCCAACCACCATGAATTTCCCCGGACCGCAGCCGCATTCGTCCAATAACTCAGCTTTTGTCAAGGACAACGCCAACGAAGTGACGACCACCGGTCTGCGAGCGTTACTGAAAGTTGACCTGAACGAGAACTGGTCAGTAACGCCGGGTATCCTGGCCCAGAATTCGGATCACGAAGGCTATTTTGAACACAATCCGGATTTTTTTGGTGAACTGGAATCCGGCAGACTCTGGCCTGCCAATGGCGAAGATGATTGGTACCAGGCTTCATTAACACTGGATGGCAGTGTCGGTGACATAGACATCGTTTATGCGGGTGCCTATCTGGATCGGCAACAGGACTACGAGTATGACTACAGTGATTACACTGAATACTGGGCCTATTACCAGGCGTATTATTCTGCAGCTGAGCCCTGGTGTGTGTATTACAACGACATCGGCGAGTGCGCCATCGGAACGCAATACGTAGACGCGCAAAATGATTTTACGCGGCGAAGCCATGAACTGCGAGTTCAGTCCTCCGGGGACCAACGCGTGCGCTGGTTAGGTGGCCTGTTCTATCAAAATCAAGATCACAGCTTTGATCTTCAGTATACCGTTCCTGATTCGGCGGTCGCTAATTCGGTGGTCGAGGGTGGCAACGTGGTGTGGCAGACAATGCAGGTTCGTACCGATCGGGACAAGGCCCTTTTCGGAGAACTGGCCTTTGATTTCAACGATAAACTCACCGGCACCTTTGGTGCCAGGTACTTTGAATACGAAAATTCACTGTATGGTTTTAATGGTTTTCTCCGGCATTGCACCGGTTTCTACGTTGACGGTGATTTCGTTGAGGACTCCGCCGGCGAGATACAGTATCCCTGCTTCAACACCAGGATCCTGGATGACGTGGCCAAGGGTGATGACTGGGCTTTCAAGGGCAATCTGGAATACAGCCTGGATGACGACAAGTTGGTTTATGTCACCTGGTCCGAAGGATTCCGGGCGGGCGGTGTGAACCGCGCACGAGTGCCCGACATCCCCACATACTCTCCTGATTTTGTAACTAACTACGAGTTCGGCTGGAAGTTGTTGCTTGGCGATGGCAGCGTGCGATTCAACGGAGCGGCCTATGTCATTGATTGGGATAATTTCCAGTTTGGGTTCCTCGACTTCGCGGTTTCCAACCTGACCATTGTGCAGAATGTAGGTAACTCCCAGACCAAGGGTGTGGAATGGGATCTGACGTGGGCGGTCAATGACGAAAACACGCTGACCTTCTCAGGCTCCCATAACGATGCCGCACTGGAGACCGATTTCTGGCGCACAGACGCGGATCGTATTGCAGGTCTGCCGGCAAACGCGCCAGCAGGCACACCGATGCCCTATGTGCCGGATTTACAGTTGACCGGCATCTGGCGGACCAGTTTTGAAATCGGTTCCATGCCCGGCTTCTTCCAGGCGGCAGTAGCCCACACGGGTGGCCGGTGGAATGACCTGGATACGCTCAATGTTCCAGCCAGGCGGAAGATGGACGCATACACCCTGGCGCATGTTTCCGGGGGCATTGAAAGGGACAACTGGTCGGCTGTCTTATTCGTCAATAACGTATTCGATGAACGTGCCGAAATCGATATCGAAGACCCGGGCTATGGTAACTCGCTCGTCCTGCAACGGCCGCCGGGACATAAGTGGACCACGACGACCAATCGGCCACGGTCGTATGGCGTGCGGTTTTCTTATAGATTCTGACAGCGACGAGGAACAACAGAGGGGCCGGATCAATCCGGCCCCTTTTATATTGGGTCTTGAGTTGTCTAAGAGCTGTTTGTTAAGGCGCAAAAATCCAAATCGGGATTATTAAGCGCCCCTGATCCACATGATGCAACCTACCGAGCCTGGATTATTTTTCGGAAAAATCTCTGACATATGGACGAGCTGGTCTTATTGGCTGTCCGTAGACAAGAAATGGAGGCTAGGGTCGGAATCGAACCGGCGTAGACGGCTTTGCAGGCCGCAGCATAACCACTCTGCCACCTAGCCCCAGGTAACCAGCCAAGCGTGATATTTGTTGATCAAGAAATCAAGCCACGCCTGAGCAGGCGTCGGAGTATACAGTCCTTCGGATGAGAATCAATTTGCTCCCGGCAACATCAGACAATCCTTCGTTTGAAAGTGCATAATCATCGCATGACCAGACAATCCCTGTTGCTGCTAACTGCTGTTGCGGCCTTGCAGTGCCTTGGCTGCTCGCCCGCGACCGAGCCTCGCTCGCTGCAACCAGAGCTTCTCACTGTCCCTGCTGGAGACAAGAGTACGAGTCCGCGAATATCCTCTAGCCAGAGCGGCGAAGTTGTACTGAGCTGGCTGCAACCCGATGCCGAAGGATTGTCACTGCACTATGCCCGACTTGTTGATGGCCATTGGGGCGAACGACACACTGTCGTTACGGGAGCAACGATGTTCGTCAACTGGGCCGACCTGCCCTCTGTGGTGCCGCTGGGCGATGGACAAATGGCGGCGCATTGGCTTGACAAAAAGCCCTACAGCACCTATTCCTACGACGTTATTTATTCCCAATCGCACGATGACGGTGTTACCTGGTCGGCTCCCATGTCACCGCATAGCGACGGCACGCCAACTGAGCACGGATTCGTTTCCATGTTCCGTTCATCGGACAAGACCGGTGTTATCTGGCTGGACGGCCGCAAGACGGTCAACGAAGTTCTGGACGACCCGACATCCAGCGGCATGACACTCAGAGCGACGTTTCTGGACAAGGAACAGAATCTGCATGGTGACCAACTTGTCGATGAGTTGATCTGTGATTGCTGCCCAACCGATGTTGCAATCGCGGCGTCGGGTCCGATAGCGGTTTACCGTGACCGCAGTCCTGATGAAATCCGCGATATTTACGTGACGCGGCACATCGATGGCAAGTGGCAGGAAGGCAAGAGGGTTGGCGTTGACAACTGGGAAATTGCAGGCTGCCCGGTTAATGGTCCATCGATCGCAGCTACGGGCGATTCAGTCGCCATTGCCTGGTTTACAGCGGCCCGGTCACGTCCTGTGGTGCGCCTTGCCGTGTCCAGCGATAGCGGCAATTCCTTTGCTGATCCACAGGACATAACCAGCGATGCCACTCTCGGTCGGGTTGGTGTGGTCATGCTTGATGACGGTGCCGTCGCTGTCAGTTGGCTGCAAACCGGGGAAAACGGAAAATCGGAGGTTCGCGCCCGGAAAATCAACGCCGACGGCAAACGCGGGCCCGAGAGGATCGTCAGCTTCTCTGCATCATCGTTTGCCGTACCGCAAATGGCACGGGCAGGTGACAAGCTGATTTTCGCATGGAGTGAAGTCCGCGACGGTTCTGGCCACATCGCCAGCGCAAGTATCGCAGTTGGCGCACTCACGCGCGTCAATTAGGCCTGCGTGGTTTGCACCTGCCCCTGCGGAAAGTCTATGGCGTCCAGGCATATCCTATTTTCATGAACAACGTGCGGTTGGTCGCCGTGAGTCCATCGAGATTATCTTCATCGATGTGCTGGTCTGAGTACCCGACGAAAAAAACGGTCTGGGGATTCAACTTGTAGGAGTACAAGAGCTGGCGACCCAGGTCTCTGGAATGCGCGTCGACTGAGTCAATATGCTCATCAGGGTTTCGCTCAACGTCTTGAAACTGAGTCGTGAACCGCAAGAAACTGCGGCGGCTGAATTGCCAGGTCAGACGAACGTCATAGACCCTGGCATCAAATATCTGCGCGCCGTCTTTGTTGTCCAGGCGCAGCATTGCTCCGTCAAATCTCAAAAGCAGGTTGCGGCTGACGTTCCAGTTGAGAAACGGCTCAACTCGCAGCATATTGCCAAGCCGGGTATTGGCAAAGTCGACCTGGTCCCCGTAGCTGCTGAATACACCAAGTGCCAGTCCGCCCCGTGGTTGCAATTCAGTGAAAAAAGTAAGTTTCTCTTCCTTGAACATCACATCGTCGAACAGCAGGTCGCGAGTCAGACCACCCAACTGAATCCACGACTGCATTGGTCCATTGACCGTCACGTAGGCCTCAACCTCACGCTCCAGCAATTGCCCGCCAACACCGTGGGTAATATCCCAATCGCCCCGCAGGCGTATTTGCGCCCACCAGTTATCCTCGTCGCCGTGCCAGATGCGGCCCATACCAACAATCTGGGTGTTGCCATCGACCCGCGGTACGAAGCCTGAATCCGCACGAAAACCAGCGCTCTTCTGCAAGTGTTTTACATAGGCAAACCAGTTACGCGAGTCAAAGTCGTAGTTAACGGCAACAGCTTCGCCGGCAAAACTTCCGAGCGGTTGTTCGAATTCGGTGTCAAGGTCCGATGGATACTCTGTAGTGGAGCTCAAATACTGGGCATTTACGCTGTGCTGATCATTTATTTTCCAGCGTGTGTCCAGGCCCGCGACAGTGTTTTGATAATCACCACCGTCACGGGATGTTATCAATGCACCCACTGAGGACGCATCACCAAAGCTGCGGTTGTAACGGCCTACAAACACCACATTTTCCTGGTCCAGCGACGTGCTGTCAGATCCAAACGGACCCGGAAAGAGCAGGTTCGTCACGTCATCCTGAGCTGTGAAAACGCCGAAAGTGTTGTTGCCGCGCTTGCCCGTGAGTTTCGCGCCAATCGTTGGATTCGCGACAGTGCGCGTGAACACCGCATCAATCGGTGTACTGAAATAGTCTGCACCTTCGAGAAAAAACGGTCGTTTCTCCGGAAAAAACAACGCGAACTGATTATTGACATCAAGTTGGGCCGCATCGGCTTCGATTTGAGAAAAATCCGGGTTGATGGCGAGGTTTGCTGTCAGGTCCGGTGATATGCCCCAGCGAATGCTAACGCCGACGTTGTTATCCGCACCACGCCTTTGCATCGGTTCAAAGCCCGGGTCGTCGGTTGTCTCGGTCTGAGCCGCAGTAACTGTCGGCACAATTTCCAGATCACGCGCTGGCTCAACCGCTTCGAGACCCTGTATCGTTCCGAATTGACACAGGTAGCAATTTACAGAGCGGTCCATTTTGTTATTGGAGAACCGGTAACGATGGTCACGCGGATAAAAACGCAGCAGATCGATACCCCATGTCTGTATGCCTGCGGAAACCGGAAAGCGTAACTGGCTGAGTGGAATCTCCATTTCGACGACGTAACCCTTGTCGTCGATCTTGCCCGCTGAATCCCAGATCGCGTCCCATGACGCGTCCTCACTCTTATTGACATCGTCGTTTGTCAGATCCATTTGTATGCCCAGGGGATTGGCGAAAAACTCAAAGGCCCGACGTTGATCGTTGTAGGTATCAAGAACAACACCAACGAAATCGTCGTTCCAGGCTGAGTCTCGATCGCGCAGGTACGCGCGAATCGCGCCCGGATCAGGGTCCCTGGCATCAAAGGCTATGTATAGGCTCTCTCCGTCCTCAAACAGGTAGGCGACCGTCGCGACTCTTGCCGCAATGTTCTCGCCGGGACGGGTTTCAGTATCGATCGCGATCCTGGCTGCGTGTTGCCACACCTCTTCATCCATAATGCCATCGACAGTGATTTCGCCGACAGCTCTGGGCAAGTCCGAAACACTGGCTAATGCTACTGGCGTCAATCCACCAGCTGTGAGCATTAGCAAACAAGCAAACACAATTCGTGGGCGACTGGCGGTCACATATTTCCCTATATCTTTTGTGATGACCTTTAGATGCACCAATGCCTGAAATCGTTTAGCCGGTTAAGTTGAATGCACATGAAATGTCTCTCCTGGCCCTACGGCCAGTATAGAACTGTTGCCGCGAACATGGACAGAACATGCCAACAATGTCCCTCCAAACAAAAAAGGCCCCACAAAGTCGGGCCTTTCTTGTTTGGAGCGGGTGATGAGGATTGAACTCACGACCCTCACGTTGGCAACGTGATGCTCTACCGCTGAGCTACACCCGCTATGTTCAGGCGTGTGTCAGGTTTACGCCCCACAACCACCTTTCAAGTACCTGGTCTTGCAATACTTTTTCCCTGCAATCCTGGCCCTGGCAAGGTTGCTCTCAGTCCTTTGCCACGCACGCCGCTATTCCCGCAGAGGGCCGAGATTCTAGCCACTTCTCTCAGCCTGTCAAGGTAGCAGGCTAATCTGGCCCGGTTACTCATCTCCACTGTCCGCAATGATGAACGGCCACGCGGCCATAAGGTAATGGACCATAGACCAGATCGTCATACCCGCGGCCACCACCAGCAGGGTGAAACCGATGCCATAGATATCGAAACCGAAGAGCTCATTCTGATAAACCATGAAGGCAATACCGAACATCTGCAGCACTGTCTTGATCTTGCCCGACAGCGATACCCTGACGTTGGCGCGTTCCCCGATTGTCGCCATCCACTCCCGAAGGGCCGATATTGTTATCTCGCGGCCGATTATTATCATGGCGATGATGTCGACGTGCCAATGCGGATCACCTTGCACAAGCATGACCAGAACGATTGCCACCATGAGTTTGTCAGCCACCGGGTCCAGAAATTCACCAAATTTGGACACCTGGTTGAACCGTCGCGCCACCCACCCGTCCAGCATGTCGGTCACAGCGGCCACGCCGAACAATATTGCGGCTACCGGCCGCGCATTCGGCATTTGACTGTAGAAGCAAATCACAACCGCCGGGATGGCCGCGATGCGAAATAACGTCAGCAGATTGGCAATATTGAGCTTCACAGGCGTACGGGCGTCCTAGTTCTGGCCGTCAAGGTGCAGATCATTGTATATCGATTCGGCCAGCGAGCGACCGATGCCTCGGACTTTGGTCAGGTCATCTACACCGGCAGCTGTCACGCCTTGCAGACCGCCAAACTGGGCCAGCAACTCGCGGCGCTTTTTTGGCCCCAGCCCGGGGATACGTTCCAGGCGCGATGTATTGCGGGCCTTGGCGCGTCGTTGCCGATGGCCGGTTATCGCAAATCGGTGCGCCTCATCGCGAATTTGCTGGATCAGAAGCAGTGCCGGCGAGTCTGACTGCAATAGAATCGGCATCTTGGCGCCCGCGAGAAACAGCTGCTCAGTACCCGGCTTGCGCGCCCGGCCCTTGGCGACGCCGACGACGCGCAACCACTCCAGATCGAGTTCATCAAGAACCGCTACTGCCTCGGCAAGCTGACCTTTGCCGCCGTCGACAAAGAGTACGTCGGGCATTGGCACCTCACCTTTCTTGACGCGCGCGTAGCGGCGCTGCAGTGCTTCTGCCATCGCCGCGTAATCGTCGCCTGCTTCGGCCGGGCTCAGGTTGAATCGACGGTAGTCGCTCTTCACCGGCCCGGCCTCGTTGAAAACGACACAAGACGCGACCGTGGCTTCCCCGGACGTATGGCTGACATCGAAGCACTCCAGGCGCTCCGGCGGCGCTTCCAGATCCAGCACTTCTGCCAACGCAGCAAATTGGCGCCGAATAGTGGCATTGCTGGCAACCTGGAGGCTCAGCCCTTGTTCTGCATTCGTCTTTGCCATTTGCAACCAGCGTTGCCGATCGCCGCGCACACGTCCCTTGATTATGACTTTGCGGCCCATTCGTTCCCGCAGCGCCGCCTGAAGTAAAGGCCCATCGGCGATTTCGGTTTCAAGGACAATCTCCGTCGGCGCATCGCGTCCCAGGTAGTACTGTGCGACGAAGCCATTCAAGATCCGGTCGTGTTTGGTCTCGCCCGATACCCGCGGGAAGTAATTTCGACTACCAATCATCGCCCCGTTACGAATGAACATCACGGCCACGCAATGAACCGCACCGTTTGACGCGAATCCCAGGATATCGAGATCCTTGCGTGCCGTCCTGGAGATCAGCTGTTGGGCTTCTATCGCCTTCAGTCGTGTGATCTGATCACGATATCTCGCCGCTTGTTCATATTCGCGAGCCGCTGCTGCCTCACGCATTCTATTGACGAAGGTATCGATAACACTTTGGTTGCGTCCCTCAAGAAAAAGAATCGCAGCGTCAATGTCCCGAGCGTAATCCTCTGCAGACACGAATCCAACACAAGGCCCGGTGCAACGCTTGATTTGGTACTGCAAACAAGGCCTGGTTCGATTGCCAAAATAACTGTCGTCACATTGCCGCACCAGAAATAATTTCTGCAACTCATTGAGCGTTTGACGCACTGCGCTGGTGCTTGGATAAGGTCCGAAGTAACGGCCTTTGCCCCTGCGTGGCCCCCGGTGAAATTGCAGGCGTGGAAACCGATGCTGCGTCGATACATGAATATACGGATAGCTCTTGTCGTCGCGCAAAGTAACATTGAAGCGTGGTTTGTGCCGCTTGATGAGGTTGTATTCGAGAATTAGTGCTTCGGCTTCGGTATTCGTAACCGTCACCTCTACATTCGCGATGAGTTTTGTCATCGCCAGCGTCTTCGGTGACACCTGCGTTCGATGAAAGTAGCTGGCAACCCGTTTTTTCAGGTCGCGGGCTTTGCCAACATAAATTACTTTGTGCTTTGCATTGAGCATGCAATACACGCCCGGACGATGCGTCAGGTTGCGCAAAAGGTGTTTGGCGTCGAATGCAGCGTCGTCTTTCACAATGCCTGCGACTCAACTACCCAGCAACAGTCTGGCTTGCACAAAAACCGACTCAAACATGGATGTCGTCAATCGACCGGTATTGGTGTTGTAACGACTGCAATGATAGGAGTCCAGCAGGCGAAATTTGCCGAGGTCGTGCAGTGCCTGATGGCCAAACTTGTAGTCAAGCTGCCGACGCGCCAGTGCTTTGATGATCGCCCGGTGTGCGATGCCGCCTAGCGCCAGTACGACTGAGTTATCGGGCAATCGATTCAACTCCTCGGCGAGAAACGTATTGCAGGTATTAATCTCAGCTCCGACAGGTTTGTTATCGGGTGGCAAACATTTGACGGCGTTCGTGATGCGACAACCGGTCAGCGTCAGTCCATCGTCAGTTGCCAAAGACTCCGGGTGAGAACTGAAGCCGAACTGATGCAACATCCTGTACAACAGGATACCGGCATGGTCGCCCGTAAACGGGCGCCCGCTACGATTAGCACCATGCATCCCGGGTGCCAGACCGATGATCAATAATCGTGCGTCCAAATCACCGAATGGCGGGACCGGACGACAATAATAATCCGGATATCGATCCTTGACCGAATCAAGAAACGTCGCCAACCGTGGACAGGCACGGCAATCTTCGTTGAATATTTCAGGGTGCAAGTGGGCCTGCCTTTATTGTCAATGTCGCGGTCCAATCCCGCGAATAGTTGTTGCGAGCGGGCCAGGTGGTCGCCCGTGTGGCGTACGCCCGCCTCCCCGAGGTCTGGTATCTACCAACCATGCCCGCAATCAGTTCCCGGTCTTCCCCCCAACTTCTTGTTGTGTGTGCGCGGGTTGTGCGAATTGATCGCAGATTGCTTCGCGCAGACTCGAGAGTTAATTCAAGGCGAGCATTGTACCGATCAGGCACCCTGGGGCAAAAAAATCAAGGCGGACATACTGACCCTGATTGAGCTCTGGAGACGCTCGACCGTAGCGTGGCCTGGTGAGAATGTTGTTTCATGCCGGTCTGTTGTAAGGTCTGTCGCCATCGCCTTGCCACCTTTTGTACGGCCACCACGCTTGCCTCTGATTCTGCTAAACAAGCCCTACCGCGTACTCAGTCAATTTCGTGACGTCGATGGCCGCCCGACGCTTGCCGCTTTGGTCACGCATAAGGACGTCTATGCCGCTGGCCGTCTGGATTTCGAGAGCGAGGGGTTACTATTGCTAACCGATGACGGCCGCCTGCAATCGCGTATTACCGAGCCAACATCGAAAATCACCAAGACCTATTGGACCCAGGTTGAGGGGTCCCCATCCGCAGAGCAGCTCACCATGCTAATCGAGGGTATAACGCTGAAAGACTGGCCGGCTCGAGCCCGGTCTGCACAGCACATCATAACGCCCGAGAATCTTTGGCAGCGGGACCCGCCCATCCGGCACAGGGTCAGTGTTGCCAACAGCTGGATGGAAATTCGTATCGCTGAAGGACGAAATCGACAAGTACGTCGTATGACAGCAGCGGTTGGCCTGCCGACCCTGCGCTTGATTCGGGCGGCGGTCGGTCCGTGGTCTCTGGACAACTTGCAGCCCGGTGAATCACGGGCAATCGACAATCAGGCGGCCTGGCAGCAACTTTCTGAATCCTGAAATGCCAGCGCCTATTTTCTGTCCTGATGCAATCCAGCGATGCGCATAGCGACTTCCATCGCCTGCTCGTAGTTAAGGCGTGGATCGACAGGAGACTTATAGGCGCGGGCGAGATCGCCGTCATTCAGTCCGCGCGCGCCGCCGGTGCATTCGGTGACGTTTTCACCGGTCAATTCCAGGTGCACGCCGCCCAGATGGCTGCCCATCGACTTGTGGATGCGAAACGACGCCTCGAGCTCGGCAACAATGTTGTCGAATCGGCGCGTCTTGGTACCGTTGGCGGTGCTTTCCGTGTTGCCGTGCATCGGGTCGCAAACCCATAGCACCGGTGATCCTGTCTCACGAACAGCCGCAATCAGGTCGGGCAGGCAATCTTCGATCGCCTTTGCACCAAAGCGGTTAATCAGCGTCAGGCGCCCGGCCTCACCATGCGGATTGAGAATCGAAATCAGACTCTGCAACCACTTGCGCGTCATGTCCGGACCGATCTTGATTCCCATCGGGTTGGCAATACCCCGAAAATACTCGACATGTGCACCGTCGATTGCCGCTGTACGCTTACCGATCCAGGGGAAGTGCGTCGTCAGGTTATACCAGCCTTTGCGGCGATCGATAAATCGTGTTTGCGCCTGCTCGTACAACAGATGCAGCCCTTCATGCGCCGCATAGATATCTGCTCGTTGGGTCTTATGCAGCTTCTGCCCGGATACCGTCTCGAGAAAATCGAGCGAATCAGAAATGGACCTGACGATTCCATGGTATTCGTCGGCCATAGCCGAGTGCCCTACCCATGCGAGGTCCCAATACTCAGGGTGATGCAAATCGGCGAACCCGCCATCGATCAGGGAGCGAACGAAGTTCAGCGTCAGCCCGGCACGTTCATAACCGCGCAGAATCAATTGCGGGTCCGGCACACGATCGGCGGATGTAAATGGATTGCGGTTGACAAGATCACCGCGAAAACTCGGCAACGACATGCCGTCACGTGTCTCCGTGTCGGCTGAACGCGGCTTCGCGTACTGCCCGGCCATACGACCCATGCGCACCACGGGCTGTTTGAGGCCGTAGACAATCACCAGACTCATTTGCAGCAGAATCTTCAGTTTTGCGACGACGTTTTCCGAGGTGCATTCGTCAAAGCTCTCGGCGCAATCGCCGCCCTGCAGAACAAACGCCTCGCCACGCTGTGCCTGGGCAATATGCTTCTTGAGCGCATCCACTTCCCAGGAGGTGACGATTGGTGGCAAGCGGCTCAGGTCGGAAACCGCCTGATCAAGCGCCGCTTTGTCCGGATAAGTAGGCTGCTGTGCAGCAGCCATACTCTGCCAGCTTGCGGGATGCCACTCTGTCTTGGGGATGGTTCGGGACACGGTAATCTCAGTCTGTCAAAAGACAAGAAAGGCGCTGTGCGCCTTATCTACGGTCAACTATGCCACGTCGCAGCGCTTTGCTGCAAAAGTTTCTCATTTAATCAGTGGCTTATGAACACTTTGATGCCGTGATAAACGGCTGCCAGTGCCCCGGTTGCGAGACCTTTAATTGTCGGGTGGCATTCGGGCACTGATGGCGGTAACAACGGTGTGGAAAGCACACGGCGACAAGGGCACAATGCGCGCCACAATCCGCCGCTCGCGGGGCCCGATGTTGGGCCGTGCGTGCCCAATACAGGAGTTGCAATGCAGGATATTCTAGTACTCGGTGCCGGCAAGATCGGTGCCCTCATATCCGGCTTGCTTGCCGAATGCGGTGACTACGCCGTGCAACTGGCTGACTCAAAACCCGGTGTTGCAGCTGAGGTCGCAAGCGCACATGGCCTCGACAATATCGTGGCATTCGAATTCGACGCCGGCGATCAGGCATTGTTGACTGAGCATGTGCGTGAACACAAGCCGGTGGCGATCGTTTCCGGGCTACCCTACTTTTGCAATGAAGCGGTCGCAAAGGTAGCACGCGATGAGGGCCTGCATTACTTTGATCTGACCGAAGACGTCGCTGTAACCGCAGCCGTGCGCAAGCTGGCGGAGGGGGCGACGCAGGTGTTCGCACCTCAGTGCGGATTGGCACCTGGATTTATCAGTATTGCCGCCAACGAGCTCATTCAACATTTTGATTCACTGAAGTCCGTCAAGCTCCGCGTTGGCGCGCTTCCACAACATCCGAACAATGTGCTCAAGTATTCTCTGACCTGGTCGACTGATGGCGTGATCAATGAATACGGCAACCTGTGCCAGAGTATTGTCGATGGAACTGAGGTCGATGTGCTGCCACTCGAGGGCCGTGAAAAAATATCGATCGACGGCATGGAGTACGAAGCGTTCAATACATCAGGTGGCCTCGGATCCCTGGGCGAGACTTACGGCGATCGCGTCAACACGATGAATTACAAGACCATTCGCTATCCAGGGCATTGCGAGCAGATGCGACTGCTGATGAATGGCCTCAAACTCAATCATGATCGTGCAACATTGAAACGCATACTTGAGAACTGCGTACCGGAGACATTGCAAGACGTCGTCATTATTTATGCGGCCGTCACGGGATATCAGGACGGCGACCTGCGCGAAGAAAACTACGTCAACAAGGTCTACCCACAAATTGCCGCCGGACGCCTGTGGTCTGCCATACAGATCACGACGGCGGCAGGTATTTGCAGCGTGCTCGACATCGTGTTGTCCAAGCCCGGGAGCCATGGCGGTTTCGTTGCGCAGGAGGAATTCCGACTTGCGGATATTCTCGACAATCGCTTTGGTCAGTATTTCGCCCATGGTGGAACAAACCAGGCATCAGCCGAACTGGTAGCACGTGGTGAGACTGGTCACCTGCGCGTCAGCGGAGAATAGGACGATGAAGAAAATACTCGATAGCCTTGGTCTGGATGCGGTAAATGCTGGCACATGGTACGGCGGCGAAAGCAGCCAGGATGACTCAATGTCGCTCATCGACTCGGTCAACCCGTCTACGGGTGAACTGATTGCGAGCATACGATCGACATCAGCAGCCGAATACGATCAGCTTGTGAGCAGGGCCCAGGACGCATTCTCTGAATGGCGCAGAATCCCGGCTCCCGTGCGCGGCAACGCGGTTCGACTCATAGGCAACGCGCTGCGCGAACACAAGGATGCTCTCGGCAGCCTCGTCACACTCGAAATGGGCAAGATCAAAGCGGAAGGCGATGGCGAAGTTCAGGAGATGATCGATATCGCCGATTTCGCCGTTGGCCAATCGCGCATGCTGTATGGCAACACCATGCATTCGGAGCGCCCGCAGCATCGCATGTACGAACAATGGCACCCACTGGGCATCGTGGGCACGATCACCGCATTCAATTTTCCGGTTGCTGTTTGGGCGTGGAATGCCTGCATCGCCGCGATTTGCGGTAACGTCAACATCTGGAAGCCGTCATCCAACGTGGCGCTCTGCGGTGTTGCCGTGCAAAGAATCGTAAACGAAGCGCTGGCAGGCGAAGACCTGCCACCCGCCTTCTTTCTTTTTAACGACGGTACACACACTCTTGCACAGAAATTTGTCGATGACCGACGCATCAACCTTGTTTCCTTTACCGGGTCGTGCGCTGTTGGCAACAGAGTTGGTCAGCATGTCGTATCGCGGATGGGCAAGTTTCTGCTCGAACTCGGCGGCAACAATGCGATCATCGTTGATGAGCACGCCAATCCGGCTCTTGCTGTTCCGGCGATTGTTTTCGGGTCTGTCGGCACAGCCGGGCAACGCTGCACAACAACGCGTCGTGTACTCATCCACCAATCCCGTTTTGAAGACCTGAAGAGCCGCCTGGTCAAAGCTTACGGTCAGGTACGCATAGGCAATCCGCTCGATCCAGACACGCTGATGGGACCTGTGATCAATGAGGCAGCGATCCAGGAAATTGAAGCAGCTTGTGCTGCGGTGCGGGACGCTGGCGGTGAAGTCTTGTGTGGCGGTGAGCGCCTCGATGGTCCCGGCCATTTCATATCACCCGCTCTCGCCGTTGCGCAAAACGACTGGGACATCGTGCAAACCGAGACCTTTGGTCCAATCCTGTACCTGATCCCGTTCAATACGCTGGACGAGGCCATCGCCATGCAAAACGGCGTGGTTCAGGGCCTGTCGTCAGCGATCTTCACTGACAATCTGCAAAACGCCGAGTACTTCCTGTCAAACGGTGGTTCCGACTGTGGTATTGCCAATGTCAATATCGGAACGTCCGGTGCGGAGATTGGTGGCGCGTTCGGCGGCGAAAAAGAAACCGGCGGTGGTCGTGAAGCAGGATCAGACTCATGGAAGGCATATATGCGGCGCCAGACCAACACGATTAACTGGGGCAAGGACCTACCGCTTGCACAAGGCGTCAATTTCGATTTGTAGGCGAGATTTCTCAGCGACTGAGTTTCTCGAATCGGTTCTCAGCACGGTTCTTGCGAACTTTGCCGGCAGCAAACAGCTGCCCGCTCATCGCAATGTACACGCCAGGCTGCGCCACCTGCACCGTGGCCACGGCCATACCGACATTGAATACAGCATCAGTGGTGCGAAAGCGCGCCGGGCTGAGCGCACCAGTCAGGACAATCGTCTTGCCATCCAGGTCGGCGAGCGCTTCCGCTGTTTGCGGCATCGTGTCAGTACCGTGCGTAATGACGTAATGCGTGGCGTCATCTTTGTCAATGAATTCGCGCAACAGCGTTCTGTCGCCGGCTGTAATCTCCAGGCTGTCTTTTTGCAACAGCCGCACTACGTCGTACTCAAACTCGACCAGACCTTCGGTCAGGACTTGCCTGACCTGGGATTCACCGACTTCGAACTGACTAAGCTCGTCGAAGTAAATCTTGTCTATCGTACCGCCGGTTGTAATGAAACGAATGAACATGTCCGTGGAGAGTCTCTGCGTATGATCCGTATTGACCTGTAAGCATGCCACTGAAGTCATGTGGGCAACAACCTGATTGAAGCCCCGCACGCCTTGTTGGCTCTGCTATGATCAGTCCATGAGAAACATCGCCCGTCCTCACTGGTGGCATCTTCACCGCCACCCGCTTGCCGCACTCGCCGTGGCACTGCTGATGCTCGCCGCAGGCGGCGTCAGTCACGCCGACGGTACCGTCGTTGTATTGGAACTCCAGGGTGGCATAGGGGTTGCAACGGCAGACTATGTGGTGAGCGGCATACAACACGCAGAAGCAGGCGACGCCGAGCTGATTATTCTCAATATGGATACGCCGGGCGGGCTGATGGGGCCGATGCGCGACATCGTGAAAGCGATCCTGAATTCCAAAGTGCCAGTCGTGACTTACGTAACACCGGCAGGTGCGCGCGCAGACAGTGCCGGCACCTATATTCTGCTTGCCAGCCACATCGCTGTCATGGCGCCCACGACGCATCTTGGTGCGGCCACACCAGTCTCTATGACCGGCGATGACGCAACGCCTGCCGCACCCCCCGATGACGACAATGAGGCAACCGACGAGGATGCCAGTTCATCTCCACAGAATGATTCGGGCACCGCGATGGAGCGCAAAGTGCTCAATGACGCCATCGCATACATCCGCGGCCTCGCCGAACGCTACGGCCGCAACGCCGATTGGGCGGAAGATGCGGTGAGAGACGCAGCAACACTTACTGCCACCGAAGCTCTCGAGCAAGATGTCATTGAGTTTATTGCCGCAGACCAGGCTGAGTTGTTGCGAGTAATTGACGGCTACGAAGTTGAAATCGATGCTACAACAGTAACCGTCTCGACCAGCAGCGTGATCATTGAAGAATACGAAGCGAATTGGCGCATCAGGATTTTGTCCGTTATCGCCAGCCCGGAAATCGTCTTACTGCTCGGCATGATCGGCCTGTATGGACTGATGTACGAGGGCTGGAATCCGGGCGCGATCGTGCCTGGCGTCGTCGGCATAATCTGCTTGTTATTGGCCGCCTACGCCCTGCAGGTTTTACCGGTTAATTACGCAGGTCTCGCGTTGATCATCGTAGGAATCGCACTGATGACAGCGGAGGCGTTCGCCCCGAGTTTTGGCGCCCTGGGTTTGGGCGGCGTCGTCGCCTTCGTCTTTGGCGCCATCATAATGTTCGATAGCGGCGTGCCCGGGTTCGGCATATCCCTTACTTTCGTCATTGGTCTGGGCGTAATCGCCGCATTGTTCATCATCTGGCTGGTCGGTTTTGTGCTGCAACTCAGAAAGCGCGGCGCAGTATCGGGTCGTGGCTCTATCATCGGTGGTGTTGGTACGGCGATACAGGATTTCACGGGTAGCGGAAAAGTATGGCTCGAAGGCGAAGCGTGGGCAGCCCACAGCGAGGTCCCTGTTTTGAAGAACCAATCGATCGTCGTTCTGTCTATGGACGGACTGACGCTTGCAGTTGAGCCCGCGCCAACGTCAGCCACTCGGGACAGACAATCACAAGACTGAGTTTGCACGTCTGATGTTAAGGAGCACGAAATGCCATTAGTAACTGCTGGAATCGTAGCCGCCCTGGCTATTGTAATTCTCTACAATACGATCAAGATCCTCAAGGAATACGAACGAGGCGTAATCTTCTTTCTCGGTCGATTCCAGATCGTTAAAGGTCCGGGACTGATTATTCTGATCCCCGGCCTGCAAAAAATGACCAAGGTCGATCTACGCGTTATCGTCATGGACGTACCGACGCAGGATGTGATCTCGCGAGACAACGTCTCTGTAAAAGTAAACGCCGTAATTTACTTCCGCATCGTCGATCCGGAAAAAGCCGTCATTCGCGTTGCCAACGTCTTCGAAGCGACAAGTCAACTGTCGCAGACGACTCTACGTTCAGTTCTGGGACAACATGAACTCGACGACATGCTCGCCGAACGCGATAAACTTAATGCAGACATACAGGGTCTGCTGGATCAGCGTACCGATAACTGGGGCATCAAGGTCGCCAACGTCGAGATCAAACATGTCGACCTCGACGAAAGCATGATTCGCGCGATTGCACAGCAAGCTGAAGCCGAGCGGTCGCGGCGCGCCAAGATAATCAACGCGGAAGCTGAGAAACAGGCAGCCCAAATGCTCGCCGAGGCAGCAAATATACTCGCAAGCGAGGAACAGGCGCTGCAACTGCGTTACTTGCAAACCCTGAAGGAAATTGCGAACGAGAAGACCAATACTATCGTGTTCCCGATGCCGTTGAAGCTGGTGGAACCCTTCATCATGCAGCCAGACGAAGACGCCAGCTAGCGAACGGCAGCATTCGGGCAGCCAGTTTTTCTACCTGACCGGTGTTTGCCGCACCGACGTAACGCTAACGACGATCTCGGCTCCGCCGAGATCGGATTTGCCAATCGACAACTGACCGCCATACGACTCGGCGATTTCTTTGACCACAGCAAGCCCGATGCCATGACCCGGCGTTGTTTCGTCAAGTCGCGTACCGCGCTGCAGCAGCGCGTCGGCAGCCGCCGCAGGAATTCCCGGACCGTCATCTGCGACAATCAGAATCATGCCAGTGCCGGTTGAATCCCGACGAATAGAAATACGCACGCGACTGTCACACCACTTGCACGCATTGTCGAGCAGGTTGCCCGCAAGCTCGAGAAAGTCACCTGCATCAACTCGAAATTTCATACCAGCCAGGACGTCGGTCTCTATTGCGGGACTTTTGTCGCGATACACCTTTGCGAGTCCATCGACGAGTCGTTTAACCTCACTTTCAACTTGTATTGCCGTCAATACCAGATTGTCCGATCCGGATGTCGCAGGTTTACGCAACTGGTAACGGACGATCTCGTCCATGCGATCGATCTGCTCATTGAAACGATCACCGAACCCCCCGGGTTGCCGCTCGTTCAATAGTGCTCGCATTGCAGCCAAGGGTGTCTTAAGGCTGTGGGCAAGATTGTCAAGCGTGTTGCGATAGCGATCCGACCTCGCACGTTCACTATCGATGAGGAGATTCAGATTGCGGGCAACACCGGTCAACTCTGTCGGGAACGAGCCGGACAGTGACGCACGTTTGCCCTCCTCGATTTCGCCGATCTCTGTTTCGATTCTTCGGAGCGGCCTGAGCAGGCCACGCATCAGGAAGGAAATCGATAACAACATGATTAGCGCGACAGCAGCAAACCAACCGAACAACTGGCCACGAAAACGCGCGAGTTGCGCATTAAATGAATCGAGACTTTCGGCAACCTTGAAAACGTATGGCCGCAACACACCGTTCGAGAACTCCCACTGCACAGCAAGGCTGAGCGTCAGCAACGGAGTTTGGTCAGCAAGGGCCTCGATCTGGAACAGGTTCTCGCCATCTTGCGGTGTGACGCCAACAGGGATAGTCAGACCCAGAGCGGAACGCGATCGCCACACCACCTCGCCATTGCTGTCGCGCAATTCTGCGTACAGTCCCGAACCTATGTTCCCGAAACGTGCCTCGTGCAGATCGGGCGGCATACCAAGCTCGCCTTCATCAGTCGGCTCTGCCGCAGCCAGCAAACCCATCAGGTGTCCGTCGAGAATGTCTTCCCGGGCCTGTTCTCCGGCCTCACGAAACGCAGTGTCGAGAACAATGATTGTTGCTCCAAAAAAAAGCAGTAACAGCACGCTGACTGAAATGAGAAGTCGAGCGCTGAGAGAGGACATCAGCATTGTCAGCCGGACTGATTGCGTTCCAGCGCGAAGCGGTAGCCTCGACCACGTAGTGTTTCGATCGGTTTGATCGAATTATCGGGATCCAGTTTCTTGCGCAACCGACCGATGAAGACCTCAATCACGTTGCTGTCGCGTTCAAAATCCTGATCGTAAAGTCGATCGGTCAGTTCCGCCTTCGAAATAACCTGCCCGGCACGAACCATGAGGTATTCAATTATCTTGTACTCGAAACTTGTCAGATCAATAACCGCATCGCGTACTTTGAGTTCCTGACGTGACATGTCAAGGGTCACGGGGTCTGCGCTGAGTACCGATGACGCCCAACCGCCGCTACGGCGCAACAGTGCATTGACGCGGGCAATGACCTCCTCGAAATGAAATGGTTTGACGACGTAGTCATCTGCGCCGGCACTGAGGCCATCGACTTTGTCCTGCCATCGATCTCGTGCGGTCAGAATCAGAATCGGGTACGTCCTGCCCTGATCGCGAACTTCGCGAATGAGGTCAAGACCCGACATTTCCGGCAACCCCAGATCGACAATCGCCAGATCAATCGGATACTCAAGGGCGAAATACAAGCCTTCCTTACCATCCACGGCTTGTTCTACGGCAAAACCGGAATCGCCAAGACTTGCTACCAGCGTATCTCGCAAGGTTGCATCGTCTTCAATTACCAGCAATCGCATTACAGCTCCTGTCAGTCGCGACGGCTACGGCCAGAAACCTTGACTGTTCTGACCTTGCCGTCTTGCATAAGAACCTTGATGTGATGAACTTCGCGATTGCCGCTGACCTTGGTCCTGGCACTAATAATGCGGCCACCGGTCTGACGGCGTACCGATTCAATGGCTTCGGACAGACTCATACCGTCATTCGTCTTGACACTTCCCTCGCTGGCAAAACCACTATGTGACGGCGCGGCAAGCTCACGGAGCGATTGCTCCAGGTCGAATGCTATTGACGGCGCTGGCAAAATCACCAGCGGCGCAATCGAAATCAATGTCAGCAGTAGTCGCACCAGAGTTTTCCTGTCCTCAAGTCGCAATGTGTTTTGCGATCAGCACTGCCAACAAGTGTCGTCTGTCGGCAGGCTGATTGCAATGAACGAAGTCACATCTGTTTGCCAGCAATCGGGTAGCGGTTATCCAGCCGGGCGGACATCGACCCGGACACGAATCCTGCGTCCCGGATCATGCGCCATTGTGGTCGCATATCTCTGCCCGTTGTAGCGGTACACCACACGATAGCCGTCGATGCGCTCTTCCTGATGTCTGCGAAGTTCGGTTTTGCAGCGCTGTACAACACGCGATTCTTCAATCGGCGCGCGTGTGGAGTTATAGCTGCGACGCGAAGCGTCACTGCCAATCGCCGCGCCAATCAGGCTGCCAGCGATTGTCGCCGCATCGTTACCCCTTCCGCTGCCAAACTGGTGCCCAACAACACCCCCAATGATCGCTCCGACCAGGGTGCCGCCACTGCCACCAAAATGGCGAGGATCGACCGTGTAGTACTCGGTTTCCTCCCAGCACTGCCGCACCGGCGTCGTTACCGTGACGTAGCGAACGACGGGCTCCGAACTAATCACTTGCGCGTAATCGTACATTGGGCCCGCATTGCCACGGCCGTTGACGGAGTGATCCGCAACCGCGGTTGTCGATAATCCGAGCAGCGCTGTCGCTGCGACCAGACCCGCTGTTACTCGTTTGATAGTCATTGTCCCAATCCTTGTGTGGCTTCGGACCAGCCCTTTTGCCAGTCTTGAGTCAAGATTAGGGCCCCGCCAATGAACATTGGCTGAACATGGCTGCCGTTGCGATCGTGCCCTTTGCCGCGGCCACGCCGCTGACCAGCGCCTAGCCGACGCGCTTCTTTGCGGCCCGCCAGTGCTTGTCCAGTGACTCGAGCGAGTGGTCCTGCAGAGATTTTCCGGATGCGGCGATGGCGCTTTCCATGTCGCGAAATCGTCTCGCAAACTTGTGATTTGCCCCTGCAAGGGCTTTTTCGGGGTCAACGTCGAGGTGGCGCGCCATGTTGACGACCGCAAACAGCAAATCGCCGAATTCTTCTTCGACGCGTCCGGCACTGCGAGTACCAACCGCCGCCTCGAGTTCGTCCAGTTCCTCGTGGATCTTCTCGCGAACGCCCTGCCGATCCGGCCAGTCAAAGCCGACGCTGGACGCCCTTTTGCCTAACTTCTGGGCGCGTTTTAGAGCGGGCAGCGCCATTGCGACCCCCGCCAGAGCGCTCTGGTCCCCACTCCTGGCCCGCTCGTCGGTTTTGATCTGCTCCCACCCGCCCTTTCTGGCTCCGGCTGCACGTTCCGCCGCATTGCCGAAAATGTGCGGATGCCGGCGCAGCATCTTGTCGACGATGCCGGCGGCAACCTCGTCGAAATTGAAATCACCGGCCTCCTCAGCCAACCGGGCGTGAAATACGACCTGAAAAAGGAGATCACCCAGTTCGTCCTTCAGAGCCATCCGATCGTCACGGGCAATGGCATCGGCTACCTCGTAGGCTTCTTCAACGGTGTATGGCGCGATGCTCGCAAAATCCTGCTGCCGATCCCACGGGCAACCATCAGACGGGTCCCGCAGCCTGGCCATAATTTCAAGTAATTTCGATATATTACTCATAACTCACTCTGTTTTAAGATATTTTCCTAGTTGCATTAACATATGCGCCGTGGCACCCCAGATATGTTGATCGTCATAGACAAACTCAATCATCGATATTCTCCTGCCATGAAATTCATGCTCGACAGGCTGCTGATTACGACGATCGAGCAGAAAAGACAGCGGTACTTCGAACGCGTATTCCACTTCGGACGTATCGATCACCAACTCTTCCGCTACCGAGACCAAACCCACGACGGCCGTTACCGCGTAGCCCGTTACCGTAGGCATCGGCGGCAGATAGCCGATCACCGAGACCTGCCGCGGCGCGATGCCGACTTCCTCATGGGTTTCCCGTAACGCAGTCGCCAGAATATCGGCATCAGCCTCCTCCATACGTCCACCGGGGAAACTGATCTGTCCGGCATGATGCTTCAGCTCGGCCGACCGCTGCGTTAACAAGACCGACAAGCTCGCCGCACGTTCGATTACAGGTATCAGAACGCCTGCGGGCTTTAGCGACTGCAATAACAGCTCGCGCATACCCGTGGGCCACCGCTCGCTTCCCGGCGGCATGACAACCTCGGTCGGATCTTGCGGCATACGGGTCCCGGCCAGGCGCTCGCGCAGCGTTGCTGCGGTAATAGTGTCCGAGTCCATCATGGGCGGGTCAGTGTTTGATGCCGCCCTCAGTCAACGCAGCAGGGTCGAGCAGCCGTTCAAGTTCCTTGTCGTCGAGATCGGTCATTTCCCTTGCGACATCCTTCACTGGGCGACCTTCGGCATAAGCTCTCTTGGCTACAGCGGCGCCTTTTTCGTAGCCAATGACGGGGTTCAGGGCAGTAACGAGAATTGGATTCCTGTGCAGCGCCTGGTTGATATTCTCGACATTGACGGCAAACCCGGCGATAGCCTTGTCTGCCAGGCAGGTGCAGGCATTGCTCAATATTTCAATACTCTGCAGCAGGTTGTAAGTAATGACCGGCAGCATGACATTGAGCTGGAAGCTGCCGGCCTGGCCACCCATCGCAATCGTCGCATCATTGCCCACGACCTGTGCGGCGACCATGGTGACCGCTTCGGGAATGACCGGATTGACCTTGCCGGGCATGATGCTCGAACCCGGTTGCAGCGCGGGCAATGCGATCTCGCCGATGCCGGCCAGCGGTCCGGAGTTCATCCAGCGGAGGTCGTTTGCCATTTTTGTCAGGCTGACGGCCAGCGCCCGCAGCTGTCCTGATGTTTCAACGGCTGTGTCCTGACAGCCAAGCGCTTCAAAATAAGAGTCGGCAGGCCTGAATTCAACGCCCGTGTGCTCACCGAGCAAAACGGCCACTTTGCTGCCAAATTTCGGGTGGGCATTGATACCAGTGCCAACCGCGGTTCCGCCCTGGGCAAGCCTGGTAAGACGCTCCATCGTGCTATTGATGCGGGCCGCCGCATTGTCGATCTGCGATCGCCAGCCATCCAGTTCCTGACCGAGTGTCACAGGCATGGCATCCATCAGGTGCGTACGACCAGTCTTGACGATATCCCTTGTCTCGTCGGCTTTTTGCTCCAAAACGGCAGACAAGTGGCCTATTGCCGGCAGCAGGTTGTTCTTGATGGCCAGAGCAGCACTGACATGTACGCAGGTTGGAATGACGTCGTTGCTGCTTTGGCACATGT
>Ga0255052_10000668_pt1 | contig 27272 bp, 23 predicted proteins | sample JV7_2_21_MG_FD_188632 | JGI IMG/M metagenome (GOLD analysis project Ga0255052, IMG submission 188632) | Seawater microbial communities from Jervis Inlet, British Columbia, Canada - JV7_2_21 | ecosystem: Environmental > Aquatic > Marine > Inlet | place: Canada: British Columbia | collected...
CAATCCAGACGAGCAGCAGATAGTGCCAATACACGGTGCACAGTTCTACGCTCAGGCGCACACTCCGGGCATCGGCGCCGGTCAACACCCGCGCTGTCGTCCTGCCCCAGACCCACATGCCGCCCAGTAAGTGCAATCCATGCAGTGCCGTCAATACATAGAAAAATGCATTGGCGGGATTACCGGTAATGAAATAACTGCCGGCATTCAGTTGCTGCCAGGCGACGAGCTGGCCCAACAGGAACAAAATTGTACATGCGCCGCCGGCAATCAGACCGGTCTTCACCGTCAGCAACTGACCCTTGATCGCAGCACCCCGTGTCAATTGAAATGCGACGCTCGCAAGCACCAGCATGCCGGTGTTCAGCCACAGCAGCTTCGGCTCCGTCAGCGGGCTCCAGTCTGCCAATCTCATGCGCATCAGATAGGCGCTGAGGAACAAGGCAAACAATGATGTAACGACGGCAATAAATGTCAGCAGACCGATTTTCGCCGGTTCGGCTGCTATGACGCTGCGCCCTGGCCGGTTTTCAAGCGGATCATTTGCTTCCCACGGCTGGGTGTTCAGGGATTGCCGCAGCAACCACCCGATTACCGTGGCCATAATGAGCGCGAGAAATACCAGCGTGAAAATCATGCTTCAGTTCCGTGATCGCGATTGGGGGGCACTGCATCGGCCGGCACATTTTGCGGAATAAAGTCATCCGGGTAGCCTGGCACGCTGTAGTCATAGGCCCAGCGATGCACCTCCGGCAATGTATGGCCCCAGTTGCCGTGCTTCGGCGGGTTATCCGGAGTCTGCCATTCGAGCGTTGTCGCCTTCCATGGATTCGGACCAGACCTTTCACCGTGTCGCAGGCTATGGATCAAGTTGTACAGGAAGATCAGCTGGAAGGCGGCGACGATCATCACCGAAATAGTGATGCCCTGGTTCAGCGCAAACGCCGACTCCGGCATGAAGTCAGTGTTGCCCATCGCAAAGTAACGGCGCGGTACACCCAGGAATCCGAGATAATGCATCGGCAAATATACCGCATAGGTGCCGAGCACCGTGCCCCAGAAATGCCACTTTCCAAGCGTTACGTTAAGCATCCTGCCCGTCATCTTCGGATACCAGTGGTAGATCGAGCCGAACACAACCAGAATCGGTGACACACCCATGACCATGTGGAAATGACCGACAACAAAATAAGTGTCCGACAGCGGCAGATCGACAACCACATTACCCAGGAACAGGCCGGTCAGCCCACCATGAGTGAACGTGAATATGAACGCGATGGCGAACAGCATTGGCAGGGTAAAGTGAATGTCCCCCTGCCACAGCGTCAGCACCCAGTTATAGACTTTGATGGCCGTAGGCACGGCGATAATCAGTGTGGTGGTCGCGAAGAAAAATCCAAAATAAGGATTCATGCCGCTGACGTACATGTGGTGAGCCCAGACGATGAAGCTGAGTCCACCGATTGCGAGAATCGCCCAGACCATCATGCGATAACCGAAAATATTCTTTCTGGCGTGCGTGCTGAGAAGGTCTGAGACCAGACCGAACGCGGGCAGAGCAACAATATAGACTTCAGGATGACCGAAGAACCAGAACAGATGCTGGAACAAGATCGGGCTGCCGCCGGTGTAATCGAGTTTTTCACCCATGGACGTGATCGCCGGCATGAAAAAGCTCGTTCCAATGGCCATATCAAGCGTCATCATCACAGCGCTGACAAAAAGGGCTGGAAACGCCAGCAGGCCAAGGACCGTGGCCATGAATATGCCCCACAGAGACAACGGCAGGCGCATCATGGTCATGCCGCGTGCACGCGCCTGGAGAATGGTCGTTACATAGTTCAGGCCGCCCATCGTGAAAGCGACGATGAAGAAGGCGAGTGAAACGAGCATCAGCACGATGCCCCAGTCCGTGCCGGGCGTACCTGGCAGGATGGCCTGCGGCGGGTAGAGCGTCCAGCCGGCCCCGGTCGGCCCGCCGGGCACGAAAAAGCTTGCGAGGAGAATAATGACCGACACCAGGTAGACCCAGTAGCTCAACATGTTCATGAACGGGAACACCATGTCCCGTGAACCGATCATCAATGGTATGAGGTAATTCCCGAAACCGCCCAGAAACAGTGCCGTCAGCAGGAAGATGACCATGATCATCCCGTGCATCGTGATGAACTGGTAATAATTGGTCGGAGTGATGAAAGAAAAGGAGTCCGGGAAGCCGAGCTGCAGGCGCATCATTACGGACAGGCCCAACGCGACCAAGCCGACAAGAATTGCCGTGATGGAGTATTGGATGGCGATGACCTTATGGTCCTGACTCCAGATGTATTTGGTGATGAATGTCGTCGGATCGTGATGTTCTATTTCATGATCCCGGTCGGCAATTGCAACGTATGCCATCAAAAACCCCTTGTGCTTAGATCGTCATTAGTAAAATTCTTCGTACAGACTTCCTGCATATCGATGCCTACAACGTGTTGATGTAAGCGACGACATCCTTCATCGCCTGCTCGTCCTGAAGCATTTGCGCCATGAATCCCATTTGCTTGCCGTGAAGATCGGCAGGATGTGTGCCACGAACGCCTTCTTTGAAATTCTTCAGCTGATTAAGCAGATACCAGTCGCTTATGCCGGCCTGCCGCGGGGCATTCATCTGAATACCCTGGCCGTCCTTGCCATGGCAGTTGGCGCAGACCGCGTACAATTTGGCACCGTGGGCAATGTCTCCGCTGATCGTCGCGGGCGCCGGATCGTCGGGCAGCGTGCCGATATACGCGAGGACATTGTTGACCATCGCATCAGTCGCCAGTGTTGCTGCCATCGGCTGCATCTGCCTGCCATATATATCCGCTTCATGTGTACCGCGAATGCCGGCTTTGTACTTTCTTAGTTGTTCCTTCAGGTATCGAGGATTCTGGCCACTGAGCTTCGGCGCATTCAATGCGACGTTGCCTTCACCTTGCGATCCATGACAGGCGGCGCACACGGCATAGGACGCTGCCCCCAGTGTGGTATCACCGGGTGCTCGTGCCTGGATCTCGGCAAATGTCGGCTGGCTGTCGGCCCACGCCTGGAAGTCCTCGGGCTCATCGACGATTACCCTGCCGCGCATGGCGTGATGCGCGATACCACACAACTCTTCACAGAGAACTTCGTATACGCCAACTTTGGTTGGTTCCAGCCACATGTACGACACCATGCCCGGCACGGCGTCCATCTTGACCCTGAATTGAGCGACGGTGAAGTTATGCAACACGTCTTTCGAGCGCAGCCAGAAACGCACCGGTTCGCCGAGGGGAATATGCACTGTAGCGTCGTTTATAAGAACGTCATCCTGGCCAATCGGGTCATCCGCGTCCATGCCGAACGGGTTGTCCTCATCAATCAGGCTTGCGTCAATATTGCCGAATTCACCATCTTTACCTGGAAGCCGGTAACTCCATTTCCATTGCTGTGCTATGGCCTCGATCTCGGTCGCACCCTCGGGGACATTGACGAACTTGGCCCAGACAAACAATCCCGGCGTCAGCATCGCGGCGACACCGATGGTCGTCAAAACGGTGAGCCAGACTTCGAGTTTCTTGTTTTCCGGTTCGTACTTCGCTGTCGAGTCCTCCTTGTGGCGGTAGCGAATGATCGCGTAGGCCATGAAAAGATTAACGGCCACGAACACGATGCCGGTCACAATAAATGTGATGTCGACGGTGCTGTCGATCATTCCCCAATTTGAAGCGATCGGTGTGTAGGTCCACCCGAACATTGGACTGAGGAAGTGAAAAACGAGCGAACCCACTACCAATACAATCAACACAACTGCTATAGGCATACTTTATGTATCCTTATTAACGTTACCGCCGCGGATGATGTATCGCGCTGGAAGACGGTCTGCCGTCGGTCTTCTGAGCAATCGGCCTGCATGAAATTGTTGTATACATCGGCCAGGGAATCAGCACCCCCGACATCCAAAGGCGACTTTCAAGCCGCGTTCCAAGACGTTCAGACTGATTCCAAGCCGAAGAATAGTGGATTCAGTATCTGATTTCCACAGGTTAGACTGCCAATTCCTGTGTTCTCGAGACAGTGGCCGAGGGATTGAATGATGGAAACGGTTTTCCTCTTTTGCACAGATGCCGGTACGGGGCCCGATGGGAAACTTGATATTCACGGCGTCTTCAATGACCTCCGTGCTCCAGATTTTCCGGCCCGCCAGGATCAAATGGTCCTTGCCGGGATCGTCGAATGGGATCGGCATGAGCAGGGTCGGATACCGTTCAGCATGGATTTGATGGACCCCGGGGGAAAGTCGGTATTCACGATCGAAGGCCACACCGATGTGGAGCCGCAGTCGCAGTCAAAGGCGCCTGCCAAGACTCAGTTCGTTCTGCCGTTGAAGAATGTCATGTTTCCGACACCGGGGCGCTATCAGATCCGAATGGATTTCAACGGCAACAAAATGACCGGGCCATCCGTTTACCTGCTACGTTCGTCACACGAGCAGGGAGAATGACCGCAGGAGAGATCGCCCGTCAGGACGGGCTCCTACGATGCGTCGGTTGCTACCCGTTGGAGCCCGTCCTGACGGGCGATTTCTAACGGAGATTTATGCAGCGACGTCCTGACGGGCGAATTCAAAATGGCTGCGGCATTAGAGACACTTACTCCATGCCGGGGCGGTACTCTATGGTGGCAATGTAAGCGGCAACGGCTTTCACCTGTTCATCGGTTTCCAGCATCTGCGCCATGATGCGCATTTGGGCACCGTAAATATCGCTTAGATGGGTGCCGCGGACCCCGGCCTTGAAATTTTCCAGTTGTCTGACGGTGTACCAGTCATGCTGATTGGATAAGCGTGGTGCGTCCAGCGACCGGGCACCTTCACCGAATTCTCCATGGCAGGGGATGCAGATCGCGTACGCTTTCTTGCCGGCCTCTACATCACCGTCCACTGTCGTCGCAGGTTCCGGCATATCCAAGCTCGTGAGGTAGGCAACAACATCGGCGATGTCCTGTTCATCAGCCAGCATCATCGCCATCGGACGCATCTGGGCGCCGAACGTATCATCCGGGTGCGCGCCACGAATACCGGCTCTGAAGTTCTTCATTTGGCGGGTCAAATACCAGGGGTCCTGACCGGCATTGGCCGGGGCGTTTAGCGTGGCCATGCCCTCGGCATCCGATCCGTGGCAGGCGGTGCAGATCTTATAGAGCACCTTGCCGTTTTCTACGTCGCCGGCCGCCTGTGCGACGGGCCCGGCGCATATGCTGATTAGCAACAGAAATCCCGAACGGATAAGTATTCTCATGATTCGCTTTTGCGCACCTGTGGGTATTGAAAGCGCGACTAAACGTACCGAAGTCACCGCCACGGCGCAAGCCCGGGAAAGTATTGGCTGTCGCGGCATTCGGGTTGGCTGGTCCCTGCTGCGAAGACCACGCCGGAATCATATTGAGAACAAAGTCGGCAATGAATTTGTAGTTTGCCCGGCTTACGGGCAAACTCTTGCCCCATAAGAGGGGGGGCAATTTGTCTATATCCGTACTCGAGGCGCTGCAGCCCGCGAAAAAGTCAGCCTTGCTCGCGCTCGTGGCGGTGCTTGGGCTGCTGGCAGGCGTATGGGTGCACGGCAAATACTATTCGAACCGCTCTCCGGTCCAGCCGATCGAATTCAGCCACACCGTGCATGTAACGGATAACGAGATCCCGTGCCAGCACTGTCATGTCTATGCTGCCACGACGCCGGTTGCCGGCGTCCCCAGCGTCAGCAAGTGCGTGGGTTGCCACAAGGCTTTGCCCGACGTGCGAGAGCAACCGGAAATCCTCAAGCTGAACGCGTATTGGGAAGATCGTGAACCTATACCGTGGATTAAAGTGCACGATGTCGCCGATTTCGTTCACTTCACACACAAGCGGCACATAAAGGGAGGCGTCGAATGTCAGGAATGCCACGGACCCGTCGAGACCATGGACCGTGTAACGCGGGTCGCTACGTTGAAAATGCCCTGGTGCGTCGATTGCCATACGGCAGAAAACGTAGAGCATGGGCGCGATTGCTTGACTTGTCATAAGTAGTCGCGGAGACAGAAGAACGAATGTCAAAAATCACACGTAGAGACTTGCTGCAATACATCGGGGCCGGAGGCATCGGTGCAGTCGGCGGCGTTCTTTACGGTGAGAGCATCGAGCGACCCGTCGAGTTGCTCGTTCCCCAGGTCGTGCCCCCGGAAGACTATTCTCCGGGTGTCGCCACCTGGTTCAACACCGTGTGCAATCAGTGTTCTGCCGGTTGCGGAATCTCTGTGCGCATCCGCGAAGGCAAAGCAAAGAAAATCGAAGGCAACCCCGTGCACCCGGTCAGTCAGGGTCGATTGTGCGCGAGAGGGCAGGCCGGACTAAATGCTTTATACAATCCGGACCGGATCAGAACACCCTTGCGGAACGCCGGGCAGCGCGGATCCGGAAACTTCGATGAGATAAGCTGGGACGAAGCGCTAACCACTGTTGGAAGCCGCATCGGCCGGCTCAGGATCGAGGAAAAGGCCGATCGGGTCCGCTTGCTGACGGGCAGAGTCAGGGGTCACCTGGACGAACTGTTCGCACAGTTCATGAACCTGCTGGGCTCGGAGCATTACCAGCAATATGACTTCACTTATCCCGGTGCGCTGCTGGCCGCGAACAAAATATCCTTCGGCACCGACCAGCTTCCCTACTACGACATCAAGAATGCCGACTATCTGCTGTCCTTCGGCGCGGACTTTCTCGGTACCTGGATATCACCGGTTCACCACAGCCTTGCCTATGGCCACTTGCGACAAGGTCGCGAGCACCGCCGCGGAAAGACAGTCCAGGTCGAGCCGCGCATGTCCTTGAGTGGCGCCAATGCCGACGAGTGGATTGCGGCACGACCGGGAACCGAGGGATTGCTTGCGTTGGGGATTGCCCACGCACTGGTTAGCACGAATCACTATGATGGCAGCGATAAGCATGAGTGGTCGAATGCCCTGCAAGCTTATGCGCCGTCGGTCGTGTCTGCTGAAACTGATGTCACTGAAGACAAGATCGTGGAGCTTGCACGTGAATTTGCCAGTAGCAAGGCGAGCCTTGCCATTGCGGGCGGCGCAACCACGGCCGGCACAAGCGCTGTGGCCAGTGCCGTTGCCGTCAATGCGCTCAATCACCTTGCCGGCAACCTGGGTCAGCCGGGAGGAATCATCTTCAATTCGGATGCGGCGTTCTCTGCTGCGGCGGAATCAAAGAAGGCAGGCCTTCAGGAAATACTTGATCTCGTTGAGGCGATGGAAGCCGGTGACGTGGACGTGTTGCTCGTACACGATAGTAATCCCGTCTTCTCGTTACCGAACCTGGTGAGGTTCCGGCAGGCGCTGGAAAAGGTGCCCTTTGTCGTCGCGCTGTCCAGCTTCCGTGACGAGACGACGGAAATGGCAGATCTGATCCTGCCGACGAATACCTATCTGGAATCCTGGGGTGACGATGTACCGGATCCTGGCGTCGGTTTCCCGGTGGCTTCGATCTCGCAACCGGTCGTGACGCCGCTTTATGACACGCTTTCCGTAGGCGACATCATACTTTCGCTGGCAAGACAGATCGGTGGCGAACTACCGATCGAAATGCGTTGGGGAACGACAGAGGAATTCATCAAGGAACGCTGGCGCGAAGAATTTGAGCAACAGGAATCCGAACAATCCGATCAGGGATTCGAGAAATTCTGGCAGGCGGCACTCGAAGCAGGCGTGTGGGGCCGGCCGGGCGCTGGAAGTGGCGATCAACTGGTTCCTTCAGGTTCGTCGACCATGGCTGCGATTGCGGACCCGACATCGAGTTTCGCAGGTGACGAGAGCGAATACCCATTCGTTCTGCATCCGTTTCTGACGGCAACTTTCCTGGATGGCAGGGGTGCCAATCTGCCCTGGCTTCAGGAATTGCCGGATCCATTGACGAGCGTCGTTTACGGGTCCTGGGCGGAACTCCATCCGGCAACGGCGAGCGAACTTGGCATCGAAGAGGGCGACGTGCTGGAACTGACGTCGCCTGCGGGTTCCATGCACGTTCCCGCATTTATTTTCCCTGCGATCAGGCCCGGCGTTGTCGGCGTGCCTGTTGGCCAGGGCCATGCGTCCTACGGGCGTTATGCGGCGAACCGCGGCGCCAATCCGATTCAAATCGTCGAAATGCAAACAGGTGATCAGGCAGGTGACCTGGCGTGGGCAGCCACGCGCGTGAAGCTGAAGAAAACCGGCGAACGGCTGCAAATCGTCAAGACCGATGGTGTGACCCGCACGCTCGGCCGGCAGATTCTCGGACCCGCGGACGACCATGCGTGATATGGAGCAATGATTTGAGCACATTCGTTGAAAAACTTAAGGCCTACAGTAAACCCGGTTATTACGACGAATTTGATTATCACTGGACGATGACGATCGACCTGGATCGCTGCACCGGTTGCGAAGCCTGCGTTGTTGCCTGCCAGGCAGAGAACAATTTGCCGATCGTCGGCGAGAAACGCATTGCACGAAATCGTGAAATTAAGTGGATACGTATAGAGCGTTACTGGGAAGGCGATTTCCCGGACGTCAAGATGGGATTCATTCCGATGCTGTGCCAGCAATGCGACGATGCGCCTTGTGAAACAGTTTGTCCCGTATTCGCGACCTATCACAATCAGGATGGACTGAACACGCAGATTTATAACCGCTGCATCGGCACCCGGTCATGTGCCATATATTGTCCGTATGAAGTTCGCTATTTCAACTGGTTCACTTACACCTGGGATGAACCGCTGGAGCAACAACTGAATCCGGATGTCAGTGTGCGCGAAAAAGGCGTCATGGAAAAATGCACTTTCTGCATTCAGCGCATTCGGATAGCCAAAGACAAAGCCAAGGACGATGACCAACGCCGGGTTCGTGACGGCGAAGTCGTACCGGCTTGCGTGCAAGGTTGCCCGACTGAAGCCATGGTGTTCGGAGATAGCAATGACCCGGAAGCCAAGGTATCGAAGATGATGAAAAACCCGAGGGGCTATGCGGTTCTGGAAGAATTGAACACGACGCCGTCGATTGTTTATTTAAAGAAGGCGCATGCTTGAAGGCCCAAGAAACGATGTTTGATCAAGGACAGCCAAGCTACGCAGACGTCAATAAAGACGTCCTGTCTTCCATGCTCGAGACCGGTCCCAGGTACTGGGTACTGCTCGGCACTACGATGAGCGTTGCGGTGATCTGCTTTTTCATGCCCTGGGTCTATCAACTGTTCGTCGGCATAGGTGCTGCCGGCATGAATCGCAATGCTGTCTGGGGCACCTATATATCGAACTTCATTTTCTGGATCGGCTTGAGCCACTCGGGCACGCTGCTTTCCGCTGTGCTGCATATCACCAACAGTCAGTGGCGTAAGTCGATATACCGAAGTGCCGAGGCGATGACGCTATTCTCGCTGATGACGGCAGCATTGTTCATAATGGTGCATGTGGGGCGCGTGTGGTTCGTGCACTGGACTTTTCCGATTCCCAATCCGATGGGCTTGTGGCCGAACTTTCGCTCACCCCTGATGTTTGATGTCATGGCTATCACGACCTATCTGACGGCCAGCTCGATTTTCATCTACATGGGCTCGGTGCCGGACTTCGCTGCGGTCCGCGACGCAAGCACGGGTTTAAGGCGTCGCCTGTACACGATTTTCTCTTTCGGCTGGCGAGGCACCGCAAAGGAATGGCATACGCTCGGTTGGGCGTATACGTTCTTCGCGGTCTTTGTCATCCCGCTCGCAGTGTCGGTGCACAGCATCGTGTCCTGGGATTTTGCGTTATCGATTGTCCCGGGTCTGCACCACACGATTTTCGCACCTTACTTCGTATGCGGCGCGATCTATTCCGGTACGGCTGGTATTGTTACCGTGATGTACTGCCTGCGGAAGTTTCTTGGCTTCGAGAAGTACATCGGCCAGGTGCATCTCGACAATCTCGGCAAGCTTCTGATCGCATTGTCCCTGATTTGGAGTTACATCAATATTCTCGAGCTGTTCAGTACCTGGTACGGTGGAACATCGTTCGAGATCGAAGCGCTGAAGTTCAGGCTCACCGGTTTTTATGCGCCACTCTACTGGGAGATGATTCTGTTCTGCGCCTTCGTTCCCTTATTGATGTTGTTCAAGAAGTTTCGGCTGTCCTGGAACAAGATGCTGGTAATTTCCATCCTGATCAATATCGGCATGCTCACTGAAAGGTTCATCATCGTGGCCACGTCACTGCCCCGCAAATTTCTGCCGAATGCATTCGGCTTCTATTTCCCGAGCTGGGTCGAAATTTCGATCACGATCGGTTCATTCGCGATCTTCGCAACGCTGTTCCTGATCTTCATCAAATGGGTACCGGCGGTATCGATTTACGAGGTCAAGGAAACATTGAAGCCCCTCAGGAGGGACGCCTGATGGCCATCATGGGCACATTTGTGTTCGAGGAAGATTTTCTCGCTGCCGCAGAAAATCTCAAGTCATCGGGATTCGACAACATTTCGCTGCTGTCACCATTGCCCCTGGAAGAGGCACAGGAAGTGTTGGGACTGGGCAAGTCGCCGGTCAGGCGCTTCTCGCTGGCTGGCGCCATGATCGGCGGTGCGGCCGGATTTGCGATGTGTGTCGCGACCGCCCTGGTATTCATACTGCCTACCGGCGGCCGGGCGATCATCGCCTTACCGTCGTACCTCGTCATCACCTACGAGATGACCATATTGCTGGGTGTGCTGTTTACCTTGCTCGGTTTCCATATCATCTCCGGCCTGCCGGCCTGGCACGACGAGCCGTACACGGAATCAGCCGGTATAGATCGCTTCGTCGTGGTCGTGGAAGGCACCGACGGAGAGCAAGCAGCGAGGGCAGAGGCGATTATCAGAGGCGCCGGAGCGGAGGAGATTCAGCACGTGGAGGAAAAAAGTTGAAAGGCCTGCGCTTGTCACACCTGGTCTGCGTTTTTTGCCTCCTGGCTATCCCGGGGACCGGTGTAACGCTACCCTGGGACAAGGACATGGTGGACCAGCCCTCCGTGAAACCCCAGGAGTCGCAGGTTTCGGCAAACGGTTCTTCTGTGCCTGTGGGGGGCAAGGACGGTTATCCGCCGCCCAAAGACATCATCGAGCTGGTGCGGGCCCGACTCGAGGCTGGACGTACACTGTTCAACCCGGTGCCCAAGTCACCGGAGTCTCTTGCTCGCGGCCGGGAATTGTACGAACTGCATTGCATTGTCTGTCACGGTGAGCAGGGCCGTGGAAACGGGCCCGTCGGCCAGAAGTTCGTGCCCCAGCCTATGGAACTTAACTTCGACTATGTGCAGCTTCAGCCTGATGGGCAGATCTTCTATACGATCAGCCACGGTAGTCTTGCGATGCCGTTTTATCGACAGGCAATAGCTGTTGAAGACCGCTGGCATCTGGTCAATTACATCAAGGAAGTATTCGGCGAGTCATGAGCGCAGTTCGCGAAATTGTGATCGGTGTCCCTGACGAGCGTAAGGGCTATTCGACGGCTCTGTTGGTCCTCACGGTCCTTTTGCTCGCAGGTGCCGGCAGCTTCGCCTACTTGCTTGTTACGGCACCTGATTCCGTTCCATGGAGTTTCTTCGTGGCGAGTTATATCTTCCTGCTTGGAGTAAGCCAGTTCGGCGTTGCGTTTTCCGCAATCATGCGGATTTGCAGGACGGACTGGGCTCGGCCGTTTTATCGGCTCGGGGAAATCGCGACGCTGGCATTTTTTCCTTTTGCCATAATTTTGTTTCTGCTGATTTTTGCCTATGGCAAAGAGCATTTGTTCTATTGGCTGTCAGCGGAATCCGGCGAGCATTTGAGTCCCTGGCTGGACGCTGACTTCCTGTTAATTCGAAATCTCGTAGCCCAGCTTGTGTTCTACGGACTGGCAAGTGTCTACTTCCTGATGGGCTTGCTGCCGGATGTCACGAGGGAATCAACAGCGACCGGTCCGGGCTGGCGTCGCAGTCTTTACAAGTGGCTGTGGTCATTGCGACAGCGCTGCGACGACAGAACGCTGAAAACCAATATGTTTCTTTATTCGCCGGTCATATTGGTCGTTGCTGTCGTCGCGAATACATTCATCGCCTGGGACTTCGGGATGATGCTGTTTCCCCACTATCACAGCAGTGTGTTTCCCATGTATTTCATACTCGGAAACATGATTGCCGGCAGCGCAGCCATTCTGATACTCGCTGCGGTGACTTCCCGAACGCTGGGTTTCGAAAATCTTTTTAGCACGACTCAGTTGAAGAGCATGGGCATCGTTCTCACCGGTTTCGCGCTGCTTTGGTTGTATATGTTCTGGGCGCAGTTTTTTGTCACCTGGTTCGGCAACCTTCCCCAAGAGACCGGGCCGCTATGGACTCAGATGTTCGGCCACTACGGCAAGTATTTCTTGATTATGGTGATCTGTGTCTTCGGAATTCCGCTTGGTGCAATGATATTTGCGCCCGTCAAGCGCCATTGGTGGTCAATACTCCTGGTCGGTGCTGCAATTAACGTCGGTGTCTGGATTAATCGTTACCTCCTCGTGGTACCCGCGAGATTGGAAAATCACACGCCGTTCTCCTCGACGTACGAATTGATACTGGTCACCGGCCTTTTCGCGGGGTTCCTTCTCGTGTTTCTGCTTCTCTTCAAGGTCTTTCCGATGATCTCCACCTGGGAGATGCGGGACGCGGCCGGTGAGGAGGGCCCTGCGTACTAAGCTGACGGGCAACACGAAGGTGCTTCCTGCGCTTGCTCGTGGTATGCATCGGGCATATCCCCCTCGCTCGGGCAGACTCCCTCGTGGGACACGCCTGATGCACACCACTCGAGTTCACAACAGGTGCCAGGCAATGATCCGCCCCTAATCAAAGCCCGTTGTTGTAAAATGATCGGTTCGAGAAAGTAAGAGTCGGCCAGACAACCGCCGGGTCGCCTTTCGGGGCGATTTCGGAGGAAAGTCCGGGCTCCATCGGGCAGGGCGCCAGGTAACGCCTGGAGGGCGAGAGCCCATGGAAAGTGCCACAGAAAACAAACCGCCTAAGCGCGCACTGCGCGCCGGTAAGGGTGAAAAGGTGCGGTAAGAGCGCACCGCGCGGCTGGTAACATGCCGCGGCACGGTAAACCCCGCCTGGAGCAAGACCAAATAGGGGAGTGCGCAGACTTCGGTCTGCACCGCCGGCCCCGAGCGGACTCCCGGGTAGGTTGCTAGAGACGATCGGTGACGGTCGTCCCAGATGAATGGTTGTCCACGACAGAACCCGGCTTATTGCCGGCTCTTGCTTTCTCACCTTTTCGGGGCCCGTCCCCACGCCTTCCTTTCTTGTACGAGACCGCACTGCGCAAATAGTCGGCGCAGGCCTCAAGCGGGCCCGCGCGAACGTCGAAAAATCCAATGCTGTCGCGGACTGGCGACATATATATAAGTGTAGATCGAGAAAATCGACTTAAGTGACTGATTTATAGTTCCAATTGAGTGCCACAATTCGCCCGAATTCAGCCACGAAATAGTCTCTAAGTCCCTGTACAACAAGAATTATTTGACCTGTGAGTTGACGCTGCCGAATCGCGCGAATATAGTGTCGAAAAGTGGAAAAAAGTGGGAGAAGATGGGCTGGAGCATTCCTCATGGCTAGAGGCTCATCAAAAATACCATGTTTCGTGGGGCCACCAAAATCACATTGGACGCCAAAGGGCGCCTGGCTATTCCGACCCGATATCGGGAGCGGCTGGCTGCGCGTTGCGACGGACAACTGGTTGCCACGGTCGACAGGGATCACTGCCTGCTCATCTATCCATTACCGGACTGGGAGGAGATCGAGCGAAAACTCATACGCCTGCCGAGTCTCCACAAGCTGGCCCGGCAAATGCAGAGAATCATGGTCGGATACGCGACCGAAGTCGATATCGATGGGCATGGACGCATTTTGCTGTCACGGGAACTACGCGATTTCGCCGGACTCGATCGGCAGGCAATTCTGATCGGCCAGGGAAATAAGTTTGAGCTCTGGGACGAGGAGCGCTGGAACGGAAAACGGGATGAGTGGCTTGGTACTGACGACGACGAGGATTTGCCGCCCGATCTTGAGTCGCTCTCGCTGTAGATAAATGCGGGCGGGCGGTGAAGAACCAGGGGCATGTACCGGTCCTCAAAGGACCGGTTCTTGAAGGTTTACACATCCGGCCAGACGGCTGCTACGTGGATGGAACGTTTGGCCGTGGGGGACATAGCAGTGCGATAGCCGAAATACTGGGGCCGGAGGGCCGATTGATTGCGCTTGATCGTGATCCGGAGGCTATAGCCGCAGCGCCGAAAGCACTAACAAATGACCCGCGGTTCGAAATTGTAAGGGGTGAAATTGCGGAACTTAAGAAAATTGCGCTGGACAGGAACCTGCTCGGAAAAGTGGACGGTTTGCTATTCGATCTGGGGGTCTCATCACCACAACTGGATCAAGCGGGGAGAGGATTCAGCTTCATGCGGGGAGGACCCCTGGACATGCGAATGGACCCGCAATCAGGGATCAGCGCAGCCGAATGGCTCGCGGATGTGGATGAAAAAACGTTGAAAACAGTGCTCTTCAAATACGCTGATGAAAAGTTCGCGGGCCCGATTGCGCGGGCAATCGTTGCGGCAAGGTCGAATGAAGCAATCGTACGGACCGAACAATTGGCTGAAATTGTAGCGGCAGCAACTCCTCGTCATAAGCATCGCAAACATCCTGCGACGAAAACGTTTCAGGCCATTCGGATCCAGATTAACGACGAAATAAAGCAACTCGAAGCCGCGCTGGCAGCTTCTGTGGATCTGTTACGCACGGGCGGGCGTCTTTGTGTGATCAGTTTTCATTCAATCGAAGACCGGATCGTCAAGCGATTCATGCGGAACGCATCGAGGGAACCCGAACAATATCGCGGATTGCCTTCCATACCGGTGGAGAGCAGGCCCCCGTTCAAACTAATTGGCAAGGCGATAAGCGCGACAGCCGAAGAAATCGCGGCGAATGTTCGTGCACGCAGCGCACGTCTCAGAATTGCGGAGCGCTTGTGATGGAAATAGGCAGCAGACGACAGCCAATTCTCCTGATAGTGGTATTCGTAGCAGTTTGCGCCCTGTCAGCACTGGCCCTGATCTATACAAAACACGATTCCCGCAAGTTATTTGTCGAACTCGAGAACCTGACGATCGAACGCGACGAACTGAACATCGAATGGGGTCAGCTCCAAATCGAACAGAGTACGTGGGCAACGCATGCACGAATCGAGCGCCTTGCAGTCGAGGAAATGTCGCTTGTACGCCCGCAGTCCGGGGAGATTTACGTAATCGAACGACAATGAACCGAGCAGCAGAAACCAAACAACAGATTACGCGGCGATTCGTCGGCAGAGTCGCCATAGTGCTCGCATTCTTCGTGCTGGCCGCGTCGTCGCTGGTTGCCCGTGCCGTCTACTTACAGGTCCTTGACAAGGACTTTCTGAACCGCCAGGCGGACACGCGACATCTGCATACCGAAAAAATCTCTGCGCATCGGGGCTCGATCACCGATCGTAATGGTGAACCGTTGGCCATCAGCACACCGGTCGACAGCGTCTGGGCAAACCCGAAGGAACTCGCCCTGGCTGTGGACAGCGTGCCGAAGCTTGCAGCTGCGCTGAATTTCGATGCGCAATTGCTGATGCGTCGCATAACGCGGAGTATGGACAAGAAGTTTCTTTATCTTAAGCGTCACCTGAGGCCGGATGAGGCACATCGGGTGATGGCTTTAAAGCTCCCGGGTGTCAACGTCCTGCGTGAGTACCGCCGTTACTATCCCGCCGGGGAGGTAGCTGGCCACCTTGTCGGTTTTACCAGTGTCGATGATGATGGCCAGGAGGGGCTTGAGCTTGCGTTTAACCACTGGCTGGGCGGTGAGTCGGGCGCCAAGCGGGTGTTGAAAGACCGCCTTGGCCGGCCCGTTGAAAACGTCGAGAGCATTCAGCCGCCGCGTCATGGTAAGGACCTGGCCTCCAGTATCGACTTGCGTCTCCAGTACCTCGCATACCGGACGCTCAAAGCGTCGATTCAGCAGCATCAAGCGGACTCGGGGTCAATTGTAGTTCTCGACGTACTGACGGGTGAGGTACTGGCGATGGTCAACCAGCCTACCTACAACCCGAATGACAGGGCGCAGTTCTCGGCAGAGCGATATCGCAACCGGGCGATAACCGACATTTTTGAGCCCGGGTCCAGCATCAAACCACTGATCCTTGCGGCTGCCCTTGAAAGCGGCCGCTACCGACCGAGCAGCCATGTCGATACCAGTCCCGGCTACATCATGGTCGGGCCGAAGAAAATCGAAGACCGCCATAACCTGGGAAGAATCAGTCTGACGACAATTCTTTCGCGTTCGAGCAACGTAGGCGCAAGCAAAATTGCCATGTCGCTGGAGCCTGACCAGTTGTGGGGGACGATGACGAATTTCGGTCTCGGTTCCCTGACATCCTCAGGCTTTCCGGGTGAGTCAGCCGGACTATTGACACATTACAGCCATTGGCAACCGATAAGTCGGGCAACACTTGCCTATGGCTATGGCGTGTCCGTAACGCCGTTGCAACTCGCACAAGCTTTCGCAGCGCTTGGAAGCGACGGTTGGCTCCGGCCCGTGTCCCTCGTCAAACTGGATCAGCCAAATGTGGGCGAACGAATCATCAGCGACGACACGGCCAAAGCAGTCAGACGTATGATGGAGGAAGTCGTGCGTCCGGGTGGCACTGGCAGCAAGGCAAGCGTAATGGGATATCGCGTGGCCGGGAAAACGGGAACTTCCTGGAAATTTGCGGCCGGTGGGTATTCGGAAGACAAGTACGTTTCTGTTTTTGCCGGCCTGGCACCCGCCAGCAATCCGCGATTGGCTGTAGTCGTCATCATCGATGAGCCCGGCGGCGACCTGTATTACGGCAGCGATGTTGCGGCGCCCGTCTTCGCCGATGTCATGGCTGAATCTTTGCGACTGCTCGCCGTCCCGCCGGACGCGTTGCCTACACTCGATTCCGGCAGCGTCATGCAGGCAATGAGTCAATGAACATGCCGGCTGAAGCCCTGAAGCCGCACAACACCCTGAAAGAGCTGCTTGAGGGCATTGCCGATGCGCCGGACGTGGCGATCACGGGCATCTCCAGTGACAGCAAGAAGCTGTCGCCCGGTAATGTTTTCTTCGCGCTGGTCGGAGAAACCGGTCACGGGCTGGACTATGTCGACGAAGCGCTCGCAGCAGGTGCCGAGGCCATTGTCTGGGACTCGAGTGCCGATGTTGTTGCGCCGGGGAACGCCGGCGTGCCCTTGATACCGGTCGCCGGCCTGACGACGCATATCGGCGAAATCGCGAACCGCTTTTTCGATGCACCATCCATGAACATGAAAGTTGTCGGTGTCACCGGTACGAACGGCAAGACAACCGTTTCATTTCTCGTCGCTGAGTGCATGCAACTGCTGGGCAACACTTGCGGATACCTCGGAACGCTGGGGTTCGGCATAGGGGAGCTTGATACGGACAGCGATATGACAACGCCGGCGTGCATCGACCTGCATGAAAAACTGGCGGCGTTCCGTGACGCCGGTGCTGGTCATGCCGCGATCGAAGTGTCGTCACACGCAATGCAGCAGGACCGGGTCAATGGTGTCCATTTCGATTGCGCAATTTTTACGAACTTGAGCCGGGATCACATCGACTACCACGGCAGTATGCGGGCATATGGCGAGACGAAGGCGAGGCTCATCCTCGACAGAGATGTTTCACACCGGATAGTCAGCCTCGATACCGAATTCGGCCAGGAGCTCGCGGATCGATGCGGCAGAGATGTCGTTACCGTGTCGACACGATTTGACCGAATTGCCAATGGGCGTCCTTTTGTGTTCGTTCGTTCGGTTGTTGCAACAGGCGGGGGCTCGAATGTCGCTGTCAACAGCTCATGGGGCGATTTCGAGTTTCAGTTGCCGTTGCCGGGAGATTTCAATGTTGCTAATGCAATAAATGTATTGGCGCTTCTTTTAAGTTGGGAAATTCCAGTCGCCGATGCTTGCGATGTTCTAAGCAAAGTCACCGCGCCGCCCGGCCGAATGCAGCGGGTCGCAGACTCACATGCGCCCATCGTCTATGTCGATTACGCGCATACGCCAGCCGGGCTTGAGGCAGCATTGCGTTCGCTACGTTCGCATTGCGGGAAATCGCTCTGGTGCGTGTTCGGTTGCGGTGGCGACCGTGATCGTGGCAAACGACCGTTGATGGGCAAAGTGGCGGCAAGACTCGCCGATCACGTCGTCATTACGAACGATAATCCCCGCTCTGAATTACCCGGCAACATCATCGCCGAGGTTCTGCAGGGCGTTGGCGAAAAGCCCGGCGCGATTGCTATCGAGGACCGGGCCACCGCCATCGCATATGCCATCGACGAGGCGGCTGACGAAGACATCGTGCTGATTGCCGGAAAAGGGCACGAAAACTATCAACTTATCGGCGATCAACGACTTTCATTCTCGGACTACGACGCGGCGCTGGCGAATGTTTTCGCTCGCCGGAGCCGAAGCGCCCGGCGGCAGTGATGGAGGGCAGCTTGATAGCGGCAGCAAACATCATGAACGGTACGCTACACGGAACCGACCGCGATTTTGCCGGCGTCAGCATCGATACGCGCACGCTTGGTCCCGGCGAGTTGTTCTTCGCGCTAGCCGGACCAAACTACGATGGCAGTGAATTCGTCTCGAAGGCTGCCGAGAAGAGCGCCGCTGCAGCCGTGCTGCCAGCGGCAACCGAGGTTGATCTGCCACATATCACGGTAGATGACACGCGGCTTGCGTTGGGCATGCTGGCCTCGGCCTGGCGCAAACGAATGCCTGCGAAGGTCATCGGCATTACCGGCAGCAACGGCAAGACGACAGTCAGGGAAATGATCGCGAATTGCCTCTCGCTATCGGCCGCAACGCTGGCAACACGCGGCAATCTCAATAACGAGATTGGCCTGCCGCTGATGTTGCTGAGCCTGTCTGAAGAACATCGTTACGCTGTTATCGAAATGGGCGCGAACCATCCGGGAGAGATTGCCTACCTGACATCCCTGGCGGAACCGGAAGTCGTCGCTATTACCAATGTGGCACCTGCACATCTCGAGGGATTCGGAGACCTCGACGGCGTCGCCGGGGCCAAGGGAGAAATACTTCAGGGGCAGGTTGCGCCGGACTTCGCAGTGCTGAATGCAGACGATTCCTATTTCTCTTACTGGAGCTCGCTGGTACCGGACGACAGGGTCATCAGTTTCGGAATTGAAGCCGACGCGTCCATCTTTGCCACGGATATCCAGGCACAGGGCGATGAGATGACATTCAACCTGCACATCCACCAGGAAGAGATTCCGATCAGATTGCCGCTTGCAGGCCTGCATAACGTCAAAAACGCCTGTGCTGCGGCAGCCGTACTCCACGGGCTCGGACTCGACTGCAAACAGATCCGGCAGGGCCTTGAATCCGTGCAGGCGGTCTCGGGAAGGCTGCACCCGGTCGAAGGCATTACCGGCCTGACTGTTTACGACGATAGCTACAACGCGAACCCGCAGAGCGTCATCGCGGCAGCCGAGTTTCTGGTCGCACAGTCTGGTCAGAAATGGCTCGTGCTTGGCGACATGGGCGAGTTGGGCGAGGACGAAGTATTGCTGCACAAGGCAGTCGGCCGGGCGGCGAGGCGCTTAGGCATTGACCGACTTCTGGCAACCGGCGTCTTGTCACAAAACACTGTGAAGATTTTCGGCAGCGGCGGACAGTGGTTCGAGGACATCGATGGTTTGATTGAGGAGATACAACGTTCGGCAACCGAAGACACAAACATATTGATTAAAGGATCAAGGTTCATGCAGATGGAGCGTGTGATCGAGGCCTTGATCAACGAGCCGCCGATGAGACGCAAGGCCTGACCATGCTGCTATATCTCACCGAATACCTCACGAAGTTCGAGTCCGGGTTCAACGTCTTCAGCTACCTGACCTTACGCGCAATCCTTGGTGCCCTGACAGCCCTGATCCTGTCATTCGTTATCGGCCCGATAATGATTGCAAAGCTCAGCATTAGTCAGGTTGGGCAGCCGGTTCGCGAACTGGGGCCGTCGAGCCACCTGCCGAAGGCCGGCACACCGACGATGGGTGGTGCGTTGATTTTGACGGCGATCGTCGTCAGCACGGTGCTTTGGGCAAATCTCGAGAACCGCTTTATCTGGATTGTATTGTTCGTGACGCTTGCGTTCGGCGTTATCGGTTACGTCGACGATTACAAGAAGCTCGTACTGCAGGATCCCGCCGGACTGTCTGCGGGCAAAAAACTGCTCTGGCAATCGATCGCAGCAAGCATCGCAGCAGTTTCCCTTTACCTGCTGGCTGTCGACCCGGTCAGCACCTCGCTTCTGATCCCCTATTTCAAAGACCTGGCGTTACCGCTTGGCATATTACAGATCGCTGTCACTTATCTGTTTATCGTTGGTTTTAGCAATGCCGTTAATCTGACTGACGGTCTTGACGGCCTGGCGATCATGCCGACAGTACTGGTTGGTGGCGCGCTCGGTGTTTTTGCCTATGTCACTGGCAACGTGAACTTCTCGGAATATCTCAGCATCCCCTATGTTGCCGGCACGGGCGAAATCCTCGTGTTCTGTTCGGCGCTTGCCGGGGCAGGCCTGGGATTCCTGTGGTTCAACACATATCCGGCACAGGTGTTCATGGGCGACATCGGCGCACTGTCACTCGGGGCCGCACTCGGCATTGTTGCGGTCATAGTCCGGCAGGAAATCGTGCTGGCAATCATGGGTGGTGTTTTCGTCGTCGAAACGGTGTCCGTCATAATTCAGGTCGCCTCATTCAAGCTGACCGGCCGCCGTGTCTTTCGAATGGCGCCGTTGCATCACCACTTCGAACTGAAAGGCTGGGCGGAACCAAAGGTCATCGTCCGCTTTTGGATTATCACGGTCATTCTTGTCCTGATTGGCCTGGCGAGTCTGAAGATCCGATGAGTGCGGTGAAGAAGAAAAAGCGAAGCTATAGAAAGCCCACTGCGGCGAAGGTCGAAAACCTTGTGCTCGGTCTGGGCGTCACCGGCTTGTCTGTCGCAAGGTATTTGAAGCGAAATGGCGTCAATGCCAGGTTTTTCGATAGCCGAAGCGAGCCCCCGGGCCTTGATGAGCTAAACGATCTTGCACCGGACGCCGATGTCGTTCTCGGCGATAGCACAGATGCCGCACTCGAGAATATCAACCGGATCGTGGTATCTCCCGGCGTCGCCGACTCGGAGCCGCTCCTCAAAGCGGCGCGCTCAGCCGGCATAGAAATCGTGTCTGATATCGAATTGTTCGCGCGCGAGGCGCGCGCAGCAATTGTCGCGGTCACCGGCTCGAACGGTAAGAGCACGGTGACGACACTGCTGTCACTGATGTGTGATGCTGCTGGAAAAACAGCGCTGGCCGGCGCAAATCTCGGTGAACCGGCGCTCGATCTGCTGGAGTACGACAAGCCCGATTTCTACGTGCTCGAACTTTCGAGTTTTCAGCTCCAACGCACACAGAAGCTGCCGGCGAAAGTCGCGGTGTTGCTGAATATCACGGCGGATCATCTCGACTGGCACACGAGTGAGAAAAGCTATCGCAAGGCGAAGTACCGGATTTTCAAAAACGCCGGCGCTGCGGTAATCAATCGCGCCGACCCCGATATTGCCAAACATGTCGCCAAAGAGACCGTGGTCGTGAGTTTCGGCCTGGACGCGCCTGAGGAAGGACGCTACGGGCTGCTCGAGGAAGACGGCATAGAGTTTCTCGCCCGTGGAGAGCAGCTGCTCCTTGCGACATCCGAGCTGGCGATGGTCGGTCGGCATAATCAATTGAATGCGCTTGCCGCGCTTGCCGCCGGAGAGCTCATGGGACTCCCGCTGTCGGCGATGCTGCAGGTACTTCCGGAATTTCCGGGATTACCGCATCGTATGCAACTGGTCGCTCGCAAAGGTGGTGTGAACTACATCAATGATTCGAAAGCGACCAATATTGGCGCGGCAGTTGCCTCAATCGAATCGATCGACGGCATCGTCGTGCTCATCGCGGGTGGGGAGGCAAAAGGCGGCGATTTCAATCACCTGTCAGCAGCGCTCACCGACAGGCTTAGAGCGGCGGTTCTGATCGGTAGCGATGCCGACAAGATTGCGCAGGCGCTGGAGAATCAGGCGCCGGTTCATATCGTAAACGATATCAATGAAGCGGTAGTGCATGCGGCCGGTTTCGCCCAGTCCGGCGACACTGTCCTGCTCGCACCGGCCTGCGCCAGCTTTGACCAATTTCCAAATTTTGAGGTGCGCGGTGACGCTTTCGGCGAGGCAGTTCTGGATTTGCCGATATGAGTATCTCGAACGCCACAATGCCATTTCCCGCTCGCCTGAAGACGCCGTTGCAGATGGATCCGGTACTGCTGTCGATAGGCCTTACGTTGTTGATCGGCGGTCTGCTCATTCTGGCGTCGGCATCGATATCGGTCTCGGATAATGCAGTTGGTGAACCGTTCTACTACCTTCAACGCCAGGTGATTGCTGTGCTAATCGGCGGCGCCTCTGCGTTCCTTTGTCTTTTCATACCGATGAGTGTGTGGCGAAATCTCGGGCCATTACTGCTGCTGATCGGTTTGGCATTGCTTCTCGTGGTTCTTATTCCGGGTGTCGGCCACGAGGTCAACGGTAGTACACGCTGGCTCAGGGTCGGTGCCATAAACATCCAGGTTTCGGAACCGGCACGGCTTTGCCTGCTGTTGTATATCGCCGGCTATCTCGTCAGGCAGAACAGGTCTCTGCGGGAACAATTCGTCGGCTTCCTGCGGCCGATGCTGCTCCTTAGTGTCGCTTGCGGGCTCTTGCTGGCGGAACCTGACTTTGGTGCCGCGATCGTACTCCTCGCGACGGCCCTGGCGATGCTCTTCGTTGCCGGCGCACGCGTTCGTGATTTTCTGCTGTTTATCAGTACGACGATAATTGCGATGGCGGCGCTGGCGATAACATCACCTTATCGCCTCGAACGCCTGACCGCATTCCTGGATCCATGGTCTGATCCGTTCAATTCCGGATTTCAGTTGACTCAGTCGCTTATCGCGATCGGCCGCGGTGAGTGGTTCGGTGTCGGCCTCGGCGCCAGTGTCCAAAAGTTGTTTTATTTGCCCGAAGCGCACACCGATTTCGTGTTCGCCGTGTTCGCGGAAGAATTCGGTCTCCTGGGTTCGCTGTTGCTCATCGGTTTGTTCCTCGGCCTCCTCTGGCGGATTTTCAGACTGGCCATGCGCGCCGCGAACGCCGAAAGGTTTTTCGAAGCGTATCTGACGGTGGGCCTGGGTACGTGGCTTGGCCTTCAGGCGTTTATCAACGTCGGTGTCAACATGGGATTGTTGCCGACAAAAGGCCTGACATTGCCGCTGATCAGTTATGGCCGAAGCAGCCTGATCATCGCGATGATCAGCATAGGTCTCTTGCTTCGTGTGCATCATGAACTTGTCACGGATGCCCATCCGGTCAATCGCAAACGCAGGTCATCGGGGGCAAAACGATGAGCGGCCGCCCGATTCTTGTGATGGCAGGCGGAACGGGTGGCCACGTGTACCCGGCGCTCGCCGTTGCGAGGGCATTGCAGCAACAGTCACGCGAAGTTGTCTGGCTTGGTACACATCGCGGACTCGAATCCAGGGTCGGGCCCGCGAACAACATCGATATGGAATGGATCAGCGTTGCCGGACTCCGGGGCAAGGGCGGAATGACCTTGCTCCTGGCGCCGTTCCGCCTCATTTGGGCGCTTGCTCAGTCCCTTCGCATCATGGCCCGGCATCGGCCCGCTGCTGTTCTCGGTCTGGGCGGTTTCGTAAGCGGTCCCGGCGGTCTGGCAGCCTGGCTGACACGGCGACCGCTCGTAATCCACGAACAGAATGCTGTTGCAGGTTTAACAAATCGTCTTCTGGCGCGTCTTGCCCGGGTTGTGCTGCAAGCCTTCCCGGGCAGTTTTCCCGCCAACATAAAAACCCGGACCGTTGGCAATCCGGTGCGCGCCGATATTGCCGCACTGGAAGAACCGGCGATGCGCTTCAGTGCGCGCAAAGGCGCTTTACGCCTGCTCGTGCTCGGCGGCAGCCAGGGCGCACTCACGCTGAATAAAGTTGTGCCGGCCGCACTCGCAAGGCTACCGGAGGAATTACGACCGGTCGTACGGCACCAGGCCGGCAGCCTGACCATTGAAGCGGCACGTGCAGCATACAAACAGCAAGCGCTCGACGTCGAGTTGCTGCCCTATATCGAGAATATGGCCGAAGCCTACGCATGGGCGGATCTGGTCGTCTGCCGGGCCGGCGCGCTGACTGTCGCTGAGCTGTCGGCAGCCGGCCTCGCCGCTATTTTCGTACCGTATCCGACAGCGGTCGATGACCATCAGACCGCTAACGCGAGGCCGATGGCAGAGGCAGGTGCTGCGGCAATCATGGCGGAAACGAATCTGAACGATGAATCGCTCGCCAGCCTGTTAAAGGACTGGCTGAGCAGCCGGGACGAGTTGAAAACGCGCGCCCTGAAGGCACGGGCCCTGGCAAAACCGGACGCGCTGAAGCGCATTACCGATTGCTGCCTCGAACTCGCGGGAGCAAGCGCATGATCCAGCGGATGCGACGAATTGGCCGCGTGCACTTCGTCGGCATAGGCGGTTCCGGGATGTCCGGGATTGCCGAAGTCATGCTTAGCCTCGGTTATCAGGTGCAGGGTTCAGACCTGAAAAACAACGCGTCAACCCTGCGACTCAAAAACCTTGGTGCCACCGTATTCATTGGTCACGACGAAAAGAATATCCGCGACGCCGATGCGGTCGTCGTGTCGAGTGCCGTCAATGAAAGCAATCCGGAAGTCGTAGCAGCACGTGAACAACTCATGCCGATTGTGCAGCGGGCCGAGATGCTGGCCGAGCTCATGCGCTTTCGTTATTCGATCGCCGTGGCCGGCACACATGGAAAGACGACGACCACCAGCCTTGTCGCGAGCATTCTTGCCGAGGGCGGCCTCGACCCGACGTTTGTGATTGGCGGTCGCCTGAAAAGTGCAGACAGTAATGCGCGACTCGGTCAGGGCGAATACCTTGTGGCTGAAGCCGACGAAAGCGACGCCAGTTTTGTGCATTTGAAGCCGATGCTTGCAATCGTGACCAACATCGACGCTGACCACATGTCGACCTATGACGGTGACCTCCAAAAACTACGAAACAGCTTTGTCGAGTTTCTGCACAACCTGCCGTTCTACGGTCTCGCTATTCTCTGCACCGATGATCCCGGTATAAATGAAGTGCTTGGTCAGGTCGGCAGGTCGACGGTGACCTATGGCATTGATAGTGACGCGGATATACGCGCGGAAAATATCGAGTTTTCGGAAGGCCTGAGCCGTTTCCGGGTTGTGCGACCAAACGAAAAAGAGTCACTGGACGTCAGCCTGCGATTACCCGGTTTGCATAACGTCCGCAACGCGCTTGCTGCAATCGCCGTCGCCAATGAACTGCAGATTGGCGACCAGGCCGTCGTCACGGCGTTCGAAAACTTTGAGGGAATCGAACGCCGTTTCCAAAGTTACGGAGAGATTGAAACCGCAAATGGCCGCGTCATGCTCATTGACGACTACGGTCATCACCCCACCGAAATTGAAGCAACACTGGAGGCTGCGCGCGCTGGCTGGGCCGGCAAACGTGTTGTGCTTGCCTTCCAGCCACACCGGTATTCGCGGACGCGCGACCTCATGGACGATTTCGCCGCGGTCCTGTCTGAGGCTGATGTGCTCATCCTTCTCGAAGTGTATGCGGCGGGGGAGGATCCGATTGCCGGTGCGGACGGCAGGGCAATCGCTCGTGCCGTACGGAGTCGCGGCGGTGTGGAACCCGTATTTGTCGAAGAACTCGATAATCTCGCCGCGGTGCTCGAAAGTGTACTCGCTGACGGCGATCTGGTGTTGACGATGGGTGCCGGAGACATCGGCGCACTTGCGTCTCAGTTGCCGAAACTGCTCGGCAAGAAGCCATCACTAAAGGTGCACTCATGATGGCGGCCGAAAAGAGTCCATCGGTGACTGGAGATCTGCTCCGTGACGAACCCATGAGTCGGCATACCTCATGGCAAGTTGGCGGGCCGGCAGAATATTTCTTTAAGCCGGCGAGTATTGATGATCTGGCAATATTCCTTCGCGAGCTCGATTCAGAAGTGCCTTTGTTCTGGTTTGGCGTGGGCAGTAATCTGCTGGTGCGCGACGGTGGCCTGCCGGGTGTCGTCATTTCGGTAGCGGGCGTTCTGAGCCATATTGAACAGACCGGCCCGTACGAGGTTACGGTGGGTGCCGGCCATCCCTGCACGCAGCTCGCACGGCAATGTATTCGCTGGGGCCTCGGTCCGGCCGAGTTCTTTGCGGGTATCCCGGGAACACTCGGTGGTGCGCTTGCAATGAACGCCGGTGCGCAGGGCGGGGAGACCTGGGAGCGCGTAAAGTCCATCAAGACAATCGACCGGCAGGGTGAAATCCGCCAGCGTCTGCCATCAGACTACAAGGTTGCTTACCGCAACGTCAGCGGGCCCGACAACGAGTGGTTCCTCGAGGCGGTACTGGCATTCGATCCGGCGGCACAAGCCAGCATGGAAACGCTGAAGGAGATGCTCGATCGTCGAAAGGCAACACAACCGCTTGGGTTGCCAAGCTGCGGTTCGGTGTTCAGAAACCCGCCGGGCGATTACGCCGCCAGGTTAATCGAGGTGGCGGGGCTGAAGGGACACCGCATCGGCGGTGCCGAAGTATCGGAAAAGCACGCCAATTTCATTATCAACCGCGATCATGCCTGCGCTGCCGATGTCGAGCGACTTATAAATTTCGTACAGCAGACTGTTGCCGACCAACATGGCGTCGAACTGATCCACGAAGTTCGCATTGTCGGAAATCCAGCATCGTGAGCGCAGAACATCGCATCGTTGTCAGTAATGCCGCCGACTTTGGCAGGGTAGCCGTCATGTTCGGAGGTTTTTCGTCAGAGCGGGAGGTGTCTTTGGATACCGGCAATGCCGTACTCGCTGCGCTTCAATCGCGTGGTGTTGAGGCGCAAGCCTGGGACCCCGCTGAGAGAAGCATGCACGACTTCGACGAAGCCGGATTTGATCGCGTCTGGATAGCTTTGCATGGAACGGGGGGTGAAGACGGCGCTATTCAGGGTGCGTTGCAA
>Ga0255052_10000669_pt1 | contig 27211 bp, 24 predicted proteins | sample JV7_2_21_MG_FD_188632 | JGI IMG/M metagenome (GOLD analysis project Ga0255052, IMG submission 188632) | Seawater microbial communities from Jervis Inlet, British Columbia, Canada - JV7_2_21 | ecosystem: Environmental > Aquatic > Marine > Inlet | place: Canada: British Columbia | collected...
GGCGGAACTGCGATACGTTAGAATCGAAATCGAGCAGGTCCTTCGCGGGTGTAGTTCAACGGTAGAACATCAGCTTCCCAAGCTGAGAATGAGGGTTCGATTCCCTTCACCCGCTCCATAAACTGCGCAGCGTTCGCCGGCGCAAAATTGCAAGCAGGCTCAACAGGATGATGAAGGCGGGCGCTATCATGCCGCCGCCACTGCCGCCCTTTCCGGAATTAACGCCAACATTAACCGTGCGTGCAGCGGAGCTGGTGTTGCCGGCCCGGTCAGAAACCTTGTAGGTAATCATCTGTGTACCGACAGCGGTGGGATTGATGACGCCAATGGTTTCGATCTGATCGGTAATGTCGCCATCAATGTCATCCGTGGCGGTGGCGCCTGGATCCACAAACGCTTCGCCTGCCGCGAGACTGATCGTTGCCTCACCCAGGAGCTGTAACGACGGCGCAATTCGATCGCCGCGGCCAAGCCTGCCAATCCCGTTGTTGGCGTGAATCTCGAGTACATTTGCGTCGCGACCGACCAAGATCAGGTCGAGCGACGTGTCGCCATTAAAGTCTGAGAGGACCCCCTGGCGCATGCCGTTGCTGACAATCTGCTCCGGGGCAAGGGTAAAGCCACTGCCACCCGTTCCGAGGTACAGCTGATGCACACCGGCTTCGTTCACGGCGACAATATCCGTCCAACCATCGATATCCACGTCGCCTGATAGCAACGCAGAGACCGGAGCAGCCCCGAACGCGCCACCGGACGAAAAGCTCCCGTCCTCCTGTTGGTAGTACACCTTGATTTCCGGTGCGCTCAGATCGTCACCGTCGACGCCAAGTAACAAGTCGGGCATGCCATCACCGTTCAGGTCACCGCTGTGCACCGTGGCGACACTGCCGTAATTGTGCCTGGTGCGAGTGAAAGACGTCCCGTCACCACTGTTACGGTGAATGTCCACTGCCCGATCGGACTGCCGAACGACAACAATGTCCTGATCCCCGTCGAGCTCCATGTCCGTGACGTTGACGTCCAGGCCGGCGCCCGAAGAAAGTGACAACTGCTCGAAGCCGCCCTGGCTTTGACTCCGCATGATGATCGTGCCTGAGGAGCCGGCAATTATCAGTTCCGACCGGCCATCGCTGTTCAGGTCTGCCGCGATCATGTCGTTAACAGTGCCGACGCCGCCCTGCAATCGGTCCGCGCTGCTGAATCCACCGCTACCGTCATTGACAAATATTTCGGCGCTGTAACCTAACAGCCCTCCGACGGCAATGTCCGGAGAACTGTCGCCGTTCCAATCGAGCAATGTCACAGTTGAGCCACCGCTATCCGGACCCAGGCTGGTGCCCGGTGTTCTCACCGAGCGGTTGCCGTCATTGAAGAAGATGTACGTTTGATTCTCAGCCGCGACGATGTCTATCTCGCCGTCAGCGTCGAGATCTCCCGCGGCGACACCCGCACCGGCCACATTGACTACCTGTGTCGGTCCTTCGCTGAATTCGGCAACGACCTGGGAGCTGCCCAGATCGGTATTGTTTTCAGGGATAGGGTCATCGGCGATCAGGACACCGATCAACGAGTTCTCGCCATCTGAACTTTGCGTACCGTCGACGTCAATCATCAGCGAGCTGCCGGCTGTAAGTAAGCCGATGGAACAGCTCATCTCAGGGGCGTCCGTGTTATTGGCCGATACGGTGCAGGAGCCTGGCGCCGCCAATGTTAGCGACGGACCACTGGTCGCCCAGTCCGCTCTCAGTTGTGCGCTGTCAAGATCGCCAGGACCTTTATTATGGATCCGAATGTTCCACTTCGCCGTTTCTCCCACGCTAACCGGGTTGGCAGCGAGGCTGATCATGAGCTCTGCGTCGGCACGGTTATCGGCAAAAATCGTCAACGGGAACGCGAGTTGTGCTGAAGCGCCGGCCAGATCGGTCGCCGTGATCTCGACGATGTAGGGAGCATCTCTCACGTCACTATTGACCGGCGTGCCTGCCAAGACACCCGTACTTGCGTCTAACTTTAAGGATTTGCTTTTCGGCAGGCCTTTGGCGGTAAAGCGCAACACGTCGCCGTCATCCGGGTCGACAAAATAGGGGGCGAGCTCCAATTGGTAAGCTGCGGCTGCGATTGCTTCCTGATCCGGGACCTCGCCGACGACGACTGGCGGAGAATTGGCTACACCACCGATCTCAATCGTGACGCGTGTCCTGCGCGAGAATCCTGTGCCATCAAACGCACGGTATTGGAATGTGTCCTCGTCCGAGTTCCCGCCGTCATGTATGTAGGAAAACGTGCCGTCTTCCCTGAAATCGAGTGTGCCGTGTCTAACGCCACGGTGAAGAACGGCGGTCAGCTTGTCGCCTTCGAGATCGACATCATTGTCGAGGACGCTCTTGCTACCGTCAGTAAGAGTGTCGACGACTCCGCCGCGCACGACACTGGCAAAATCCCGGACACCGAACGGTGGCCAACCACTCGCCCAGAGCTGAGTGCTGATGCCAAGTACGACAAGGGCCAGGACCAGCCTGGACAGGCTGTGTCTATCAATGAACGCTGATGTGACTACTCTCAAAACGCTATCCTATGTTGTTAGAAATTTTAAGGATTTGCGTATTAGTGAGTTTAGCTGATCGACCTCTCGGGGAAAAGACATAATACTTGCAATTATTATGGTAAATCATTGAAATAGTGGTAGTTGTAGCAAGTTGGATAAGACGGCATACGAGTCTGCTCACAGCGAGGCTTTAGATTCTCCGGTAACCAGGAATGTTGCGCGTGTGGTTAAATCGTATAGCTAGCAAAGCTGTTAATGTCATGAAGTGATGCAGGGGATTGTCTTGGGAAAATATCCAATAAAGTTCTATTTCAAACTGTTTTTCCTGCACTTGAGGATAAACGGACTGCGATGGACACTGTGCTTTACTGCCAGGCATGTATTGGCGGGATCCTTGCGGCGTGTAGAAAAGATTTCACACCGTCTGGAGAAGAAGTACGCTTTGCCCGGCTCCAATAGCGTCATGGAAAACGCCTTGAAATGGAATCACTACAGCTGGAAAAGAGGGGAAGAGGAATGGACCAAGTCGGAGCAATGGAAGGACTCTGTTATTGAACATGTGATGCTGGAGAGCATTCCACCGGATTGTGTCGTATTGGAGATCGGCCCTGGCTTCGGACGCTGGACCCGCAAACTCATCGAAATCTCACGTCATCTTGTTGTCGTTGATGTAGCAGAGAAATGCATCACTCATTGCAAGAAGGTGTTCGGCGACAAGGACAACGTAGAATTTCATGTGAACGATGGGCGGAGCCTGGCGTTTGTGGATGATGATTCCATAGACTATGTTTGGTCGTTCGACGTTTTAGTGCACATAGAACCCAAGGATGTCGATCATTATTTGCAGGAATTCCAACGCATCCTCAAAGAGGATGGAGTAGTAATTCTGCATCACGGGGCTGTAGGCAAAACAGACTTCGGTTGGCGTAGTAGCCTGACGTTGCAGATATTTTCGGATTTTCTTGAGCGCTCAAAATTCAAGCTGGTCAGGCAATTTAACTCTTGGGGCGACAACGACGAATTCAGTGTGGCCTCGAGCGACACGATCTCAATATTCCGCAAGTCGGCTCGCGTTTAAGTTCTTTGTAAACCGCTTTTCTCAATGGTGGAACATCAAATTCCCAGGCGAAGAATGAGATTTCGATTCCGTTCACCAGCTCCAATTCTAGTGATTCTCTTGGTATCGTTTTCTGCTAGCGCGGCTGATATTACTGGCTATGCCGTGCTGACCACCGATTACGTATTTCGTGGTGTTTCCAACAGTGATAATGATCCTGCTGCGCAGCTCGGGATCGATGTCTCGTTCGACAGCGGCGTTTTTCTGGGTGCCTGGGCGTCAACCGTCGACATGAGCAACCCGCCTTTCTCCGAGCGTGATAGAGAGGTGATTTACTACATCGGCTACAACCACAATGTAGCCAGTGACTGGACGATTGGCGCGAATTACTTGGCGTACCGATATCCTGCCTCTGATGGCCTGTTCGATTACGACTATGACGAGTACATGTTGACCGTCAATTTTCGCGACTGGGCGTGGTTTGAATACGCTTACTCGCCGGACCTTTATAGCTCCGGCTATTCGACCGATAACTATCGCGCGCATGTGGAATGGCCAATGCCACACCTCATCACCGGTAGCGCAGGCCTGGGTTATTACGATGTGTCGGGGCTTACCGGGGAAAGTTACAGCTACTGGGAACTCGGCATCATGCGCCCCCTTGGGGTGGCTGACCTGGACCTGCGCTACCACGACACGAATCAGTGGGTGCCGATCATCAGTTCCCCGGAGCGTGCGGATTCAAGAATCGTTTTCAGCATCCGGTTTCAGTTTTGAGGACGAAATCACGGTAGGCAGACACTTACGGGCCGGATCGGCGAGTTGCACCGCAATGCAGGCATTAATCGATGCGGAGCCCATGATTTCGTGGGGCCGGGACTGCTGCAGCAACGATACCGTGTCGTCCAGGGATAACCGTGGTGAAACGGCCAGCATCAGCGCAATGACACCACTGACATGAGCAGCTGCCAGTGAGCTGCCCGATCTAAAATCGTAACCATCACCGGGTGTTGCCACCATTATTTGCAGGCCCGGTGCATACAACGAACGTGTTTGGGTCTGTGGTGTTTCTTCGCTCGACAAAACGGCGATGACGGACGGATGGCTCGCCGGAAATTGTTCGCCGGCACCCCCAGCGGCGACAGTAATAGTGCCTGCGTCATGCAGCATCGTAACGAGCCTGGCAAGCAAGGGGTCGTGCGGTCCGGTCAGACTCATGTTGACAATATGGGGAGGGTCCTCGAGCAGGGCATCGAGAGACTTGGCAAGAGTGAAACTGTCGCAGATGGCACCATCCCCTGCGGCATCGGACCAGCAGGAGACGAATACCTCGAGACTCGCCTCCGGGGCGACGCCGACGATGCCTTTGCTGTTATTGACTCGAGCGCCGATGATGCTAGTAACCGCGGTGCCATGATTGATGTCGGGCCTCACAGCATCCGACGTAAAATCCTCCAGCTTGTCGACACGGCCCGCCAGGTCCTCATGATCCTGATCGGCATGGCTGTCGATGATCGCTATCCGTATTCCTTCGCCCAGGGAAAGCCCGTGCGCGGCTGGAATGGCCAGGGTTTCGAGTCCATGCTGTAGTCCGGCGTGGGTATCGTTATACGGCCGCTCGCGGTTGGCGCCCGTTTCGAATTCCTGCAGTAATTGCACGGACTCGATCCGAGCGTCCGCCTCGAGCTGCTGCACGATCTCGTCACGATCGGCGCCGGCAGGTATTCGATAGACGAAGCAATACACCGACAAGGATTTAATAGGCCAATGGTCGACGGCGACGAGCGCGTATTCTTTGGCGATTGCTTCCGCATTGCGACGCGCACTCGGCACCATCAGGTAGCGCTTTCGATTTCGATACGGCGCCCCGATTCCACTACCCTGCGCCCCGGCCCCGTCGTTTTGGAAGGTAACCAGGATGTCACGCTGCGGATCGGCGATCTCCCCGTATGCTGTTGCTGTAACTAGCATCGCCAGCGCGGTAAATGTGAATGCGAAAAAGCGCATCACGGATTATTTCTCAACGGTAGTTGCACTGCAGTTATTTCAACCGCGCTAATCTCGGGCAGGGCCTCAATTTTATCTGTGTATCTCTGGACGTCCTCCAACGTGGTGGCATTGAGCAGTACCAGGATCTCGTAGACATTGACCTGTTCTGACGTCAGGATTTCCCCGACCCCGATGTCCGCAAGGATCCGGTGCTTGTCCTGGCGGGTCGTCCCGGCTGCGAAATGTAACGTCAGGACATAGTTCATCGACGCGGGTGAGCTGGTTGACGTCGCGGTTTCAAAGACCTGGTTGGGCGCCCAGTAGCGTTCGGACACGAAGGTGGCAAACATTAGCGCGATCGCCGCAATCGTGGCCGCGATCGCCCAGCGTTTCGTGCGCCACGCCGGAGTGACACTATCCTCCAGTCTGACGAGGAATTCGGCGACCGGCGCCTCGGCAATGATCGGAACCGTTGTTTCTTCGCGCAACTCCGCCTGCACGCGTCGCAGGAGTTCGAGGTCCGTTCGGCAGGCATGACAGGCTTCAACGTGTCGTCGTACCTGCTCAACTTCGTCCGGGCGCAGCGTGCCGTTGACGTACCACGGCAGGAGCGCGCCGAAACGATCGTGATCGGATTGTGCCAACTGCTCATTCATCAGGATGCGTACCTCTGGTATTCGGCAACGCGGACGACGCGAGTAATTTTTTCAATTTGCGACGCGCGTGATACATGCGGGTCTTGACGGTGTTAACGGGGCATTGCGTGATGTCTGCAATCTCTTCGTAGGACAGCCCGAGATAGAACACGAGCATTACTGTCAGTTGCTGTGCCGACGACAGTTCGAGCAATCCCTTGCGCACCCAATTCTCTGTTTCGAGAGCGGAGTCCTCGTCTACGCCGTAATCATTCATATCGATGGCCGGGGCCAGGCGCAATTTCTTGCGCGTCACGCGTCGCATCGTCTGGCGGTATGCAATACCGAATATCCAGGTTGAGACTTTCGATTCACCGCGGAATGACGACGCCTTGCGCCAGACGAGGAGCATAACGTCGTTGACGAGTTCCTCGGCCGCCGTGTACGAACTCGTCAGCCGAAAGATGAATTTGAACAGCCGGGGGTGGTAGATGCGATAAAGCTCCGCAATCGCGTCGCGGTCCCGATCCACTACCCGGCGCAGCAGCCGTAACTCCCGCTGATTGTCTGTTCTGACTGTGCTGGCTGTCTGCATCGGGTCCACCGCTTGCACTGACGAAAATCGAGCCACATCGAAACGTATTACGTAAGTGGCCATGCCGGGCGCAAAAGGTTCAATTCGCCTGCCTATTTTACGCCCTTTGAACCTTTTCGGCCGCAACACGCACTCACCGGGAAATGACCAACAATCTCAGGCGGGAATAACAATGAATCAACTACTTACGTCATCATTTAAGCCCATCTCCCTGCTGGTTCTGGCGTCCGCGATGCTTGTCGCCTGCGGCGGCGGTGGTGGCGGAGGAGGGGGAGGAATTAACCCGCCACCACCGCCTCCTCCGCCGCCACCCCCCGCTTTTGGCGCAAATTTCTCCGAGATCCAGGCAAACGTGTTTACCTCGACCTGCGCGACTGCTGGTTGTCACACGGGAGCGGGTGCGCCTGAGGGCTTGCGACTGGATGAAACGAATAGTTACGGGCTGCTGGTAGGCGTCGCGAGCAACCAGAATCCCGCCATCCTTCGCGTCGCGCCATCCGACCCGGACAACAGTTACCTGATTATGAAACTTGAGGGTAATGCTGGGGTGCAGATGCCGTTCGGCGGCACTCCGCTGGCGCAGTCGACGATCGACATCATCCGGCAGTGGATCACGGATGGTGCCATTGATGATCGAGCTCAGGCGACCGACCCAATCCGCGTGACATCCTTATCACCCGTCCCCGATGCCGTCCTGAATGCCGCGCCGACGCAGATCGTCGCAATCTTTGATCGTGATCCGGACGCATCGACGGTCAACGCCAACACTTTCACGCTGGAGTCCAGCGGTGGTGACACAACATTCGGTGATGGCAATGAAGCGGCGGTTGTCGCTGCATCGGTAAGCGTACCCATGGCGAATCCGGGCACAGCTGTGTTCGACATCAACGGTGTGCTGGCTGACGAGACCTACCAGGTCACCCTTTCCGGCTCGGGCGCGGCGATGATTCTGGACCAGGATGCCAACGCGCTCGACGGCGAGTTCGGCGGCGCGTTCCCCTCAGGTGATGGCACCGAAGGTGGCAACTTCGTGGCGCAATTTTCCATCGTGACCCCGCCACCGGCGGGGCAAACGCTCGATGAGATCCAGGCCGCAGTATTCGGTCCGACGTGTTCAACGGGCGGGTGTCATTCCGGCGGCGGCGGAGAATTGCCGACATCTATGGACCTGACAAGCGCTGATGCCAGTTTCGCAAGCCTGGTCAACACGGCCAGTGTGGAGGTGCCTGCGCTGCTACGCGTCGACCCTGACGATCCCGATGACAGTTACTTGATTAGAAAACTCGAGGGCACGCAGTCGATCGGCGTCAGGATGCCTGCGGTTGGACCGGCGCTCGACCAGGCTGTGATTGACGACATACGTGCGTGGATCACCAATGGTGCGCAGCGTTGAGCGCTCAGCTGAAGTCGTTCGGGCAATGCGTATGACCCGGCAAGCCGGTCTCGTTCTTACCGTGCTTTTGGTCATCTGCGCCAGCGACACGCAGGCCGAACCCTATCTCGCGGTCTTCGAAGGCATGCAATGTTCGGCCTGCCACTCGCACCCGTCAGGCGGTGGCAAACGCAATGCATATGGCAACATCTTCGCTCAGATGGAATTGCCTGCCAGGCGGATCGGCGACGAAGATGCTGAACTGTGGACCGGTGAGGTTCTCGAATGGTTGTCTGTCGGCGGCAACCTGCGCGGGTCCTACCGATATGTTGACGTGCCGAATACGGACAGCACGTCGGAATTCAGGGTGACAAGGGGTACGGCGTATGTGGAAGCGCAGGTCATTCCCAACCGGCTGGCAATTTATATCGACCAGCAGTTCGCCCCGGGATCGAGTCTGAACCGCGAGGCGTACATAAGGCTGAACAGCAAAAGTCAGAAACTCCATATCGCTGCCGGACAGTTCTACTTGCCCTATGGTCTGCGACTGCAGGACGATACGGCATTCACACGCCAGGTAACCAGAGTCAACCGCGCGAATCCGGACCGCGGCATACAAGCCGGTTACGAAAGTGGTTCGTGGTCTACGCAGCTGTCACTGACGAATGGCAATGGCGGTGGCGCCGAGACCGATTCCGGCAAGCAGGTCAGTGCCGTCGCCAGTTATGTCCGGCCAAAATGGCGTGCCGGTGTCAGCTTCAACAACAATAATGCGGATGCGGGCGATCGCCAGATGCAAAACGTGTTTTTCGGATTGAAGACCGGACCGGTCGCGTGGCTCGCAGAGGCTAATTGGATCAACGACGAGATCCCGGGCGCCGGAGACCAGGACTCGATCGCGGGTTTGCTTGAAGCCAACTGGAGGTTCCGTAAGGGACACAACTTGAAAATCACGTACGACTTCTTTGATCCCGATGATGACGTAAACGATGATCAACAGGAACGATGGAGCCTGCTATGGGAATACACACCAGTGCAGTTTTTGCAGGCCAGGTTTGGTGCGCGCTTCTACGACGGTGCGGACCTCGTCGATTTCCAGAATCGCGACGAGTTCTTCGTCGAACTGCACGGATTCTTCTAAAAACGCCGGTTTTTCCCCCAACCGGCCATTTGTCAGTGGTCCACCGTACGCCTGCACGGCCGATCAGAGCTGATTAAACAGGAACGCCAGTAACAGGATTTGTGGCACCGTTACGGCGGGCAGCCACAGAGCCGTGCGTTTGCCGATGTTCGACCACAGGAGTCCGATCTCGGTGTAATCAGTCGCGACACCGGCCATCAGGAAAATAAAAGGATTACCGAGAGCGCCGGTCTTCGCGAATATCTCGAATGCGATCGGTGAGGTACCTTCGCTGCACACCTCGATGACGGTCGCGAACAGCAGCGTCACGAGCATGCCCGTGAAATCCGGGCCCATCCATTGCATGAACCAGTGGTCGGGAACGTAAGCGCCGATCAGCGCCGCTGCCATGATGCCGATCAGGATCCACCACAGCACCATGTTGGCCAGCGAAACTGCTCCGGCTGCCGTGCCTTTGCCTGCTTTTGCCGCGTCGAAGTTCTTCAGGCGATCCCAGGAGATGTCCTGTGGGTCGGCTGCCTCGGACGAGCCCTCGATCCAGCCCAGCTGATCGAGCCCCATGAAGATCAGGCCGGTGATGAGCGCAATCGCCATCGCGCCGAAAACGATGTACAGCGCTTTGATACCGAAGAAGCCGAACATCAGGATCGTCATTGGCAGGTTGGCCCAGGGGGAGGCTAGCAAGAAGGTAATCACGGCCGGAACGCTCGCGCCTTTCTTGTAGAGCTGGATTGCGATGGCCAGTATCCCGTGCGAGCAGGCTGTCATCAGGAAACCAGCAACGACCGAGTAGACGAGCGTCAGTTTTCGCCTCTGGCCGAGGAAGCGCATGATGAAGCCATCCGGCACAAAATAGTCAATGACCCCACCCAAAACGAGGCCCAGCAACACGGCCCACCAGACGATTTTCAGGTATTCGAGCAAGCTGTCATTGAGTGCCGATAGTGCCGGGATGAAGGACAGCAACAGTAGTGCCAGGAAAATTCCACCGACGACCTTGAGTTTACGGCCGAGTGGGGGTATACCGCGATCTTCGGCAGCTTGACTGTGACCACAATGTGTTTCGCAGGCCATGGCCGCCATCATCGCGCAAACGGCAATTCAATGCAGTGTGACAATTACTTAGGCATCGAGAATATCGATCATCCGGTGATCGCCTCGCGGGATCTCGACGCTACCCGGGCGCAGTTCGAGCGGCTCGGCTTTACGGTGCCACCGCGAGGCAGCCACATCGAATGGGGAACGGGCAACTTGTGCATCATGTTTCCCGATGACTACGTCGAAGTGCGTGGAATTATTGATGCCTCGCGATTCACGATGCATCTGGACACTCACCTCGAAAAGCACGGCGAAGGACTCATGGGCGTGGCATTTGGCACGAGTGACGTCAAAGCCAGCCACGCCGAAGCCATGGCAAATGGCATCAACACCGGCGAGTTGAGGCAGCTACGGCGTAACTTCGAACATCCGGCGGGGTGGACGCAACCGTCGTTCGAACTCTATGCGCCTGATGCCGATGACATCGAGGGCCTGATGCACGTCGTCGTGATTCAGCACCTGACGCCCGAGCTGATTCGGCGGCCGGACTTTCTCGAGCACCCCAACGGCTGCTTCGGTGTGAGCGAGATGTCCGGGACCATCGAGAACGTGTCGAGCTGCGCAACCAAGATGCGGCATCTGCTGGGACACGAGGCAGTTGCAGAAAGTGATGACCGGGTTGTACTCACGGTGCCGAGCGGACAGTCGATCCGTCTCGACAAGGCCGATTCATCCGGGTTGTCGTCAATGACCATGCGCGTCAAGGATCTCGCAATTGCTGCCACCCTGTTCCGCGCCAACGGCATCGTGTTTGAACGCGATGACCGGGGGTTCATTGTCGTATCGCCGCAATACGCCTGCGGTACGACATTCGTATTTTCAGAGACTGCCTGACGAGCCGACATGGAAACGCCGTTCAGTGCTGGTGGCCCATCATCGATGCCGAACTCTCTGTGGACGGCGACGACGGTGCGCCCACCGCCTTACCCCATCCTGCAGGGCGATCTACTCGCCGATGTCTGTGTCATCGGCGGCGGTTTCATGGGACTGTCTACTGCGTTGGAACTGGCTCGTAACGGCAAAACGGTCGCCGTTCTCGAGGCGGCCGAGATTGGCTGGGGCGCGTCGGGCCGCAACAATGGGATTGTTGCACCCGGTCTCAAGCGTGACCCCTGGGAAGTGCGCAGCTTACTCGGCAAGGAGCAGGGCGAGCGCTTATTGCGATACTCGGGTGAGGCGTCGGACAGCGTGTTCAATCTCGCCAAAGAACTCGGCATCGACTGTGACGCCAATCGCGGCGGTTGGATTCAGGCGGCACACTCGAAGCGTGCGCTGCCGTCGGTCGAAAAGCGTGTCACCGAATGGCAGGCCCTGGGCGCAGAGGTCGAAATGATCCCCAACAGTGAAGTGTCTGCACAACTCGGCACATATTTCTATGCGGGCGCCTGCCGTTATGCCGGTGGCGGTTCAATCAATCCGCTGGCTTATACGGTCGGCATTGCCCAGGCTGCGGCGGTGGCCGGTGCGGCATTGTACGAGCAGTCGCCGGCTACGGCGATCGAGCGCGAGGGAAACACGTGGGCCATCCGATCGACGCATGGCCGAGTCGTTGCCCCACAAGTGGTGTGTTGCACCAATGCTTACAACGACAACCTGGACCGATTGCGTGGGTCGGTCTTGCCGCTGCGCACTGCACAGATTGCCTCGCATCCGCTGCCGCGTGATATCACGGCCAACATCCTGTCCGGTGCGGCGGCCGCATCAGATACGCAACGCTTACTGACATCATTTCGCCTGACGGCGGACAACCGTCTGATTATGGGTGGCGCCAGCGCGACGGCAGGGGATGAAAATGCGGGCCTGACGAGGCGGTTGCACAAAGCTGCACGCGAGCGCTTCCCCGACCTCGGATCAATTCCCTGGGAATACGGCTGGAGTGGATACCTCGCGCTGACCCCCGATCATCTGCCGCAAATCGTGCGCGTGGATGACGGTTTTCTCGACGCTGTTGGCTGCAATGGCCGCGGCATAGCCATGTCGACCGCGATGGGCAAAACCATCGCAGAATTGATTTGCGGTCGGGAGGACAGGGACTGTAGTGTGCCTGTCAGGGAGCCGAAGCAGTTTTTTGGTTACCAGTTGCGCCACCTGGGCGTGGCGGTCGGGGTCGTGTTCAATCGCCTGCTGGATACCGCTGAACGCCATTTGTCGAGCTAGAACCATGAGCAGTGTCTTTTACCGAAGTCCAAATCACCAGTATCCACGCGGCGTGCGTGCCGAAGGTGTTTATGTCTACGACGATACGGGCAAGCAATACCTCGACGGCAGCGGTGGCGCGGCCGTCACCTGTCTCGGCCATGGTCATCCGGACGTCATCGAAGCTATCAAGTCCCAGGTTGACCAGCTCGCGTATGCGCATACCGCATTTTTCACGAATGAACCGCAGGAAAAACTGGCGGCGCGCCTCGCGGAGCGGTTTGGCGAGGCAGGCGCAAGGGTCTACTTCGTGTCCGGTGGCTCAGAGGCTAACGAAACGGCAATCAAACTCGTGCGGCAGTTTTGGCTGGCGAAAGGATGCCCGGTCAAACACATCGTCATCAGTCGTGAGCAGAGCTATCACGGCAATACGCTCGGTGCGTTGTCGCTCTCGGGAAACCCGATGCGGCGCCAGATTTTTGGACCGTGTCTTCACGACTGGCCGCGCATTGCGCCGTGCTACGCATACCGCCACCAGCAGGATGATGAGACCGACGATGAGTATGGCGAGCGGGCGGCACAAACGCTGGAAGATGCGATTATTGAACACGGCGCTGAGAATATTGCGGCGTTTATCGCCGAGACTGTCGTGGGCGCGACGCTCGGTGCCGTTCCACCAGCAGGGCAGTACCTGAAGAGGATTCGCGAGATCTGCGACCGACACGAGGTACTGTTAATACTCGACGAAGTCATGTCGGGCAGCGGACGCTCGGGCACTTACTTCGCCTTTGAGCAAGACGATGTGCTGCCTGACATTACGACAATTGCGAAAGGGCTGGGTGGCGGCTACCAGGCTATCGGCGCCACAATCGTGCGCGGGCACATCTACGATGTGATTGTCGGTGAGTCCAATTCCTTCGAACATGGCCACACCTACGTCGGACATGCGACAGCGTGCGCCGCCGGACTGGCCGTCTCGAGCGTCATTGATCGAGATGACTTACTTGGAAATGTTTGCAGTATGGGTGAGGAACTGTTCGGTGAACTGAAGGTCGCGTTTGGTGATCACCCGAATGTCGGCAACATTCGCGGTCGCGGCTTGTTGATCGGCATCGAGTTGGTCGAGGATCGCGACACGAAGAAACCCGCTGACCGTTCCTACGGCGGCAGAATCAAACAGGCAGCTATGGACCATGGACTTATTATTTACCCGGGCGGACGTACGGCCGATGGCGATCAGGGTGCGCACATTCTGCTCGCCCCGCCGTTCATCTACGACGCCAGCCACGTTGATGAGCTAGTGACCAAGCTGAAAGCTGTGCTGAGGCAAGTGGGGCTGGAGTGATGAATCGTAAGACGGTGGGCGTGCTCGGCGGCATGGGTCCGGAAGCGACGGTCGATTTCATGGCCAAAGTCATCGCCCTGACACCGGCAGATACTGACCAGGATCATATCCACATGCTCGTCGATCACAATCCGCTCGTGCCCCTTAGGCAGGACCACATTCTGGGTGCAGGCGAGGACCCCGGGCCCGCACTGGCAGCGATGGCAAGGCGGCTCGAACAGGCTGGAGCTGACTTCCTGGTCATTCCCTGCAATACGGCCCAGGCCTATGAGCAGAACATCCTCGATGCGGTGTCTATTCCGTTAATTTCGATTATCGAAGAAACAGTCGCTGCAATCGGCGAAGTGGCCCCGGCGGCGAAAGCAATCGGCGTACTCGCAACAGCCGGCTGCTTGCACGCCGACCTGTATCAACGCGCGATGGCAAACAACGATCTTATTCCGGTGTTGCCGGATAGCGAGGAAATGGAGCAACTGATGAGATTGGTCTTTGGCGTTAAGGAGGGTGCAACTGACGATAGCGTCAAGCAGTCCATGCGTGAGCTTGCGAACGCGCTGGTAGCACGTGGTGCTGATGCCATAATTGCAGGCTGCACTGAAATCCCTTTGGTACTCGACGAATCGATGCTTGACGTGCCATTGATCTCATCCACCGACGTGCTCGCGCAGAAAACCGTGCAGCTCGCAAAACCGGAGTAAACCGTGCTGTTAGATAATTTTCCGAGAGTGTCGCTGGCACATTTGCCGACACCACTCGAACACCTACCAAGGCTCAGTGAGCACCTCGGCGGGCCGCAGATCTACGTCAAACGAGATGACTGCACCGGGTTGGCGAGCGGTGGCAACAAGACACGCAAGCTCGAGTACTCGATGGCAGCGGCGCTCGAGGAAGGGGCGGACACCATCGTCACGGTTGGTGCCGTGCAGTCGAATCATGTGCGCCAAACGGCTGCTGCTGCCTGCAAGCTGGGCTTGGAATGCGAGGTACTGCTCGAGCATCGCGTCACTGACCCAAGCGAGTACTACACAGGCTCGGGTAACGTTCTGCTCGATCGAATTTTCGGCGCTAATCTGCGTGAGTATCCGGGCGGCGCGGATTTCGACGCTGCGATGGAAGAAGTTGCCGATGAAGTTCGTGCCAGCGGCGGCAAGCCATACATTGTTCCAGGTGGCGCTTCGAACGCGATCGGCGCACTTGGCTACGTCAACTGCGCGGTTGAACTGCTCGGCCAGATCGACGAGCAGGGACTCGACATCGGCCACATCGTGACAGCGACGGGCAGCGCCGGAACTCAGGGCGGACTGATTGTCGGCCTCAAGGCGATGGGCAGCGATATTCCGTTGCTCGGCATTGGCGTGAACGCGCCGAAAGATGAACAGGAAGAGAAGGTCTTCAAGCTCGCTTGTGAGACGGCCGATTACATCGGCAAGTCAGGTTGTGTTGCCCGCGACGACGTGGTCGCGAACTGCGACTACGTCGGTGACGGTTACGGCGTCCCCACCGAGTCGATGAACGAGGCTGTACTGATGCTTGCACGGGCCGAAGGCCTGTTATTCGACCCGGTATACAGTGGCAAAGGCCTGGCCGGCATGATCGACCTGATTCGAAATGGTGTGCTTGCTAACGGCAGTATCGTCTTTCTGCATACCGGCGGATCGGCCGCATTGTTTGCTTACGCGGACCAGCTGCACACATGACGAAACCGGTCGAACTTGCGACCTGACCGATACTCATTCGGTAGGTGGAACAATGTGCCCCATCTGGATCAGGGCATTGGCGTTGTCCCATTCGACCCACATCTCTGCGGCCTTGCCTTCCTCGATTCTCAAAATTCCAACAATAGGCGATTCGAATCGTCTGTTGGTAGCAGGAAACGGCCCCATTGGACCCGACTGCGTTCCAGAGTAGATGGTACGCACCGCGACAAAGTTGTGATTCCCAAAAATGACGTCGACGCTTATCACCGCATCGGGAACGGCGGAAAAGTCGGCCTCCAGGAATGCCTTCATATCGGCCAGGTTATCCACGATGCCACCCGCAGCTGCGCTATGGCGAGTAAAATCCGGCGACACCAATTGATCCAGCTGATCAAGATCACGATCATTTACCGCCTGGATTATCGCTTCCGCAAGTTGAATATTTTCAGCCTCGACTGCAACACACGGCGGGGAACACACATACATTAAAACAACAATCACAAGTACCCGTCTCTCGTTATTCTCCCGGCAAATTTGCTGCTGATTCAGACAATTTCGCGACCGACTGCTTTGGGTCATCATCAGCGATTAAGTATACATCCAAGCCATTCGCTGGTTACGGTGACCATGCGTGTCGATGTATGATCCCGAACCATGCCGCCTGTCATTAGCATCAATAAGTTGACCAAGACCTACGCCGGTGGGTTCGAGGCACTTAAGTCGGTCGATCTCGAAATCAACAAGGGTGAGATCTTTGGCCTGCTCGGTCCCAACGGGGCTGGCAAGACAACGTTGATCAATATCGTCTGCGGAATCGTCACGAAGTCGAGCGGATCGGTCGTCGTTGATGGTTATGACAATGTTACGGATTTTCGGCAGACGCGGTCGCGCATCGGTCTCGTCCCGCAGGAGCTGCCCACAGAGACCTTCGAAACACCATACAACGTCTGCCGTTTTAGCCGCGGCCTGTTCGGCAAGGCTCCGAATCCGGATCACATTGAAAAAGTCCTGAAGTCCCTGTCGCTGTGGGAGAAGAAGGACGAGAAGATGCTGATGCTGTCCGGCGGCATGAAGCGACGGACATTGATTGCGAAAGCACTGTCGCACGAACCGGAAATTCTGTTTCTTGATGAGCCAACGGCAGGTGTCGACGTAGAACTGCGCCAGGACATGTGGGCTGTCGTCCAAACGCTTCGCGAGTCCGGTGTAACAGTCATTCTGACAACTCACTATATTGAAGAAGCAGAACAGCTTGCCGATCGCATCGGCGTCATCAATCACGGTGAAGTGATCATCGTTGAAGAAAAAAACAAGCTAATGCGAGAGCTTGGCAAGAAGGAACTCGTACTGCATTTGGCCGATCCTGTTGAAACGATACCGCCAGGACTGGATGGCTACAAACTGGATTTGAGCGGCGACGGTAGCGAGCTGACCTATCACTACGACACAAAGGGCGAGCACACTGGCATCACTGCATTGCTGGGCGCTTTGCACGAGGCAGGTGTGCGCTTCAATGACCTGAATACATCGCAAAGCTCTCTCGAGGAGATCTTTGTCGGCCTGGTGCACAGGGACGAATGAACTATAACGCCATAAAAGCAATTTACCGCACCGAGATGGCACGCATGATGCGTACTGTCGTACAGAGTATTGTTGCGCCCGTTCTGTCGACGTCGCTCTACTTCGTTATTTTTGGTGCGGCGATAGGCTCGCGCATCAACGAGATCGATGGTGTTAGCTACGGGGCATTTATCGTGCCTGGCCTGATCATGTTGTCGATTATGACGGAGAGTATTTCCAACTCCTCATTCGCGATTTATTTTCCGAAATTCTCCGGCACGATCTTCGAGTTATTGTCGGCGCCGGTATCGTACGTCGAGGTCGTGCTTGGCTACGTGGGTGCGGCTGCGACCAAATCCGTGATCATCGGCAGCATCATCCTCGCGACAGCAAGCTTTTTCGTCGATATCAATATTGCACACCCGTTGCTGATGCTGTTGTTCCTGGTCCTGATCTCGGTGTCGTTCAGCTTGTTCGGATTCATTCTTGGCGTGTGGGCCGATGGTTGGGAGAAGCTCACGATCGTGCCGATACTTGTCATCATGCCGTTGACGTTCCTCGGCGGCACGTTTTACTCGATCAGTATGCTGCCGCCGGCCTGGCAGACCGTCAGTCTGTTCAACCCGATCGTTTACCTGATCAGTGGATTCCGCTGGAGCTTTTATGAGAATGCTGATGTGGCCGTGGGGCTGAGCCTGACGATGGCCTTTGCGTTCCTCGGCGCCTGTCTCGGTGTTGTCTGGTGGATTTTCAAGACCGGGTACCGGCTCCGCGCTTAAGCCAAGAAGGAGCCGCAGCATGGCCCGATACATCTACATTGTTGTACTCGTGCTCGCGGGCGAAATGGTCTTCGGCCTGCCATTTCATACGGCGCGTTTTTTCAGACCGACGATGCTTGAGGTGTTTGGATTTACCAATACCCAGCTCGGTGACCTGTTCGCGGTGTACGGCATCACAGCAATGCTTTGCTACTTTCCCGGCGGCGCTATCGCTGACCGCTACTCGGCACGAACCCTGCTGTCCTCATCGCTGGTCGCAACGGGTATCGGTGGCCTGTACATGGCCACGATTCCAAGCGCGCTGGAAATGGGGGTCATTTACGGCTTCTGGGGCATAACTTCCATATTCCTGTTCTGGGGCGCGCTGATTCGCGCCACTCGGGAGTGGGGAGGCAAGACCGAACAGGGCATGGCGTTCGGCCTCCTCGAAGGCGGCCGCGGCGTGGCCGCGGCGGTGTTTGCGAGCCTGCTGGTCGGTGTCCTGGCCTTCTACATGCCCGCGGATGCAAGGCTGGCCACGGACGAAGAGCGCGAGATTGGTTTCCAAATGGTCATCCTCGGCTACTCGGTAATAACGATCACCATCGGTTTGTTCACCTGGTTCCTGATTCCGGACGCGGCGCAGTCGTCGGAACGGCGGGAAAATCCGTTTCCAAACATGTTAATTGTGATTCGGCGCCCGATTATTTGGGCGCAAGCTGCGATCATTGTTTGCGCTTATTGCACGTACAAAGCAGTCGACTACTACTCGCTGTATCTCGTCGAAGTGCTCGGCATGGACGAAGTACAAGGCGCGAGGGTGGCGTCCTGGGGCGCCTATATTCGGCCCTTTGGTGCACTCACTGCCGGAATCATGGCCGACCGCTTCAATACCAGGGGATCCCTCGGCGTCGCGTTCACCATACTTGGGGCGAGTTACCTGTTGCTTTCCGTGGCTATGCCCGACACCACAGGTCTCGTCGTTATCTACGCCAACCTAGGTATCAGCCTGTTTGCCGTATTCGCGTTGCGAGGTATCTATTTTGCCCTGCTGCAGGAAACGCGTACGCCGCGCCACCTCACCGGCGCCGCTGTAGGGCTCATCTCTGTTGTCGGTTATACGCCGGAGATATTCTTTGGGCCGATAGCTGGCCGCATCCTGGATGCCACGCCGGGCGCAGGTGGTTTCCACGACCTGTTCGCATTCCTTGCTGCGATCATGGGGTTGGGCGTTACTGTCGTTATCTGGCTGAGTTGGCTCAGGCGAAATAATAAGGCCTCTGACCCGGTCATCTGAGTATGGTGATCAGAGAACAAATTCGCCGCAACGCTGTTGCATTGATCAGCCTGGTTATCGCAATCACGAGCCTCGGGTATAACACCTGGCGCAACGAAGAGAGTGAATACAATCGTACCCATCGGCTGATTACTCTCGAAGTATTGATGAAGCTTGGTGATCTTCAGCAACTGGTGTGGCACCACCACTATGACAAGGATTACGAGGACAAAGGCAACCTGCGAACCGGTTGGGCGCTGGTCATTGTGATCCGGGACATCAGCCAGATACTTGACGGACCATTGCCGGCGAGCACAGGCGCATTACACAGAACGTGGAACGAATATTCCGACGATCTCGATACAAGTGCCGATGCCAAACAGGTAATCATCAACGCCATAGAAGTTGTTCGCGCTGACGCGCTGAAATTATTGCAGCAACTTGACTAGCTTTTGTGGGCATGAAGGTCGTTCCGGTGTCACGGACTCTGGGCGGTGGGCAGTCGCTAACTAATAATCCAGATGCTGTGCCGTTGTACAATGCCTGTTGTTATGAACCTGATTTCAGAACTTGGACGTCGCAATGTCCTTCGGGTGGCAATGGCCTACATTGTTGCCGCTTGGTTGATAATTCAGGTCGTCGAAACGCTGTTCCCGATTTTCGGCTTCCCCGACCAAGCAATACGGACCGTTGTCATCGTCCTGGGTATCGGTTTCGTCCCCGCAGTTGTCGGAGCCTGGATTTTCGAGTTTACGCCACACGGGTTGAAGCTGGACAAGGATGTAGATCGCTCTCACGTTGCTTCGCGGAATACTAAGCGACGTCTTGATCAAACCATTATTGTCATTCTGGTCTTTGCGATGTCCTACTTCGCCCTCGACAAATTTGTTTTTGCTCCCGGCAGGGCAATAGTTCGCGAGGCCGAAGTCGCCGAGCAGGCACGAACCGAGGCGGTGGTTGGGTTCTATGGCGATCGCTCCATTGCCGTGCTGCCGTTCGAGAACATGAGCGCGGATCCGGAGCAAGAGTATTTCGCCGACGGCATTGCAGAGGATGTCTTGACCCTGCTTGCCGGCATTCGTGAGCTTCGCGTCATATCTCGTTCATCAGCATTTGCGTTTAAGGGGCAAGGTCTCGAGATTCCGGAGATCGCCAGTCGCCTTGATGTCGCTCATATACTGGAAGGGTCGGTACGCAAGTCCGGCAACAGAGTGCGTGTAACGGCGCAGCTTATTGAGGCGAGAACGGACACACACCTTTGGGCCCAAACCTACGACCGCGACCTTGAGGATGTCTTTGCGATTCAAGATGAGATCGCAGCCGACGTCGCCAGGAACCTTCAGATCAAACTGCTGCGCCCTCTGCCGAAGTCGAGAGTGACAGACCCGGAGGTGCTTGCCCTGACACAACAGGCCAAGCAGATTTCCGAAATCGGGGGGCGCGACAAAGGGAATAAAATGTTTCCTTTGCTGCAACGTGCGCTGGAGATCGATCCGGACTACGTGCCCGCGTTGGAATGGATGGGATCCGCAAATTTCGATCGCCACGCCGCAGGTTTTATCAGTGACGAGGAAAATGAACGACTCAACGAACAGATCAAGCAACGAATATTGGAGCTCGATCCCGGCAACGTCACATTAATTATGGTCAGCGCGTTTAATGCTCATAGATCGAACCAACTGGAAGAAGCGGCCGATTTGTTCGAACGCGCTATAGCCAAAGATTCCAGCAATTCAAACGTCGTGCGCGTTGCGGGTTCGTTCGCCCTTGCTATTGGTGATCTGGATACGGCGATTCGAATTTTGCGGCATTCGACCGCGATCGACCCGCTTTGTTATCAGTGCCTGTACTATTTATCCATGGCCTATATGTACGCCGGAGAATTCGACGCGGCAGAGAAAACGCGGGAGCGGTATTTAGCAATCGGCAGCGGTGGTCGCTATTACCTGGGGCTGATAAAGCTCTTGCAGGGGGATGTAGCAGGCGCGCTGGCAGTTTACGAGGCGTTTCCGGAAGACCAGGCACAGGGATCGGCAGGTCGCGCCATGGCGTATCACGACCTCGGCGAAATGGAAAACGCAGAGTCCGCCTTGACCGAGTTACTGGCGATCGAAGGCATGCAAAAAGAAATACGCATCGCAGAAGCCTACGCCTGGATGGGACAAAAAGATGCCGCATTCGAATGGCTGCAATTGGTCACCGAACAAGAACCTGCTATGGCCCACTACAGTGTGTTCGTTCCCGTATTCCGTAACCTGCACGACGACCCCCGCTGGGACGAGTGGCGAGAGTCAATCGGGATGTCGGCCGAACGACTTGATGCCATCGAGTTCAATCCGGAATTGCCCGAATAATGTGTGGCGGTCCGCTGGTTGCGCCGGCAACGGTTGATGTCCGCTTCTGGCCGAAAGCAGCCGGTCAAAACGGCGATTTCCTGGCCGGTTGAATGACCGCTTTACACCCGATAGCGGTCATTAAGCTAGTATTGGGCTGAGAGGTCGCTAATGACCCGAAGCAGTCGTTCGCCGGATCGGCTGGCTGCGAAATTATTGGACGTGCTTACTGAAAATCCGCGTGTTGGTGGTTCGATTGATTTGGATCGGCTAGAGCCGAGCGTCACCTTTTCGAGCGATTCGATCAGCTAAGGTTACGGCGGCGCGAACATCCCGCTGCCGAAATCGACCTGTGCCTGCACACACCAGACGCTAATGCCGTTGAGGTCGTCCAGTGTTCGCGTTTGCGGCAGCGTCAGGGTCAACGTCTCGTCGGTATGTGACATGCCGTACAAGTTGTCGCTAATGGCGAAACCGCCAGCATAATCGCCGTCGAGACCGGCGTATACAAAGACGTCGGGGAGACCTCCGCCGTCGTAGCTGAAGTTGTCGATACGAATCGTGCAGTCGTCGACGATCGTGGCTTGGCCGCTGACGTTGTGCGAATTGGTCGCGAGACTGGCCACCCAGCCGACCGTCGTATGATCTTCCGTGCAGCCTCCCGGTCTGACGGTTGCCACCAGGTGAGCGATCGCTGTGTTGGCGTCGACCAGCATCGTATTGACCGTGCCGCTGTTGGCGATCAGGTTGGCGACATCGGCGTCAAAGATGGCGCTGGCGAAATCGAGCGTCATCCCGGTGGCGAATGTATGTGCGTCTTCGCCGATCGTGATGCCGTTGTCGACATCACCGTCGGTGTCCAGGGTTTGCAGTAGGCGGGCCATGTTGACCAGCGCCGTGTCGCTGGTGTCGGCGGTGCCAGCGAGGTCGAACGGACTGAGCAGCGACGTGGCTGCTACGGCCGGAAAATCGATGTCGCCGATCGAAAATGTAACGCTCTCTCCCGCGGCGTACATGAACGTGCCGTCCTGGTCGGTACTGCCGTCGTAAGTGGTGGTGGAATAGCGGAATCCGGAAACGGCGCTGTCGACGAATACTCCGCTTAGCGGCGCCGGAGCTGTCGTGTTTGTGCCACTACCGTTGCCACCGCCCCCGCCGCAAGCGGCGAGACTCACGCAAAGGGCGGCCCAGACGGAAAACCGTTTGCAAGCAAAAGAGACTGTCATCGGTGTTTCCCTGTAGTGGACCCATCGGCGATTGATCGGCCTGATCGCAAATCATGCCTCATCCACTGGCCCTATTCATCCCGAAAGCATCACAATGACCGCTCTTGGCCGAAAGCAGACGGTCGAATATCCCGATTTCGGCCTGGTTGAATGACCGCTTTGGGTGCAAGCAGACATCGCCATCTGTGCATCCAATGGACGATTCCAGGCATCTAATTCCGGACGGACCCAAACGCGGGCCGGTAATTATTTCGGAGCTTTTTAATGTGTAGCACATATCGTCACAGCGCAATTCGGTTATGGACGTTTGGTAAATTGATCAGCATTCTTGTTTTAGCCATCATTGGTATCTGCATCACCGGCCTTTCGCACGCTGACGAGCCGGTCCGGCCAAAGACTGACTATTCCGAAGTTGGCGCCGCTATCAATGAGACCATGCGTGCCTATCACTACAATCCAGCCGAGCTGGACACCCCTGAATACCGACGAATTGAGGCGGCGGTCACTGAGTTGGCCGACGTTGCGACGTCCGATGAAACGTTTATGAAAGGCTTTCGGGAGATTTGGGAGAATGGCCCATTTTCACACGTCGAAATCAACGTCGCACAGCAGTCGGCTGATGACCTTGCAAACTACCTGGATAAGATGCGTATTGGTGGCGGAGGTGCGTTGTTGGCCTGGCAGGACGACGTTGCAGTACTGACGGTAAGCACCATGATGGGCCTCGACACGATCGAGGAGATTGATACTGCATACGCCGAGATTGCTAAAAGAGAAACTTCAGCACTTATCATCGACCTTCGAGAGAATGGCGGTGGCGCTTTCGCGATCCTCCCGCTTGTGTCCCATTTGCTGGCCAAGCCCGTCGACGCAGGAAGTTTTGTTTCTCAGCCCTGGAACGCGGTGCACAACCGCGAGCCGAATCGAGCCGATCTGGAAGCGGTCGATCCCTGGCAGGGGTGGTCAATCAAAACCTTCTGGGCAGATGTACAAACCGACCCTCTTACACGCATTAGCTTCTTGCCGACGGAGCCCGTTTTCGATGGGCCGGTTTATGTCCTGACCAGCAAACGCACCGCGAGCGCCGCTGAATTGGCAATTGATGCATTAAAGGGTGCTAATCGAGCGATCATCATCGGTGAAAACACTGCAGGTGAGATGCTTTCCCAGAAAATTTACGATCTTCCGGGCGGGCTTCAACTTAGCCTGCCGATCGCAGACTATTATTCAGCCGTCAATGGTCGAATTGAAGGTGTCGGAATCAAACCAGACATAGTGACGGATGCGGCCGACGCATTCGATATAGCCTTGAAGCAGTTATAGGCATTCATCGCGCGCTGGTTCTGATGTCCTGTGCGGCCGCTTATGACCCGAAGCGGACTAAATCGGCCATTATGATTTGATCGCGCATCTCTGGCGACAAATTCGATTATTTGAAATTAGTGCTCTCGTCTGGCGAACCCTCGTTTTGCCGTCTATTCTTATAGTAGAAATAACCAATAACAACATTAACGTAGGGGGCTTCATGGATATTAAACGAATAGGCATTGGTAGCGTGGCAGGAACTATCGTGCTGTTTTTATTGGGCATGCTCATTTGGCAAAACTTATTTACAGAGTTCTTCGATGCCAATTCGGGTTCCGCAACCGGAGTGGATCGCGAGGCACCGATAATGTGGGCAGCCATAGTTGGCACACTGTTCTACGCAGTATTGTTGACCTTGGCGCTGGAGGCCCGCAGCGCGTCAAAGTCGTTGGTTGACGGACTGAAGGTCGGTGTGGTTGTGGGCGCACTGCTCTGGGGCACCGCTGACTTCATTTTGTATGGTTATACCAACCTCAGCACTCTGACAGGAGCCGTCGCCGATATGTTACTGGAAGGGCTCCGCGGAGGAATAGCTGGCGGCGTAATCGCGGCAGTTTTGAGCAAGGTTGGCGACTAATCGATTGTACGATTGAGGGAGACTCTAGAGAGCCCCGCCCATCGTGGCGGGGTTTTTCATGACCGCTATCCGCTCAGAAGCGGACATTGGGCTAATGTTGGCTTGAAAGGCCGTTCATGACCCAAAGCAGACGCTGAGAATGTCGCTCCAACGGCCCGACTGGGACCTCCGTTTGGCAAGGTACCGCCTGATATGAGGTATATGAGCACCTCGATCTATGTAGAATTCAAAAACGCTCTGATTCTCAATCATACGGATAAGAAATGGCTTCAGTCTGGGATGAGTTAAGACGACGTAATGTCGTCCGGGTAGCGATCGCATATGCCGTCGTTAGCTGGCTGATCTTGCAGCTAGCCGACGTGTTGATACCGCTGTTGACTCTGCCTGAGTGGGTAGGAAGATTGGTGTTTCTTGTTCTTGTCATCGGTTTTCCACTAGCGCTCATCTTTGCCTGGGTATTCGAGCTTACTCCGGAAGGGATCCAGCGAGATTCGAAAGTCAGTCACGACCAGTCGGTTAGCCAGCATAAGGGCCGCCGCCTCAATTTCCTGATCGTTGGCGCACTCGCCATCGCACTCGGATACTCCGTCATTACAAGAGATCCGGTCAATCCGGATGAACCGCCCATCGACACAGCCGTTTTAAATCGACCAATGGTGGCCGTACTGCCGTTTGTCAAAACGAGCGGTGACTCGGCTTTCGACCACCTGAGCCTCGGATTGATGGACGAGATCATCGTCAGTTTGCAAAGATTCAAGGCATTCCCGGTAGTGTCTCGGGGCGCGGTACTTATGTTCCAAAGTAGAGACAAATCGGTTGCGGAAACGGCGGAGGAACTCAATGCCCAATACGTGGTCGACGGCAGCATTCGAGCAGACGGCGACAGCCTGCGTGTACTCGTTACTATGAGTGACAGCAAGGGCGATCAGGTTTGGGCACGACCATTTATTCTGTCGTCCGATCTGGAAGGCCTGTTCACCGTTGTCGACGAAGTGGCTGCCTCTATCGCCGGCGCTGTGCGTAAATCGGAAGTTGATCGTGCGGTGGTCGCCAATCGACCACCGGTCGCGGCCTGGGAATACTACATCAAGGGCTTATCGGTAGTCCTGGACTGGAGTCCTGACCGGCACGATGAGGGCCGCGGCCACATAGAATCCGCACTCGAGCTCGATCCGAATATGGCTGAGGCCTGGTGGGCATTGGGTGAGTTTGAAGTAATAGAAATGATGTTTTTTCCTGCGGGTGAAGAGGAGTCTCGTATACGGTTGGAGAAAAGTGTCGACTATTTTCGACGAGCCAACGAGATAAGTCCGTTCCAGGGCGGGGCGTGCGGGTGCTTAGGTGTCATGCTTGCGATGTTGGATCGAGCCTCCGAAGCATTCACGTTGCTGGAGGAGGCGCTGCATGCAAATCCCTTATCGACGAGGCTTCGCGTAGATTATGCTTCTGTACTGGTGTCTGAAGGACGCTTTGACGAGGCTCGTGTGATGGCGGAAAGCGCCACCGGAATGGAGCCGATCGGCTGGGACCTGGCCTTGACCTTTACGATCAGGGCAACCGCCGACCTCGCTGAGAGTCGCTTTGATGAAGCGCGAGCAAACGTTCATCGCGCAAAATATACATCTGCGCGGAATGTCTATTCGACTCCTTCTGCCATTCTGATTCTTTACATGCTCGGGGATCGAGAAGATGCGACTGAGCTATACCAGGATTTTATCAGTGAAATTCCGGAATTCTCATTCGATAACCCGGTAACCGTGTATTACATGAAATCTATCGATACGGTGATCGCGTCGCGGCACCGAGCGAATGCAGAGTTTCCACCCAATGCGATGGCTATCGTGGACGAACTGGCAAGCAAGGCGGGAACGCCTGCGAAATGACTGCATAGCCACAACTCGATCGAAAGCCGACGTCATATCCAGTCTTGGCTCAGCGACGCTCAGTGACCGCTTATGGCCGACCGCAGCCGGTCAAAACGGCGATTTCCTGGCCGGTTGAATGACCGCTATTGATGAAAGCGGACATTTGAAAAGAATTTTCCCCAGTACCGGAGTTTCCCATTCCGGATGAAAACAACAGGGAGTGAAACCATGGCACTTGAACAGTTTGCGTACCTTGCAGAGATTATCGGCGTGGTTGTGGTAACTACGTCATTAATCTATTTGGCCAAGCAAGTACGTCAGAACAACAAACAATTGGAGTCACAGTCTTATCAGGCTTGGGTCGCCTCTAATCTTCAAATCAACATGTCTATGTCAGATCCGGCACTGTCAGCGATAATTGCAGAAGGGAACTCTGACTCCGCAAACCTTAGCGACAAGTCGTATGTCGCTTACGCGATGAGTCACTTAGCAATCATGCAGATGGCACAGGCGGCCGACTACTTGTACCGGTCAGGGTCGTTAGACCGGCACTTATGGGAAGGAGAAATGAATCGCGCCGCCGGAATCCTCGCAATGCCTGGTGTGCGGCAATGGTGGGACGCGGCGGCAATACGCAACTC